>OLPK01001307.1_pt1 | contig 16692 bp, 10 predicted proteins | sample 1672261 | NCBI WGS metagenome assembly OLPK01 (sample SAMEA3136665, study PRJEB25190) | human gut metagenome
TTGTATAGTGATGAACAAAAAAAGAGGTGCATCGTGCATTACGACACACCTCCTTCTGATGAAGAAATAAATAAAGAGTTAGTTAGTAGCTTAGTCCATCTTCCCAACCCGGATTTTGGGTTAGAATGCCTTGTGTAAGTACGCGCTGGTCAGCAGGGATAGGCCATAAGTAGTCTCTTTCCTCTTTCCAGTCTTTGCCATAAGTAACTTTGGGGAATCCGATAATATAACCGGATGTTCCGTTGGAGAGATAGATGTCCTTATCCAGTTTCTTTTTATTATCACATTGGGAGGTCGCTGTGGTTTCGTAGATTTCCAGATCAGGCTTCCCGTCACCATCCATATCGTATGTTCCTACTCCGGGAACATAAATACCGTAGTAAGGTACGTAATGATTGAACATTTGTTTACCTTCTTTCCAACGGAATAAATCCCATTGTCTCAACCCTTCCATTACTAGTTCAATTGTACGTTCGCGACGGATTTCGAGAATGACGCCCTTATTCGTTCCCTGCTCAACATTCGGATAGCAAGCTGCCAGATAAGGATCAGGGTTACTGTTGGCATCCGTAAGATTCAGATCCGGCATTTTAGCCCGTTCTCGAATTTTATTGATAGAGATATCCAGGTCTTCTTGTTTGAGTGTTCCCAGTTCGGCTTTGGCTTCGGCATAATTCAGGTAGACTTCCGCTGCTCGCATCAAAGGCCAATCGGAGGTACTTTTAGCGGCTCCGTCATGATCTTTGGTACCTACAAATTTGATAGGTCTGTAGCCGCAATAAGCAGTTAAGTCATTGGCGGTCACGGTTGTTTCTCCTTTTTGGATATAGTTCGGACAAAGTACGGTTTGTTGCAGGCGTGGATCGCGGTTTTTCACCTCGTCTGTGTAAAACATTGTTTCATATCCTTGTTTATCAGTGAAACGTGTTCCGTCCGCCATCAGGTAGTGATTCATAAACCGGCGGGTAAATCCCATTTGCAGGTTAGCGATGCTGAATTGTACGGAGTGTGATAATTGCAAACCTTCGAAGTTATAAGCTCTTGCCAGTACGACTTCTGTGGTTTTGGCGTTGTCGGCACAGAACATATCTCTGTAAGGTTCCGTTCCTTCTTTATACAGGCTGAAGCCGCTTTCGTCAATAAACTGCCGGGCAGTGCTTGCTGCAATTTCCAGGTATTTCTCATAATTATCCAGTCCATGGTATTTCCGATAAGTCCCTTCATAAAGTGCAGCTTGACTGGCAAATGCCAATGCCGCCCATTTAGTGACTCTTGTGTTCCGAGTTTCTGTGCTTTTGGTCGGCAAACTGGTAGCGGCATCTTGGAAATCTTTGAGTACTTGATTCATCACAAACTCGCGGGAATCCCTGGCTTTGACTAATAATTCCTGATCTTCCGAACCCAGCACTTGATCGTACCAGGGTACATCTCCATAACGGCGTACCTTTACGAAATAGAAATAAGCTCTGAAGAATTGGGCCACTCCATTATATTGATTGCGGGCGGTTTCATCATCACAGTTGGAAGAATGTTGCAGGAAGTAATTAATGTGGCGGAGTTTGGTCCATGACCATCCGGTTTCGCTGGCAGCCGAACGGGTTCCTTCAATTACCTGTCCCATGCCTTTGTCGATCATATCATCTGCATTTGTACCGGCTGAAGCATCTGGCTCGTCCAGTAAGGTATAAAATTGATTGGTCCATAATTCCAGATCGGATTTGTTTTGAAAGTAATTCTCTGGTGTCACTGCATTTTCCGGTAGGAGTGTCAGGTCACAGCTATTGAATAGGGCTACGGCCATTCCCAGAATTATTATTTTGTTGATAGCTTTCATACTATATCTGATTAGTCATTAATTAAAAAGTTATATCTACTCCAACAGTGTAAACACGCGGGTAAGCATATCCCGAACCCGTGTTGGATGAGTAAGTGCTACTGGAGATTGCCAATTCCGGGTCGATAGTTTTGTTATGCTTCTTCAGAGGCGACCAATAGTATAGATTTTCTCCCGATACGTAAACACGAACCTTTTCAAAAATACGTTTACTGATAGGCAGTGTATATCCAATAGAGAGATTCTTGAAACGCAGATAAGCGATATTCTGTATATATCGGTCGTTTACGGTGCCGAGTGAACCGCCTGAATAGGATTGATAACCTCTGATACGTGGGAAGAAAGCATTTCTGTTGTCTTCTGTCCAGCAGTCTTCCGGAAATGATTTTTCTACAAATGAGGTAGAAGGGAAAGAATATGGTCCCCAGAATGAATTTGCTCCCTGTGAGGTGGTACTATAAGATGGGTACCAGTCTCTTTTACCAATTCCCTGGAAGAAAGCGGATACGTCGAAACCGTTCCAGCTCGCATCCAGACGGAAAGAATAACTGTATCTGGGAGTTGTGTTTCCAATGATTTGTTTATCACCAGGATCGTCTACTGTTCCAGCTCCGGCCCCAATCACATTGTCACCGTTTAAGTCAGCAAAGCGTACGTCACCGGCACGCAGATAACCGTCGACCTTACTGCTATAAACACGTCCGTTCACGACTTTGTCATTGATCTTTGCCTGATATTCTGCTGCTTCCTTATCTGTTTTGAACAATCCGTCTACATGGTATCCCCAGATTTCTCCCATCTTCTTGCCTACATAATGGTCGGAGATCAGTTTGTCCGGATTATTGTATTTGGTGATTGTCCGTTGGTAATCTCCCAATGTAGCTTGTATTCCATACCTGAAAGGTTTATTGGCCACTTTGAACGAGTCGTTCCATGAAACGGATAATTCCCATCCGTTTGTCCGTAAGTCGGCACAGTTGGCTTTTGGGGTGGAAGCACCGTATACATCCGGTAACGTCAATGAAGTAGTTAGCATATCTGTTGTTTTACGAACGTAATAGTCGGCACTCATACTTAAACGGTTTCTAAGGAATGACATATCCAATCCGACATTGTAGGTTGTAACGGTTTCCCAAGTCAGTCCGGAAGAAATCGGGTTGGAAATCTTTGCGTAATATGCTTTGCCTTCTCCGTCGAAAGTATAGCTGAACTGATTGTCCGAAGTGATTGTCTCCAGATAAGCGTAATAATCTACCTGCTGGTTCCCCAGGCTACCGACGGATGCGCGTAACTTCAGGCTGCTCCACCAGTCGCTTACCGGTTTGAAAAAGTTCTCTTCGGAGATTCTCCATCCGGCAGATACTGAAGGGAAAACTCCCCATCTGTCTCCTTCTGCGAACCGGGAAGAACCATCGGCACGACAGGATACTTCGAGCAGGTATTTACCCATGTAATCATAATTGATACGGCCGAAGAAACCAAGCGTTTTATAGGCGCTGATATCTTGTGATACGGTAAGTACACTTTCAGGAGTTACTGCCGAGAAGGAGTCGAGGTTATCATTGGACAGGTTAGTCATAGAAGTGTTTTTGTTGACATTGCGGTAAGTCTCATACTGGCTACCTGCCACTATTTTAAGATTGTGTTTCTTTGCCCATGAATGTTCAAATGTTGCATAATAGTTCAACATGTGAGTAACAGGGAAAGATTCGTCTTCCTCATAATTATTAAAGATACTTCCGGAAGTGAAAGTTTGTGTCACTCCCTGACTGCGTGAATACTCAAATGAATTGTTGCGATAACGGTACAATTGCTTTCTTTGTTGGTAACTGTAGTTGGCGGTCAGAGTCAGTCCCTGTAGTAACGTAATGTCAATCTGATTGACAACGGACAAGAGTGTTCTGGATTTGCTGTTATGACCTCTTCGTGACGTTAGGTATCCGCCGTCACCGGCTCCCAAGGGAGAGTTGGCATAAAGTTGGTTGGTATATTGCACAATCGTTCCATCCGGATTGAAGGGGACGAATGAGGGACTGATATTTGATTCTAGGCGGGCAATAGTCATTGCGTAGTTGGAAGTACCGTTATAATTGTAATTGTTATTATCCAGTCCGATATTTGTCGACCATTTGATCCATTTGTTTAGTTGAGCATCCATTTTGGCACGGAACGAATAATCCTTATAAAGGTCTTTGTCGATGTTGAACATACCATATTGCTGGTAGTAACGTCCACTGATATAGTAATTCACCTTTTCGCCACCTCCGGTGATAGAGACATTGTGTTCCATCTGTGGGCGGGTACGATTGTAGAAGTATCCATACCAGTCCGTATTTCCATAATAATAATATTTCCCGTCTTCTCCGATTTCCACCCATGGACGTTCCGGATTCTCAGTCATATCATTCCGGCGGTCATAGAGTTTCTGGAGCTCTTCATCTTCGTACAAGTACATATTCACGCCATTGTATGCATGGTAGAACTTGTTGGCGAAAGTGACATAATCGTATCCGGTACGGATAAAATCAGTGGAAGTCGTGTTCTGTGTCCATCCAAATCGACCGTTGTAGCTGATTTTGGCTTTTCCTTTTGTTGCAGCACTTCCCGATTTGGTGGTGATAAGTACCACACCTGCAGAGGCCTTTGCTCCATAAATGGCACATGAAGATGCATCTTTCAATACGGAAATCGACTCGATGTCATTTGCATTGACTTGGTTCAGTGGAACTTCTACACCGTCGCAAAGTACTAATGGCGTACCGCCATTGACAGAGATCCCTCCGCGAATGTTTAATGAATAGCCGGACTCGGGAGAACCGGTGCCGAAAGTCAGATTTACAGACGGATCGGCTCCTTGTAATGCATTGGCGGCAGATACTACCGGGCGGTTGTTCAGTTCTTTGCTTGAAATGGTGGATACAGCACCTGTCAGATTACTTCTGCGTTGGCTACCATAGCCCACTACAACTACTTCGTCAATCATCAGACTGGAAGGTACCAGACGGATTGTCTTAGTCTGACCGTCTTTTACATGAACTGTCGCTACCTCATAGCCTACATACGAAATATCAATAGTCGAAGGAATGGAAGTCTCCAGAGAGAACTTTCCATCCAAGTCGGTAATTGCTCCCTGTGCGGTTTCTTTGTTCATCACCGAAGCACCGATAACGGGATTTCCTTCTTCGTCATAGACAACCCCGGTGATTGTCTGCTTCTTTTTCTCATCGGACTTTTGCTGGCTGGTATCGGACTTTTTACTGATGATGATGCTATGTCTGTTGATGGTATAGCTAACATTCTGTCCCACGAATATCTGATCCAAAACGACCTTGATAGGCGCATTATTGGCATTGATTGACACCTTCTTACTCATGTTGATCTCGGAAGATTTGATTACAACTGAATAATTCTTGGTCTTATGTAAAGCTTCTATCGCTTCTTTTACAGTAACATTCTTTAATTGTAAGGTTATGTCTTGTGCTAGAATAGGTTGAGAGAAAAATATCATCACACAAGCAAACCAGATTGTCGATATATATTTTTTATAAATATTAGTTTGCTTCATATCAGGTTATACTACTGCTAAATTTATGGAGTTGCAGAAGTAATCATGATTACTTCCTGACTCCGGGTTATGGACATTTGTCCGTCTGTATTGAGATTGGATAAAATCTCGTCAAGAGTTTCCCCGTTAGTGAAATAAGCAATGTACGTGTTGTCGCTTAACTTTTGATCTAATATGATGATTCTGGTATCGAAATAATATTCCAGTTCCTTCACAATATCACTAAGGGGAAGATTACTGAAATAGAATCCTTCGCTTTTTGACGGACACTTGTACAGATTGGCAAGGAATGTTTCACGAACAATTTTCTGTGAGGCACGGTTGTACTGGATCATTTCTCCTTTTTTCAGAATCTCATTAGGATGAGTCGGAGTTTTGAACAGTACCGAACCTTCTACGAGTGCGACTTCTACCGTCTCAATATTCTCGTAGGCACGGAGATTGAACTTTGTACCCAGTACCTGCACATGGACGTCACCGGCAGAAATGATAAAAGGCTTGTCCGGGTCCTTTGCCACATCGGCAAAGAGCTCTCCACTGACAAAGATTTCTCTTTTATCTTCTGTGAAGTCGGAAGGATAAATAACCCGCGTGCCTGAATTGACGTGGAGCTTCGTTCCATCCGAAAGAGTGAGTGTTTGATGCATACCGTGTGGTACGGTGATATCATTCCAGTGTGTATTTGCCTTCTTGTTAAGAAGTAAATATCCGGCTAAAAACAAAAGTGGTATAAAAAGGACGGCTGCTACACGCTGCATCCAGCGGATTGAGTGCTGAAGCCTTGGGCGTAGTATGCGAACCTGTTTGGGTTGAATAGCTTTTTGAAATTTCTGAAAGGCTTTTTGAGATAACTCATGGTCCTCTATTTGAATTTCAGAGATAATCTCACGGAAACTCTGGTCCATCAGGTTATTGTCATTTTCTGTCAACCACTTTTGGATTTCTATTTCTTCCTCGTGAGAACACTTATCGTAGAAATAATCTTTTAATATGTCGTTAGTTATCTTCATAGCGTATTTGTTTAAAGTACAAAAATGCATTTTTTTTCTTTATCTGTGAGTATATTATGTTGATTATTTCTGAATAAGATATTCTATTGGGGATAGATTCGTATTCTTAATCTGATCTCATATTCATAAGCACTTGTTTTTATTTAATATAGTGAAGTCAGAAGGAGCAATATAAAATTTCTCATGTTTCTTTATCTGATAAATAGAGTAATAACTTCGAGAGGCTAATCGTGGCGTCCGATTTTCTTCAGGTAGCTGATTAATAACTCTGGTCGGTCCGTTTGTATGATGGATGTACCGAAATCTAGCACCTTTTGGTAAACTTCTGCCCCGTGTTCAAAAGCGTAGTCATCGTATATACCAGCTTCTTCACCTCCGCAGAGCGAGGCCCAAAGGGTGTTTACCCAGATTTTGGAACCTTGGGCAAGGATATCCTTCATACATTTTCTTACTTCCGGAGTTTCTTGTTGCCAGCATACTTCATAAGCCAAAGGGACGATTTTTTTGTCCATATATTGGCGGAATAATTCCTGTCCGCTTGGTTTGTTAATATCAATAATGGGCATGTACATCATAGCGTGCTTATACTTCTTTGCCTGTGCATCTACAAAATCTACCGGTTTTTTGCCTTTAATCAGGATTTGTTCTGTGACTCCCAGTTCTTCTGTAATAGCCATCACTAAATCATAATATTGATACCCTTGGTCTATATTAACCACTATACGGTCTTTGCAAACAGCCAATGCTTCTTTTAAAGTCGGCATCTTGTATTTGGTAGGGCAGTTATGTCCAGTTTTCAGGAAACAGTTTTTGATATAATCGTAAGTTACGTCGCTGACTCTGCCTTTTCCTGTAGTAGTCCGGTCAATGGTACCGTCGTGGCAGAGGACAAGTACACTGTCGGCTGTTAGCTTCAGATCCAGTTCCATAACATCAACTCCCATTCGGATAATTGATTCAATGGCGGGGATCGAGTTTTCCGGGTAATCTCTCCAGTCTCCCCGGTGAGACACTACTACTACATAGTCTGTTTTCGGGTTGTGGATGGCTTCTACTATCTTTTGCGCATTTGTCTTGCCCGAAGTGACAGGAGTGGCTGCAAAAGTGCTTAGAGTCAGCAAGAGCAGAAGTCCGGCGAATAAAATTCTTTTTTTCATATTCATATCATTTTAAGGATTAATTCTTTTTGAATAAAAGAGGGCGAAGCACAAGATGTTGAAGATCGTAGGCTGTGATGATGACATGGCCTTCGTCAAAATCATTCTCGAATGTCACTGTAAGAGTATGAGTCTCTTTGTCGAGTGTTGCTTTAACGTTTACTGCCTGAGCAATAGTAATTATCGCGTCTCCTGCTGATGTTCCCGTCACTTCATATTCAATTTTCAGAGGACTGGCAAGGTCAGTCACCTTGGTAACCGCTTCAGCTTTCAACTTGAGATTCAGTGAATTGAATACTTCCAATGTAAGGGTTTCTCCGTTACCCAATGTGATATTGAGATATCCATCGTCAGTTTTGGATATATTCTTAAAAATGGCAGTCGCGTCGGTGGTAGCTGTAATAGGAGTGCCTTTGCTATCTTTAAGGACTTCACCGTTGACTGTCCAGTAACCGTCGGCGTTTACCCCCATTTCGGGGGTATAGCCGCAGACTGGGACTTTTTTCCCGGCATCATCAGTGAGCCAGTTTGTTTCATTGTCAATGGTTGTAGTCCAATAATACAATTGGTCATCATCGCTGAGGCGTACACCTAGTATCGGAGCTTCTATTACATCTTCCTGGGTTGCTACGACGACTGCTTTTTCTTCATTATTGCTATCTTTGTAGGTAATGACATATTGTCCATCCGAGTTCCGGGTAACGGAGGTGATAACATTTCCTTCCGTCAGATAGCTCAGCTTTGAAATATCTTCGTTGAGTTTATTCGCTTTTGTTTGAAGAGCAGTTATTCGCTCTTTGAAATCATTGAGCTTATTCTGAATCGCGGAGTCGTCATAATCCCCACAACTGGTTAGCAGGAGGGAAAGAAGCAACGAACAGAAAAAATATATTCTTTTCATATCTTGTGTCTTTTAGAAATTAATACTGGGATCGAAATTCTGGTTTGCATGGCAGAATGCATTCTCGTTGGTGGCATCCGGTGCAGAAGTGGGATCGTCCTTATACTTGCTGTAATCACCGACATAACCTCCGCATACACAAGCTTTGCAATTAGTCCAGGTTGCAGTAGAAGCACCCGAATAACCACATAACCACCCCGGACCATGTCTGTTGGTTCCATTTCCTTCGGTAAATACATCTCCCAGAACAGCCCCTTTGTTTACACAGCCGATAATCTGTATGTTGGAGTGACCGATGATACCTCCGGTGCGGACACTTAGGTGAGTCATGACATTTCCATAATTTGTGCAGGACTCTACTGTACATTCTGGTTTCGTTTTCAGGTCATCCGTACCTCCCACAATTCCACCCATACGTTTGTAATTGTAGGTTATGCTCGCTTCTTTACCTTCGAATTGTCCTACCTTATCATCTTCGATGGTTCCTCTATTGTCGCAGTTGTAAATGTTGCCATACATCAGTGTTGCTACAATTCCGCCTGTTCTTCCACTCGGACAACTAATATCACCATAGTTAGTACAGTAATTCAGTTTGCCACCTTCTGCTTTAGCCATGAAGGCGCAGATTCCGGCAGTCTGCATGCCCGTACCTCCATTGCCTGTATTACTGATGTGTCCTGTGCGGACAAATCCTCTGTTGGCACAACCTTGTGCTTTGGATTCTCCTCCGATCGTCGTATTTATAATAGCACCTACCAGACCGGAAAGTGCGTTAAATTCTCCAGATTTATTATCGGCTGTGAAGTCGATATTATAATAGTTAGTACAGCCCTCTATTACTGAATTTTTGGCGAAGCAAACAAGAGGAGCGATAACAGTATATTTAGGTGCTGTTCCGCTCATGATCCAAATAGTAGTGGTACCAGCATCTCCTAAAGCCAAATTCTTGACCGTTGCGTTTTCTATTGAACCGAACAGGCCGTATGCCAGCCCTCCGTTCGTTATATCTGCACTGCAATTCAGATTCTTGATGGCGTAACCTTGTCCGTTGAAGGTTCCGGTAAACGGATGTACGGAAACGTAAGGTTCGGCAGTTGTATAGTTGGAAGCATCTATGTCGCCTATCGGTGTCCAGCTGGTCACGGATGACATATCAATGTCATTCAGCAAAACTACTTCTCCGGCATCATTCTGCCAACGGGAAGTATTTGTTCCATTATTAACGGCTTTCGCAAAGTTAACCAAATCAGTGGCCGTACTGATTCCTCCCTTAGCTTCCACTTCTTTTGCTTCCTGTATCACATCAATGCTTGAAGAAATATTATACAGCGAGTTGGAGAATGTTATTTTTCCGGTACGTTCGTCGCCTGTTTCATTGGCCAGAATGGTGAAAGCGTGTGTGGTTGTAACCAGTGCGCGGGTCCCGTTGTAGGTGATCCACTCATTTTCTGTATTGACTTGATAGGATATGTTCGCAGATATTTGCATCTCAATATTCATTTGTGTACCTTTAAGTTGGATAGGTCCTACATGACCTTGATATATTGGTTCGTCCAGAATAGCAGTACCATATGTGAAGTATATCGGTTTCAATACGGTATTATTACCAGCACTTGCCAGTAACAGGATATTCCCTTCAGTTGCCCCTTCTTTCATGGTGGCGATAAGGGTGGAAGAGATCTTGTCTATTTTGACTTCCATATTGTAGGCAGTAAACAAGTCTACATATGCATTTTCCGACTGTGTACCATATATTTCGTATGGGATACTTACGGGAGTGGTATAGTCTGTTACTGCGTTGTATACCGGACTGTTGAAGCGGATGCTGAGTGCTTCCTGCAAACTCATCCGCAATTCCTGGCCGTCTGCCAGAATAAATACGGCTTCTCCTGTTTTATCATCGATATAGGCTGATTTGAATAACATATTACTTAAATCATTAGCCAATACACCGGTACTACTACCGTTCACACTCCAGTAACCATTCTCGTTTATTTTAACGTCAGGCATCGTTCCGCCAATCGGGAATTTCTTTCCGTCACCGTCAAGGATGAATGTGTAAGTCTTCCCCTTATCAGTAGTCTGTGCCCAGTAGAATTTACCGTCACTATCTTGCTTTGCTGTGATGATTGGGAATTTGATAACATCTCCTTGGGTGGCGATGGTAACGGTGTGGGTTTCCCCACCACCGTCGCTGTAAGATATTATGTAGTTACCATCAGCATCCTGACTGATTAAAGTGATAAACGAACTTCCGAGCACTTTGGACAGTGAGGCCATTTGTGCAGTCAATGTTTCGGTTTGAGCTTCATAATCTCCAATCGTTTTTTCTATTTCGTTGAGGTCCTGCCAAATTCGTTCGTCGTCGTAAGAACTACAACTTCCTAGAAAGCAGGCAGATATAAATAATGATATACTTATAAACTTTTTCATATATTCAGTGATTAACATTCGTTTGATTCATTATTCAAGTACTCTGACATGCAGATAGTTCATGCAGCTTCTTTCACCATTCGCATCCGACACATGATTGATTACATTTCCGATACCATTTTCATAGGTCCACATTACCGTAGAACCTCCTCCATCGAAACGGATTACATCATATAACCCCAACTTTTTGCAGACACGATAAGCTTCATAAAAATCAAGTCCTCTGTCGTTATCTGTTCTTCCGTCTACACAGAATATAATTACCTTCGATTTATCTTGTGTCATTCCAAGATTAGTAGTCGGGTTGATTGTCTCTGCATCTTCTTTCTTGGGAGGAGCGGAGTATATACCATTGTATACGTAGCGATACATGCTGGAATTATGTACTTTAATCGGATCGGTAGAACTACCTATTTTAAGTTCGGCACTAATTTGTACTTTATCTCCTGTTTTCAGACTTTGAGCCAGTTCATTGGCTTTGTCACCTGTCACTTGCAATACCCATTCATTTTTATCTATTACGTATGGAGCTTCTACAGTAGTGCTTCGCCCGTCAATGATTTGGGTAATTGTAGCTTCAAAATCACCGGAATTAACCTTCAATGGTTGGTTATTTTTGCCTATGATAAACAAAGCTTTGGTTCCTATTGGGTTGGTCAACCCCGGATGAGGCTCTTTCACATATCTGAAAGTATATAAATTTGCATCGTATGATGGCTTGCCATTCAAGCGGACAATGGTGTCATTGACTGAATAATATTCATATTCTTTGGTTCCGACTTTCAATTTACCAGTAAAGTCTCTCTTTTCGAAACTGATGGAACGGTTATCAAAGAAGGTGAATCCCCAGACATGATTGGTCAAAGTGGAACGCACATACGGATTATTGACGAATACAGGTTCTCCTTCTTCAATATGCATTCCTCTGGGGAAGCCGTCGTGAGAATTGAAAAAGCCGGTATTGATACCTACGACGATATTTCTTCCTTCTCCTCTTCGTCTGACACAAGTCTCTGACAATGTTTCGCGAAGAATTTTACCATTATTAGAGTTGTTGTTACCATTAGGATTCGGGCAGATCTCATCTGCCATGACTGTTTCGAACGTCACTTTCGGATTGTTCATATCAATCTCGATAGCATAGATATTCTGATTGAAATTGGTGAAAGAATAGTGTTTGTATACGATACCCGATGCCAATTCGCGGTCTTCGGTCACCTGCCAGTCATAGTATGCTTCATCCTGATTAGAGAAGTTATTAGCTTCTTTGGAGAAAGCTCCGTGGCGGACGGCATTGCTGTAAGTGGCAACCGGAGCATCTTCCGGATTGTTCTTGTAAACACTGTAATCTCCGATTTTGCCTCCGATGTGGCAGTCTGTGATATAGTCTGTGCCAGTTTTTGTACCGCTATAGCCACAAGCCCATCCGGCTCCATGTTTGTTGGCTCCGTCTGCGGTTGCATCCGACAGAATGATTCCGTTGTTTGTACATGATTGAACAAATCCGGCGTTGTGTCCGACGAATCCGCCTGCACGACTTCCATTTTGAGAGTAGACGTTTCCGTTGTTAATACAATTCTTGAGGTATTTATCTGTGTTGATTCCCCCTGCAAGTCCTCCGATACGTTTCACATTATATCGTTTGGAGTTTGAGGCAAATACATCGTTCACGTCATCCTGAATAAGTCCTTCGTTAGTGCTGTTTTCAATCGTTCCTTCCTGTAAAGTTCCTACGATTCCTCCGCCACGTCCGGAAGGTGCACTGATATTTCCTTTGTTGATTGCATATCCGATATAGGCTTCATCAATTTCTATATATCCCGCAATTCCTCCTTGGTTGAAAGCGGAATAGGCCCCGGAGCCCGTGTTGACAATATTGCCGCAAGTCAGGTTGCCTTCATTTATACAGCCATTTGTTTGTGTTGTGTCGCCTATTTTATTTCCATACAGTACACCAGCCAAACCTCCCATTCGAACACCGATATTAGCGGCGTTTGTTCCTTCAAAGGATAAGTTTATTTTATTGGTGCATGCCAGTATGCTTCCTTCACAATAGCCTACCAATCCGCCAATAGCTGCCCCTTGCGGAGCTTTACCTGTAATGGTGGCATTACCGGAAACCACTAAATTTCTGATAATTCCCGAACTGCCGAGTGAATTAAATAATCCGTGGGCGATATTGCCGTCTTCAAGATTATACGTACAAGTTAGGTTGTTAATTGAATGTCCTTTACCGTCAAATACCCCGTTGAAGGTTTGCTCGCCGATTGTATAAACTACTTTTGTATTAGCACTGGTAGTATTACTTGTAACTTTACTTCCTACACCGCTCGTCAGTGTAATATCTTTCATATCGATATCATTCAGTAGGATTACGTTTCCTTCTGTGTCTTTGAATTTACGTAAACTACCTCCATTCGTGACCGCATCTATAAATGCTTTAAAGTCTGTTGCAGTAGCAATGCCTCCGTTTTCGACGATTGGTAGAGTAAAGCGTACCGGCTTGATTAATACATTATCTTCAGTATCATAGAGCATAATCATGGTTACTCCCTCTTCAAAATCATCGGTAAAGGTAACAGCCAGTGTTTTATTGCTGCTATTCAACTTGACTTCTACTCCATCGTCGCTACGTGTGATGAGCACCAGTGTTTGTGCTGCCTTTTTCCCGATAATATTATAATTTAAGGTAAGGCTTTTCGTTCCTTCCTCTATAATAATAGGAGAAATGGCAGGTTGACCTGCATTTTTAAATTCTACATTAAATAGCGTAAAGGTACTGACCGATAGAATTTCTCCGTTGCCTAGTGTTATTGAGGCAGTTCCGTTATCGTTCATTTCCACTTTAGTAATCAGTGAAGCCGTTTTACCTTCGGCCTTAATCGGCTTTTGGTTACTGTCGAGAATCTGCTGGCCATTGATAACCCAATATCCATTCTCATCCACTCGTATTTGAGGAGCGCTACCCGATACTGGGATTTTTTGTTTGTTGGTATCCAACAGGAAAGTTGTTTGTCCTTTGGTGGTAGTAGTCCAGTAATAAGTTCCGGCTTCTTCTTGTATTCCGATAATCGGACTGGAAACCATTTGATCGGTGGTAGCGATGGTGAAGCTATGCTCTACATTGTCACTTCCTTTATAAGAAATGACATAACCGCCATTAGCAGCTTCTGTGACAGAGGTGATTGCTCCTCCTTTCACAATTTGGCTCAACGCATTCGCTTGTAGTTGCAAACTGTTTAGCTTCTCTTTCAGTTGATCGAGATCTTTGTAGATTCCATCAATGTCCTTCCAGGCAGCCGAGTCATCATAGTCATCGGTGCAACTGCCAATCACAGGCATGAGTAGCAAGAATAAAAGTAGAAAATTTCTCATGTTTTTTAAATAATTTGATTCAATGGTTAATAGCGCGCTATTTATAACTCGTTTCTATAATGAAGAACACATCACTTGGAGGGGGTACGTAATCGGATTTGAACTTTTTTTTTTTAATCATCACTATTTTCAATAAGACTTGAATTTTTCATATTAATTTCATAGTTTTGTCATCAGAAGCATACTATTTCCTGTTTACTCCTCCCTTACATATTACAATATGATGTGATTTTAAATAGGGTTTGGTATATCTTCTATATTATTTATAGCTTTGTTGCCTAGAAATCTTTTTCGGAATAAACGATGAATAAAACTGATTTATCTTCTGTTACTGAAGAACAACTGTTGTTACGGCAGTTGAGAGAAGGGGATATGGGGAGCTATGAGACCCTTTTTCATCGTTATTATCCCACCTTTTTTGCTTTTGCCAGAGGTATGCTGAAGGATGCAGGGGCAGCAGAAGATATTATCCAGAATGTATTTATGAAGATCTGGATACATCGTGAAGCTTTGGATGAAACGATGTCAATCAAGAACTATATTTATGTACTTTCCAAACGGGAGGTTTTCAATTATCTTCGGGCCAAATACAATACATCGGGTAAGTCAAGGGCATTACTGCCCCCTTCTCCCCTAAGAACCGTACGTGAGAGTTTCCCCTCATACGGCTCAAGCAACTCAATATTTCTATTTGTTGTTAGAAATCGGCTCATACTTTCAACAGTTTCGTTTATTTCGCTTGTAGCAGTTGTTATGGACAAGTTGCCGTACAATTGAACCACCAACAGATATTTCATTGACGTTCCATGCTTTTGTACAATCTATCTCCTTGCCGCATAACGGACAAGTCCGCTTCTGCTTGTTCCATAAATATAAGAGTGACTTACGTCCTTTGAGAGATTCCAGCATTTGTTGCTCCTTTCGCTGAAAGAAATAATCATCATATTCCGGGTCGAAAGGGTTTGCCTCCCCCTTGACTTGCTTGTACGGAGTATAATGTATATCCGACAACCTTTTAAGGGTCAGGTAGTTCACTTTCTTGCTTTTTGTTTCATATTTCCATGCAAACGTCCATTTACGCCCCCGAATTTCATGCCAATACTTATCTGCAACCCAAGACTTGCGTTTCTTTGGGTGGCGACGTAAAGCCCATTTCTTTGTGAGGTTGTAAATGTGATTGTCGCAACCGTGAAAAGCATTGGTTGATGCACCATATCGGTAATAGTTTCCCCAACCTGTTATCACAGGATTGAGCATTCGTATCAGCGATTCCTGCTTACACATTTTATGTCCTTTAACGATGTCACTGATTTTTGCCCTAAAGCGTTTCTGTGCATCTTTGGACGGAGATGTGTACAGCCTTTTGCCGAACTTCCTTACATTGAAACCTAAGAAATCAAATCCATCGTATATGTTCGTAATGGTAGTTTTCTCTTCGGATAAGGTAAGACCCCTTTCTTTGAGAAATTCTATCACCATTGGTTTGACCTCGTTTTCCAATAATTCCTTATCTCGACCTGTGATTATAAAGTCGTCCGCATACCTGATAAGATTCACTTTGTAGTGGAATGTCTTATAGTTGATGAAACGTCTTTTGAATCTTTCAGCCAAGAGTGGTTGAAGTCCGTCAAGTGCCATATTTGCAAGTGTCGGTGATATGATACCTCCTTGTGGTGTACCCTCTTCTGTCGGGAACAGTTTACCATTGAATACAGCTCCACATTTCAGCCATTTTCTGAGTATTGTTTTATCCATAGGGATATTTTCAATAAGCCAGTCGTGACTGATGTGGTCGAAGCAACCCTTAATATCTCCCTCCAAAATCCATTCGGGGGAATGCTGGCGATTTAGAACCGTATCAATCTGACGAATTGCGTCCATTGTCCTGCGCTTCTTTCGGAAGCCGTAAGAAAAACGGTCGCCTGTCGTTTCGGCTATCGGTTCCAATGCCATGAGATATAATGCTTGCATCGCCCTGTCTTTCATGGTCGGTATTCCCAACGGTCGGAGTTTACCGTTCTTTTTCTTGATGTGAACCCTACGGAGCGGCTGTGGATGGTAGCCACGACGTCTAAGTTCACCGATTGCTTTGTACTTGCGCTTGGGAGAGTCCCAAAGCTGTTTATCTACTCCAGACGTATTCTTCCCTTTGTTGGAAGTAACCCTCTTTACTGCCAATGCCTTGGCGTAAAAAGAGTGAGTAAGCATCCACTGTAAGGTTTTCACCTTGTTATGTCTGCCTTCTTTCTGAGCCTTTACAATACGCGCTTGTAGCTTTCGGACATAGGTTTCACACTTAGACCAGTTCATACCGTCCCAAGTCAGATTCCTGCTGTCAGCAGGCGCACACGATGTTTTAATCTCGTTCATTTGCTTTCCTCCTTTTGAAAGTTCTAAAAGTTATCTTGTAAAGAGTT
>OLPK01001339.1_pt1 | contig 16200 bp, 10 predicted proteins | sample 1672261 | NCBI WGS metagenome assembly OLPK01 (sample SAMEA3136665, study PRJEB25190) | human gut metagenome
CGTGGAGGATTTCCTCCGCGGACCGGCTCGTCGTGTTTGCGGACAGCCTATGCGGGAAAGGTCATCCCACCGACACGACACGCTAAGCCGGGAATGGCGAGAGAATCCCGGCGCACGACATCTTGGCAGCAAGCCGGGAAGGTGGTCTCCCGCCTTGAAAAAGGCTGTTTTGACAGGTCCGACACCAGACCCTGTTCAGTCCGACACCAGACCTCGTTCGGTGTCGGACCGGACGGGGTTCGGTGCCGGAGTCTCATTTTCCCCTTTCCGGCAGGTAGCCATTAACCTTTAAAAATGACATTATGGCATTTTATAAGAAAAAGAAGCAGAAAGTCAACGGACTGTGGTATCCCATGGCCGTTACGGTAGGCAAGCCGGTCAACACCGATGAGGTGGCGGACCGCTTGGCGCAGATCTCCACCGTGAGCCGTGCGGACACGTACGCCGTCTTGAAGGACCTCGCGGGTGTCTTGGCCGATTATATGGCGCAAGGCCGTACAGTGAAGATGGACGGCCTGGGCACGTTCTACTACACCGCCAATACGATCAAGAACGGGGTAGCGGACGAGAAGGACGTGAGCGCCGCGCAGATCGCCGGCGTACGCGTGCGCTTCATCCCCGAGGCTCGCAGGAGCGGCAGCGGACGCAACATGGTCCGCTCGCTGATCAGCGACAACATCTTCTGGGTGGAGCTGCCGGCCGACGCAAAGACCACCGATCCCGGACAGGGCGGTGGCGGCGATTCCGAGAGCCCGGACGAGATCTGATCCGGCTCCTCTGGCATATCCCCGCCGGGGCTTGGGACGGCTAGCGTATCCGGGCCACCGGCGGGAATATCTTTCTGGCTAGCGTATCGATGTCTTATCATAGGGGAGATGTCGATACGCATTACGAATGTAAAAACACCTATCTATAAATTTATTGCTTATGAAAACAATTTTACGAGGAATTAGTATGAGGTTGTCGCTCATCGCGATGGTCTTATGTTTATGCGCCGCATGGCCGGGGCATGGACTGGCTTGGGGTATGGCCGGGTCGGCGAGCCCGGCGGGAATGACACCCGGGGCTCGACAGAGCCAGGCGGAAGGGGAGGTACGGTTTTCCAATACTCTGGATCCTGTAGCTTATAGCTTTATCTACAAGTGGGATCCGATGGCTACTTGGAGCTTGAATTTCAATATCGAGAACTTCACGAAGGGCATGGCTGTACGTGTACAGCTGGCGAACACGGCGAATCCGGACGGGGTAGAGTTCCGCTTTGAGGATTCTGAGCCGGCGCAAACGTTAGACAATGGCGGCTTTTGGATACCGGACGAGAAGTTGACGGACTATGGATATAGCGTTGGGCTTCGTCTGCAAATGAATAGCTCGAAGGAGTGCGAGGCTGGCTATACCGTGAAAGTGTACAGCTCGCGAGACATGAGCACGGCTGCTTTAGTCTCCACCGGGCAAACGATACGATTTATGCTGGGTGATAAGGCTCCCACTATGGGAGAGTTGTTGCGTACATCCGGTGATTTGAACGAGGATATCCCTTTTGCGATCAACGTGACGAAGGCGGGTTTCCTGCAGGGGCAACACGCTAAGATGAAGATTTATCTGAATGGCCCTTCTGAAGGCTTGACCCTTTCCGGGCAGAACCTAAGTAAAGAGACTGGTCTATATAATGAGCCCATATACGTATTAGATATCCCTTCCTTCTCCGCTACGCAATTCACGTTGATGGCTCACGCCACGGAGGAATGGAACGGAACGGTTCAAGTGGATATTTGTGATGCGGACGGCAATAGGGTAGGGTATGGTAGCCAAGCACCGTTCGCTTTCCCAACCAATAACTCGCAGGACGATATAGCCGCCTTGAAAGCGATCGCCGAGGCCAATCCGCTGAACTCGGACTTGCAGAACTTCATCTCCAGCAAGGAGTACCTGAAAGACAGGACGCAGGGTGATGGCTATAACGTGGGCGTGACATGGAATGAAGAATCCACGAGCCGGGTGAAATCCTTCTTTATCAAAGACTATAGAACCCGTACGGTTTCCAAGTTGGATTTATCGGCGTTATCCGGACTGGAAGAGTTGGATTTGGATGGTACCCAAGTTGAGAAATTGGATCTGTCGAAATTGACGAGACTGCGGAACTTGGGGTTGAGTGGTAATAATTCGCTTACTTGGGCTACGGTGACGTTGCCTACTCCGTTACCTCAAAATTTGAACGTTTATGGTTTTACTACAATCAAGGCTGGTACGCAAGTAGACAATAACAATGCTTACGCCGCAGCAGGTACGGAGATCGATCTATCCGCTTACGCTACGGCGGGTGGCGTGAAATCGGTATATCAATGGTACCTTATTGATCGGGCTACTGGTAAACGGACGAAAGCGACTATGCCGGCGGTATCCGGCAAGGAAGGTGCTTTCGTCTTTACCGGAAAGCCGGGTGAATATTATATGTGTTCGATTACCAATTCGAATTACGGCAATTGGTGTATGGAGACACCCCAGATCAAGGTAGCCCGTAACTCGGACAACTACTCCCCTGCAGACATCGCCGGATTGAAGAAGTTGGCTGCCGATAACCCGAATATCACCCAATTAAAGGAGTTCGTGGATAGCAAGGGCTGGGAACGCGAGAATTGGAACTCGTATCAAGACGTGATCCGTACGGACTGGAGCACGGACGAGGTCGGCCGGTTGACACATCTAGCTATTGAGTTTGATTGGAGCTCGAAGGATACGATCTCTCAATTAGACCTAAGCGCTTTCACCGAGCTGAAGTATTTCGATTGTGAGAATTTCATGAATATAGAGAAGCTGGATCTATCGAAGAATACGAAGCTGGAGCACCTGCATGTATATAGTAAGAATCTGGAGTCTCTTGACCTATCTAAATGTCCGGAACTGCAATATTTCGGATTTGGCACGCGATACACGGGCGAGGGATCTTACCAAAAAACGAAGTTGGCGAGACTGAACTTGACTGGTTGCTCGAAGTTGACGGAGCTTTACCTAGAGCATTTATCTTTGACTTCGTTGGATATCTCTTCCTTTAAGCGATTAAATAGGCTGACGATCGAGTATTGCCCAGACTTAAAGGTACAAGGCTTCGATAAGGCTACAAGCTTGACTTATGTGGCCTTGCCGCATACGAAGCAGTTCGCAGATCTGATAAAGAACTTGCCGGCGTTTATCCGTCATCTATATTTGCAAAATACGGAGTATGAGCTTCCTTCTGCGCAAGAGGGAAAGAATCTGGAGTCGTTGGGATTGCCGGAGTATCTGGAAAGTTTCGATCTGGCCCAGTATCCGAGCTTAAAAAACATGACGGTAGGGCATGGGCAATCTCTCTTGAAATATACGGGCTTGAAGAATTATCGGCAAAATGTAAGTTATGATGGACGAAGTGTCTTCCAGCTTACTTCTCCCTCCCATCCTGGAGATAAATATTGGTTCGAGAACGGCGATACGATCGACCTCTCCTCGGAGGCCGTGATCGATGGTATAGAGACCGTATTCTTGTGGGTAAACGCCAAATATAGGACAGAGGAGAAAGAGGCATTGAAGCCCGTGCTAAACCGTCCGGGTGTATTCGTGCTGGATAGCAAGGAGGAAAAATATGGAGACTATTATTGTAAACTGATGAATCCGAAGTTCTGTGAGATCACGGAGATCACTTATTTCTCCGGCTGGCAGATCGAGACCTCGCGCATCCATGTGGAGACCACCGTACCCCAAGTATTCGCCGAAAGCGACGTGGCTACCTTGGTACGTATTGTAGACGCTTCCAACAACAAGGCGTTGAGCGAGTGGTGGAGCAGTGGCGCATGGCAGACGAACGAGAACTCACAGTACGCACAAGCGATCTGGAACGATGAGAACCCCCGCCGCTTGACACATTTATATATGTATCAAATGGGCAATAACTTCGCTAAGGAGGTGGACCTATCTGCCTTGGATAGGCTACAAGAGTTGTCGCTTTACGGCAACCGGGTGGAGAAACTTACCTTGCCGAAGAATAATACCGTATTGCGCTCCTTGATGCTTGCCGGCAATACGCCGCTTTCTACCTTGATCGTCTCTATGTATCCTGCCTTGGAGTATCTGGATGTGGCCAATACTGGCCTAACGGCTATCGACCTGTCTAACAACAAGAACTTGAAAGAGCTATTCTTGAACTGGACGATGATTGAGGCGATGGGCGATGAGATCGCCGCTCGATTGATCTCCTATGGCGTGCCGATGCCTACTATGCGGATCGACTTGGCCAAGTTCCCTGTGTTGAAGGCTTTATGCGCCTCTGGATCGCTCTTGGAATTTACCGGCGTGGAGAACCCGCGGCAATTGGAGTCTGCCGATGGTCTCGTGACGTTGCCGGTCGGTGAGGCCCGTGTGGGCGGTTTTGCGGCCTATGGAGAGACTATCGATCTTTCCGCGCAAAAGACCGTGGGAACTTCCGCCTCTCGCTTCGTTTGGACGGTTGGTAGCGATACGATTGCGCATACGGAGAATCGTCTCACGATCACGGACGATCTGCCCGCTAACTATCAAGTGGCTGGTCTCGTAACCAATCCGTTATTTCCGGGCTGGACAGTCCAATATGGAGCATGGATCTACACCCGCGATGGCGACGCGAACCTCGACAAGTCCGTGAACGTACAGGACGTGACGGCTACGGTAAGTTACGTCTTGAAGGACAAGGATAACATGATCTCCAACTTCGGTTTCGCCGAGGCAGACGTGAACTATAATAATAATGTAGAGATCGCTGACGTGATCGGCATCGCCAACATCATTCGCAATGAGCCGGTTACCAAGGCCAGTGCGCTGCGTTCCGAGGCTGAGGCTCCCGTACAAATGGAGCTCGACGCTGACAACTTCCTGACCATGAATAGCCAAGTGCCGGTAGCCGGTATCTATCTGGAGTTGGTGGGAGCTATCGACGAGATCCCGTTATTGGGCGACGCCGCCAAGTTCATGCAGGCTTCCAGCTTGAACGGGGATACCTTGCGGGTGATCGGTTATAGCTTGGATGGCCGCACGATTCCTTCGGGCAAGAGCCGTATCCTGCGTATGCCGGCGGGCGTTACCTTGGTAGGAGCCTCCTTCTCCGACGCGAAGGCCAACAGCTTGAGGTCCGGTGGCGACGCGATCGTAACCTCCAATGCCCCGATCGAGGCGATCAGCCGCTTGGAGGCCGTCTCCAACTATCCGAACCCGTTCCGTGGCAGCACGACCTTCTCTTATCAACTGGAGGAACCCGCCCAGACGGTTATGATCCATGTATTCTCCGCGAGCGGTGCGTTGACCGCGGTACTGAACGGTTTGCCCGGCGAGGTAGGCGAGAACCGCTATACGGTTGCCCTTCCTTTACCGGCGGGCGTTTACTACTACCGCTTGACGGCGAAGACAGGCCATGGTGTGAAGGCAAGTAATACTAACATCTTTATCTGTAAGTAAATTATGAAAGTGAATCATATAAAACAATTATTCGTAGCCCTCTTCCTGCTGTTATCGGCGGGAACGGCTACCGCCGCCCAGTGGAAATTGGCGAAGACGAACCTGAACGCCGCTGGCAGCAAGGATACGCTCACCTTGAAGGTATCCGATAATACGGTAGATTTCTCCTCATTCCAAGTGGATTTCACCTTGCCGGCGGGCGTATTGCTGAGCGGTACGCCTATCCTCGGCGAGCTGGCGGACGATCATGCGCTCACGTGGAGCAAGCGCGCCGATGGCAGCTTCCGCTGCGTGGTATACAGCGTGAGGAATACCGAGATGAAGGCCCCGGGTGCCGTGCTACGCATTCCGGTAGAGCTGGCGGTCTCTTTCGTGGAAGGGACGTTCACGGCGAAGAACGGTCTCTTGTCCGACAAGGCATCCAAGGGACAGCCAGTCACGGATCTCACCGCTACCTTGACCTCTCATAAGGAAAAGGCCAAACTGGTCGTGAACGTATCGGGCTTGGAACAGGTGGTCAATACGGAGAAAGCCGCTGTATTGGACTGTAAGACCATCCCGGCGACCCTTCCTGATGGCAAGACCTTGACGATCGGGTACTATAAGGACGAGAAATGCACAGAAGTCGCAGGCGAATCAGACCGGAAGCAAGAAGGCATCTTCTTTGTCAAGGTATCCTATCCGGAAGACGCTGAATACGAGGCTTTCGAGCAAATCTATACCATGAGCCTGACAAGCAAGAAGGCTATCGCCGAGGGCGACATCACTCCCCCGACTGCCGCAAGCATCAAGGCGGGCCAATCGCTTTCAACCTCCTTGCTGTCCGGCGGTAGCGTTACAGATGAGGGATATCTGGTAGCCGGTACCTTCGCTTGGACATACGGAAACACCGTGGTGCCGGCAGGTACGCATGAGTACTCCGTGACGTTCTATCCGGATAACTCTTCTTATTACAATACGGCGGCGTTGTCCGTGGCGGTCAAGGTAGACACGACCTATAAGGTCACCGCTGTACAGACAACGGGTGGTGCCGTAAACGTATTAGGCAAGGCTGAGGATAACGTGTATGTAAAGGGTCAAAAGATCTCCTTGGTAGCGACCCCTCTACCCAACTATCAGCTTTCAAGCTGGTCGATCGCGGGCGAGAGCGTAGACTTGGGCAAGAAAGACACGCTCACGGTTACGGTAGGTGCGGATCGAACCTATAGCGCCAACTTTACCCCGATCCTGCATAAGGTATCTATCGAGACATTCGGCGATGCCAGCGGCGACCTTAAAGTGACCACGCCGGACGATCAGGCGGCGGATGGGCAGAAGCCGGTCTCAAATGGTGATGAATTGCAGCAAGGCTCGATCCTACAGATTGCGGCAATCCCGAGCGTGAACACCCAGCTGAAATCATTGCAGATAAACGGGGAGTCGCTCAAGGGCGACAAGGTAACGCTGACCGGGCCTTTGACGATCAAAGCCGTATTCGAGCCTAAACCGGTCAACATGGCCCTTGTCACCCTCGAAAAGAAGAACATGGAGCACGGCTCTATCTTATTGTATAAGGAAGACGGTACGCTGATCACTTCCGGCTCTACCGTAGCGGTAGGCTCGAAGATTCGGGTAATCTCCCTTCCGGATGCCGGGTATAAGCTGGAGGGTAACGTCGGTCTGTCCGGCGTGACAGAACCCGGCACCGACAATCTATGCGCCGTGACCGGCGATATCACGTTGGTAAATGCCTCTTTCGTTGCGAAAGGATATGCTGTGACCACCTCCGCCGTAAGCAGCAACCCGAGCCAGACCGCCTCCGGTACGATCACCTTGAGTAAAGAGGGTGAGGATGGTAGTTGGACTGAAGTAGGCAGTGGTGAAGAACTGGCATATGGAACGAGAGTGCGCATAGCTAAAGCGGAAGGGCAAGCCGGCGCAAGCTTGCTTACCATCTTGGCGAACAGCAAGGAAATATCCCAGAGTGATATCTTGACCGTAACCGGCCCCTTGACCGTGACGGCCGTGTTTGACCATCGGGTGAAGATCAAGAGGGAATATATCCTTTGGCCGTATCAGGAATACTACTACAGTGGCGTATCCCGCCCCTTCACGCCTTTCGCCTCGCAGACTTACGCAGGCTTCTCGTTCGATGTCAAGTATAAGATAAATGACGGTGAGGAAACTTCGACGGCTATTGATGCGGGCGATTATACGGTCGTATTGAGGCGTGCCGAGGATGGCTTGTATGAGGCGTTTGAAGAGATCTATCCGGATCCTAATAAGCCGGATGGACGTGTAGGCTTGAAAATTAAAAAGTCTAAAGTGACGATAACGAAGGCTCCTACATCGCATGGAGCGAATCCTGGCACTCGACCGGGTACTGAGTTCGTGAATATTATATCAGAGACGAAGGATAATGTAACGACATACAAGATTACACCGAAAGGTGATGCTCTTAAGAATTACGAGGGTACGACTATTTACTATTATTCAACGAATCCTGTTGTGAACTTCTCTTTAGGTAATAGCACTCCTGTTTTACGTTCGAGTAATGGATCGCAACCGGAGGGTGTGAGGATTACGAATGGTGGTCTTCCTTGTGATTTGAATGATATTCGAGCAGGGGTAACGATCACATTGGAGGCTGTTGCGCCTGTAGGTCAGCACTTCGTTGAGTGGTCAGACAAAAATAGTGACAATCCAAGGGTATACCAAGTAACGGGAGATGTCGAGATTTATCCTATATATGCTCCTAAAGATGAATACCCAGCGTGTACATTGGCTAAGTCATCTGAATATAATGGCATGGCACAAACCGTGGAGGTAAAAGGTAGTGATACTTCTTGCGTGATCTCTTTCTACCAGAATGAAGAAGATTGTAATGCCGAGGTTAATAAAGTGCCATTGAAGAATCCGGGTACATATTATGTACGTGTTGATCGTCCGGAAGATAAAACTTATAAATCTTATACGAAGGTGTTTACTTATGAGATTACTTTGGGTACACCTACGGTTACATGGCCTGCGGCTTCCGATATATTGTCCGGTCAAAAACTATCCGAGTCTGTTTTACAAGGCGGTCACGCCGGTATCGTAGCCGGAACATTCGCTTGGAGCGATCCGGATAAGGAGATTACCGAAAAGGGAATGCAAGAGATTGCCTTCACGCCGACCGATCCGAATTATAAGCCGGTTAGTAGCAAGATAGAGGTGAAGGTTGTCTCCTCTACCTCTTCCTCCACCGATCCGGAAACCCCGGTCATTCCTGTGGATCCCGTAGACCCGGAGAACCCGGACGTGCCTACCGGCGTGGAGTCCATCGAGGAGGGTATGAGCCTGTATACGGCCAACCAATCCATCTTCGTGGATATGCCGCAGGAGGTTGCCTTGAAGGTGGTTGACGTAGCCGGTATCGTTATTTTCGAAGGAAAGGTTTGCGGCAAGATGGAGATTCCGGTAGGTCATGCCGGTGTCTATTTCTTGAAGTGTACCGCTCCAGATGCCTCGTTCGTGAAGAAGGTCGTGGTTCGTTAGCGCGAGCCGTTTTTATCGTATCATAACACTGCCCATCATAAGGTCTTTATGATGGGCATCGTAAGCAGCTTATACTGCCCATCGTTACGACCTAACGATGGGCAGTGTTATTTAGTAACAGATGTAATTGTTTATCTTACGTTTTATAAGAAATATCCTGTAAAAAAACTTCGAATTATATTTGCTGGTCTCGAAAAAGGCCGTATCTTTGCAACGTTCAAACAAAAACGATAAAGACAAGAACAATGACACGCAACTTGCAAAATAGTCTCATTATTTCTCTAAACATTATTCTACTCTGGGAACGGGATAGGAAGTGAGACTGTATGCTTTGCGAGCATTACGATATATGAAAGAGCCTTTCTCACTTCCTTGTGAGAGAGGCTTTTTTAGTTAGTATAGGATATTAGTAAATTAAGAATATAAGATTATGTCAGACAGATTATTTATTTTCGACACCACCTTACGTGATGGTGAACAGGTTCCGGGATGCCAGTTGAATACAGTGGAAAAGATTCAAGTAGCTAAGGCGTTGGAACAGCTAGGTGTTGATGTGATCGAGGCTGGTTTCCCTGTCTCCAGTCCCGGGGATTTTAAGAGTGTGGTTGAGATCTCAAAGGCCGTGACTTGGCCGACCATCTGTGCCTTGACCCGTGCGGTGGAGAAAGATATCGACGTGGCAGCCGAGGCGTTGAAATTCGCTAAGCGAGGACGTATTCATACGGGTATCGGTACTTCTGATTCTCATATCAAATACAAGTTTAACTCCACGAGAGAGGAGATTATAGAGCGTGCGATCGCCGCCACGAAATACGCTAAAAAGTATGTGGAGGACGTGGAATTCTACTGTGAGGATGCCGGGCGTACGGATAATGAATATCTGGCCCGTGTCGTGGAGGCCGTGATCAAGGCCGGGGCTACCGTAGTGAATATCCCGGATACGACAGGATATTGCTTGCCGGATGAGTACGGGGCGAAGATTAAGTATCTGATGGAACATGTGGATGGCGTACATAACGCTATTCTTTCCACTCATTGCCATAATGACTTGGGTATGGCTACCGCGAATACCGTACAAGGCGTGTTGAACGGAGCCCGTCAGGTGGAGGTAACCGTAAACGGTATCGGTGAGCGTGCGGGTAACACGTCATTGGAAGAAGTCGCCATGGTTTTCAAGAGCCATAAAGAACGTGATATCATCACCAATATCACGACGAATAAGATCTATAGTACGAGCCGTATGGTTTCTAGCTTGATGAATATGCCGGTACAACCGAATAAGGCTATTGTCGGACGTAACGCGTTCGCTCACTCCTCCGGTATCCACCAAGATGGCGTTTTGAAGAATGCGCAAACCTACGAGATCATCGATCCGAAGGATGTGGGTATCGATGATAACGCGATCGTATTGACTGCTCGTAGCGGTCGTGCGGCGTTGAAGCATCGCCTGCATGTTTTAGGTGTGGATCTGGAGCAGGAGAAATTGGACAAGGTGTATGATGAGTTCTTGAAACTGGCCGATCGTAAGAAAGATATTAATGATGATGATGTTTTGATGTTGGTCGGAAAGGATCGTACGGCCACACACCGTATTAAATTGGAATATTTACAGGTAACTAGTGGTGTTGGAGTACAATCAGTCGCAAGTATTTGTTTAAATTTGTCGGGAGTAAGAAAATACGAGGCTGCGGCTGGTAACGGTCCGGTTGACGCGGGTATCAAGGCGGTGAAAAAAGCCATTAGTAATAGTGACATGACGATTCAGGAATTCTTGATTCAAGCCATTAATAAAGGTAGCGATGATACGGGCAAGGTGCATATGCAGGTAGAGTATAACGGGGCTACCTATTATGGGTTCTCCGCGAATACCGATATTATCGCCGCTTCCGTGGAGGCTTTCGTGGACGCCATCAATAAGTTTATAGTAGACTAAAAATAGACAAGACAATGAGCAAGACATTATTTGAGAAAATCTGGGACAAACACGTGGTGGACACGTTGCCCGACGGAACCATACAATTGTATATCGACCGTCTGTATTGTCATGAGGTGACTAGCCCGCAGGCTTTCGCCGGATTACGTGCACGTGGATTGAAGCCCTTCCGTCCCGCGCAAATCACTTGTATGCCGGACCACAATATCCCGACATTGAACCAAGATAAGCCTATCGAGGACCCTATATCCAAGAATCAAGTGGATACCTTGGAAGAGAACGCTAAGTATTTTGGCTTGACGTATTACGGTCTTCAACATCCGAAGAATGGTATCATCCATGTGGTAGGTCCGGAGACAGGCTTGACGCAGCCGGGTATGACGATCGTTTGTGGCGACTCCCATACTTCTACGCACGGTGCCATGGGCGCTATCGCCTTCGGTATCGGTACGAGCGAGGTGGAGATGACCTTGGCTACCCAATGTATCATGCAGCGTAAGCCGAAAACGATGCGTATCACGATCGATGGTGTACGTAAACCGGGCGTTACGGCGAAGGACTTTGCCTTATACATTATTAGTAAGATGAGTACCAGCGGTGCTACGGGCTATTTCGTAGAGTACGCTGGCGAGGCGATTCGTAATACGACCATGGAGGAACGTCTGACGATCTGTAACCTTTCGATCGAGATGGGTGCCCGTGGCGGTATGATCGCTCCGGATGATGTTACTTTCGATTATTTGAAAGACCGTGAGTTTGCCCCGAGAGGCGAGGAATGGGAGCGGAAGGTGAGCGAGTGGCGTCAGCTGTATAGTGATCCGGACGCTAAGTTCGATAAGGAGATCGTTTTCCACGCCGAGGATATCGACCCGATGGTTACGTACGGAACGAACCCGGGCATGGGTATGAGTATCAGCAAAGATATCCCCTCCTTAGAAAGCGTGCCCGAGGCAGGCCGTATCTCTTATAAGAAGTCTTTGGATTATATGGGCTTCAAGGCAGGCGAGTCTATGTTGGGTAAGAAAGTGGATTATGTCTTTTTAGGTAGCTGTACGAATGGCCGTATCGAGGATTTCCGTGCTTTCGCCTCTTTGGTGAAAGGAAAGAAGAAAGCGGATGATGTAACGGTTTGGCTGGTTCCCGGCAGTTGGCAGGTAGAACGGGAGATTCGTGCCGAGGGGATCGACAAGGTTTTGGCCGAGGCCGGCTTCGTCCTTCGTCAACCGGGATGTTCCGCTTGTCTGGCGATGAATGAGGATAAGGTTCCGGCGGGTAAATATGCGGTCTCCACTTCCAACCGTAATTTCGAGGGCCGCCAAGGACCGGGTGCTCGCACCATCTTGGCGGGGCCGCTTGTGGCCGCCGCCGCCGCTGTGACAGGTAAGATCACGGACCCGAGAGAACTGATGTAAAGACTAATCTAATAAAGTAGCATAAGATGAAAACAAAATTCAATATAATCACAAGCACTTGCGTGCCTCTTCCTTTAGAGAACGTGGATACCGACCAGATTATCCCAGCCCGCTTTCTGAAAGCGACTACCAAGGAAGGGTTCGGCGAGAACTTATTCCGGGATTGGCGATATGATAAGGAAGGTAATAAGATCGAATCATTCGTCTTGAACGATCCTACGTATAGCGGAAAGATATTGGTAGCAGGAAAGAACTTTGGTTCCGGTTCCAGCCGTGAGCATGCGGCTTGGGCGATCGCCGATTACGGTTTCCGTGTCGTGGTCTCCAGTTTCTTCGCCGATATCCATAAAAACAACGAGTTGAACAACTTCGTGCTGCCGGTTGTTGTGACTGAAGAGTTCCTCGCTGAATTGTTCGATTCGATTTACAAGGACCCGAAAACTGAGGTCGAGGTAAATCTACCGGAGCAAACGATCACGAACAAGGCTACGGGCAAAAGCGAGCATTTCGAGATCAACGCCTATAAAAAGGATTGCCTGATCAACGGATTGGACGATATCGACTATTTACTGGCAAATAAATCAAAGATAGAAGCCTTCGAGGCAGCACGCTGATTATGATAGAAATAATGGATACAACCCTCAGAGATGGGGAGCAAACTTCGGGCGTCTCCTTCGCCGCTCACGAGAAGCTCAGCATAGCGCAAGTGCTGCTGAGCGACTTAGGCGTGAACCGGGTGGAGATCGCCTCCGCCCGTGTGTCGGACGGAGAGTTTGAGGCCGTGAAGCGTGTAGCCGCTTGGGCCGCCCGTTCCGGAAACCTAGACAAATTGGAGGTCTTGGGTTTCGTGGATGGTACGGTCTCTCTCGACTGGATTGAATCCGCAGGTTGCCGTGTCGTGAACTTGCTTTGCAAGGGCTCTTATAAGCATGTCACCGAACAGCTTCGAAAGACTCCCGAGCAACACGTTGACGATATTCGTACGGTCGTATTGGAAGCGGCGAAACGGAAGATCGACGTGAATATCTATTTGGAGGACTGGTCGAACGGTATTAAGCATTCCCCAGATTACGTATTCTTGGTAATCGATGCGTTGAAAGGACTTCCGATCTGCCGTTTCATGCTCCCGGATACCTTGGGAGTCTTGAATCCCGGAAATACCTACGAGTATTGCAAGATGATGGTGGACCGCTACCCGGATTTACGGTTTGACTTCCACGCGCATAACGACTATGATCTTGCCGTAGCGAATGTATATTCCGCCATCCGTGCGGGTATCAAGGGAATCCATACGACCGTGAACGGTTTGGGAGAGCGTGCGGGTAACGCTCCTTTGAGTAGCGTACTTGCCGTTATCAAGGACCAGTTGGGAGAGGAGACGAGCTTGAGGGAGGAAAAGATAAACAAGGCTAGCCGTTTGGTTGAGACCTACTCCGGGGTGCATATCCCGCCCAATAAGCCGATCATTGGAGAGCATGTGTTTACGCAGTGCGCCGGTGTTCACGCAGACGGTGATAGCAAGAATAACTTGTATTGCAACGACTTGCTTCCTGAACGTTTCGGACGGGTTCGCGAGTACGCCTTGGGCAAGACCTCCGGAAAAGCGAATATCCGCAAGAATCTGGAAGCGCTCGGTATCGACATGGATGAGGGCTCAATGCGTAAGGTTACGGAACGGATCATTGAGTTAGGGGATAAGAAAGAAATGGTTACCCCGGAGGATCTTCCTTATATTATCAGCGATGTGCTTCATCATGATAATGCGCTGGAGGATCAGAAAATCCGGATCTTGAACTATTCCTTATCCTTGGCCCAAGGGCTGAAACCGGTGGCTACCTTGAAGATCGAGATCAATGGCGAGGCTTACGAGGAATTGGCTTCCGGCGATGGACAATACGACGCTTTCGTTCGTGCCCTACGCCGGATTTATTCCCGTTTGAACCGCCCGTTCCCGATGTTGACGAACTATTCGGTATCCATCCCGCCGGGAGGACGTACGGATGCGTTCGTGCAGACGGTCATCAGCTGGAATTATGCCGGGGTCGATTTCAAGACTCGTGGCCTGGACGCTGACCAGACCGAGGCGGCGATCAAGGCGACATTGAAGATGCTGAACAAGATAGAGGATTAATAATTAAAAAGGTAAAGGGTATGAAAAAGTTGACTATCGCGCTTGTAGCGCACGACAATCGTAAGGCGGAAATGGTAGAATGGGCGGTACATAACGCTGAGTTCTTGTCTCACCACCATATTGTTTGTACGGGTACGACCGGAAATTTGGTTCGTAAAGCTCTCGAGGAAAAAGGGGTGAACGCGGATATTGCTTGCATGCATTCCGGTCCGATGGGAGGCGATGCTGAGATTGCCGCTATGGTTGTCCGTAAGGAGATCGATTTGGCGGTCTTTTTGATAGACGACTTGAATCCGCAACCGCACGAGGCCGACATCCAGATGTTGCTTCGCCAGTGCCGTGTTCATAACGTACCTATCGCTTGTAACCGTTATAGCGCCGACTTGATGATTACAAGTACCCTGTGGGATGATGACACGTATTTCCCCACGGAGCCTAAGTATGTACATTTTAACAGAGAATAATAACAAACATTTACGATGAAACTGAATATAGCAGTACTTCCCGGAGACGGGATCGGACCAGAGATTTCCGTGCAAGGCGTGGAGGTAATGAGTGCCGTTTGTGAGAAATTTGGACATGAGGTTCACTATGAGTATGCCCTTTGTGGCGCTGACGCGATCGATAAGGTAGGCGATCCTTTCCCGGAGGAGACCTATCGGATTTGTAAGGATGCCGACGCTGTTCTTTTCTCGGCTGTGGGCGATCCTAAGTTTGATAATGATCCGACAGCGAAAGTACGCCCGGAGCAAGGTCTTTTGGCGATGCGTAAGAAGTTGGGCCTGTTTGCTAATATCCGTCCGGTGCAGACCTTCAAATGCCTATTGCATAAATCGCCGTTGCGTGCCGAATTGGTGGATGGCGCGGATTTCTTATGTATCCGTGAGTTGACCGGTGGTATGTATTTCGGTGAGAAATATCAAGACAACGATACGAATATGTATACCCGCCCGGAAATCGAGCGTATCTTGAAAGTGGGCTTCGAGTATGCGATGAAACGGAATAAGCACCTGACGGTTGTTGACAAGGCGAACGTACTTGCCTCTTCCCGTCTATGGCGCCAGATCGCTCAAGAGATGGCTCCTAGCTATCCGGAAGTAACGACAGACTATATGTATGTGGACAACGCCGCTATGCGTATGATCCAAGAGCCGAAATTCTTCGATGTAATGGTAACCGAGAATACGTTTGGTGATATCTTGACGGACGAGGGTTCTTGCATCAGCGGCTCTATGGGCTTGCTGCCTTCCGCTTCTACCGGAGAGAGCACACCGGTTTTCGAGCCGATTCATGGCTCTTGGCCGCAGGCGAAAGGGCTGAATATAGCGAATCCTTTGGCGCAAATCCTTTCGGTAGCGATGTTATTCGAGTATTTCGACCTCAAAGAAGAGGGCGCCTTGATCCGTGAGGCCGTAGACGCTTCCCTTGATGCGAATGTCCGTACACCGGAAATCCAAGTGGAAGGTGGAGCGAAATATGGAACGAAAGAAGTGGGTAGTTGGATTGTCAATTATATCACGGAAAAGTAGTATAAATAGGCCGATTTCGCACCGGTAGTGGTGCAGACTCACACGTATAGTGGCATCGGCTCACGCAAGTAGTGGCATTGGCCTACGCCACTACTCGCGTGAGCCGATGCCACTATACGTATAAAAACAGCCTTAACGAGCCATCTTCATCAACTCGTCGATAGTCGTTTTATCATATCCCATATCCTCAGCTTTCTTGAAGTCTAAGGCAGCCGATGCCTTCTC
>OLPK01001340.1_pt1 | contig 16194 bp, 9 predicted proteins | sample 1672261 | NCBI WGS metagenome assembly OLPK01 (sample SAMEA3136665, study PRJEB25190) | human gut metagenome
TAATCTAATTTCCATATTATTAATATTATATTATTAGTAAAATAAGGGTGACGATCACACCCATCAACAGTTCCGTATTACTATTCACTTGAATGGCGATACGCATATCCTCGGTCGTGAAAGGCCTCGCATTCGTTCCGATATAAGGCTTCTCCACCGGTTTGCCGAAATAATCGTGCGTCCCCCCGAACTGGCAGTCCAAGATCGCCGCCAAGGCCGCTTCTGGATAACCGGAATTAGGGCTTGCGTGTTCAGGGCCGAAACGCCGTACGAAATCCCTTTTCCCCCAATTATTGGAGACCAGCAACATCAAATAGGCCGTGAGGCGGGCCGGGATGTAATTGGCGATATCGTCGATTTGCGCCGCTATCCGTCCGAACTCAAGGTAACGTTCATTCTTATAACCGATCATCGAGTCCAGTGTATTCACCATCTTGTAAGCCATCATCCCCGGCAACCCCAGCAGGGCAAACCAAAACATCGGGGCGATCACGCCGTCGCTTAAGTTCTCGGACAAGGTCTCCAACGCCGCCGCCCGTATCTCTTGCGGCGACAGGTTCGAGGTATCCCTCCCCACGATCCGTGCCACTTGCCGCCGTCCTTCTTCCGTGCTACGGTCCACGGCCTCGAACACCGCCTTCACTTCCTTGATAAGCGTCTTTCCGGATAGGCAATAAAATACGCCGACAGCCGTCAGCAACCCACTGAACTGCGGATGTATGATCCAAGCCCACGACAATATCCACTCGCAGATTAAATACACGCCAAGGATAAGCACGACTGCCAGTATGCCGCCTTTTAGGACCCGCTCGGAGCCTTTATTCAACGCTTTCTCTCCGGCGCTGATCGCTTTGCCAAACCATACGATAGGATGGGGCCAACCTTCCGGGTCTCCCAGCAACCGGTCGGATAACCAACCGCCCAAAAAGGGCACGATCTTGAGTAAATTGATAGAATGATGTAACCAATACATATTGAATGTCATTGAAGGAACAAACTTAGACAAAAAAAAGAACATAAGGAAGCGGTAAGCGATTCTTCATCACACATTAGGCGAAAGAAACCTACATTTAAAGGATTTCGAGCGTAGACTTTCATATTCTACCATCCGTTGTATGATCATCCACCATCTGTTGCATGATCTTCTAACAGTTGGTGGATGATCATACAACGGATGGTAGAAGATGAATAGGTACGGAGAAAACGGCTAAAGGATGCCTTTAGAAGCCTTAAATCTTCGGGAAGGGAGGGCTTGATATACGGGGGATTCCTTTCAATTTTGTATTTATTAACAAGAAAAGCGTTCTTACGGCCGGTTATTATTACTTTATTTGTTCCCAACGTATCGTGAAAGGAGTTAATCGAGATGACAGATGAAAAATCCATTTTAGAACAATTTGCCGCTGGAAATCATACCGCTTTCCGGGAATTGTTCATGCGTTACCATCTGAAAGTCTATTATTTCGTGCTGGGACTCGTGAAGTCCGAGAGCGATGCCGAGGACTTGACCCAAGAGATTTTCCTAAAGCTTTGGACACATCGGAGTCGTTTCACGGAAGTGAGGACGTTCGGTTCCTACCTCTATGTGCTGGCGAAGCATACGGCGTTCAATTATATCGAATCCCGCCGGGTGAATCTCGTGAGCTTGGAGAGAGCCGGGGAGGAAGACGGGGAACGAAGTGATACGCCTTACGAGGATTTAGTTGCCAAGGATTTACGGTTGCTAGTGGATATGATCGTGGAGACCATGCCGCCACAGCGGAAGATGATCTACCGGATGAGCCGCGACGAGGGTTTGTCGAACACAGAGATCGCCGAGAATCTACAACTCTCGAAAAAGACCGTGGAAAACCACTTGAACCTAGCGCTAAAGGAATTGCGGAATGCGGTATTGACTTTCCTTCTTGTTATGATGTGTTAATAGCTTGGGGGTAAAGCGGGAAAAGGAGGTCCTATAAACAAGATAAAATAGAAAAGCAGGAATGAGTCCTATAAAAAAGATATTAAAATACTTTTTCCATCATTCGTTCTCCGGGGAGATGGTGGATCGGGTACATCAGCGATTGGCGGAGCCGGGAGACGAGCGGGAAAAGGAAGAGGCTTTACGGGATATCTGGAATGAGATCGGTCTCCCGGAGGCGGATAAGCGGAGCGAGATGGCTTTCGCCCGGTTGGAGAATACATTGGGCGTGAGGCCCCGCCGCCGTCTGCGTATCCCGGCGTGGGTACGTATCGCCGCTATCTGGCTGATTCCTTTGTTGTCGTTGGGTGTTTCTTATTATCTATACAGGGATGCGCGGGATGTCAAGAAACTGGCTTTTATGGAACAGTTCGTGCCTTCCGGCAAGCGGGAGCGGATCACCTTGCCCGATGGTAGCGAGGTTTGGTTGAATTCCGGTACCTTGCTGCTCTATCCATCCGCCTTTATCGGTCAGAGCCGGGAGATCTATCTGGTGGGAGAGGGATATTTCAAGGTGCGAAAACGCCCCGAGCAACCTTTCATCGTGCGGACGAAAGCGATGCGGGTACAAGTGCTGGGCACCGAGTTCAATTTATCCGCCTACCCGGACCAAGAGAAAATAACAACGACCTTGGAGGAAGGTTCCTTGAAGATTCTTCCCGATGATCCCTCGGTGGCTCCATGTATATTGAGGCCTAACGAGCAGCTTGTCTACATCCCTTCCCGGGGAAAGATGGACGTGCGGCAGGTGGTGGCCTCGGATTACTCGGATTGGAAAGAGGGAGGCTTGTTGTTTAACAACGACTCTTTCGAGGAAATCTTGAAAACCTTGGAACGTGTCTACAACGTGAAGGTGCATTTGCGTACTTCCGCTTATCATTCCAACCGGCTTACGATCCATTTCAATAAGCATGAGTCGTTGGAGAACATCATGATGTTGGTCAAGGAGATGATACCCGGCTTGGAGTATCAGATCAAAGAGGATGGGATCTATATTGATTGAGTTAAGGAGATATTAGTTTTTTATAATTCGTTAACGTTTTTCCGTTGGGTGCGCTCCTCGTTTCCCTTGTCCTAATAGCGAGTACGTACTACAAAGGAGATATAAATGTTTAACTAAAAAATCTAATATCGCATGAACAGGAATAAATCTATACGTGTCGCTATTCTTTGCCTAGGGGTATTAGCTATGGGATGTACAAAAAAAGAATCTCAAAAGCTTCACTTAGAAAAGTTAGATGTAGATTGTAAACCAATGAATGTTGTGTTCATATTGTCCGATGATCATCGTTATGATTATATGGGGTTCATGAATACTATTCCTTGGTTACAGACACCTAATATGGATAGAATGGCAGCTCAAGGCGCACATTTAAAAAATGCGTTTGTTACTACTTCATTATCATCGCCAAGTAGAGCATCTATTTTGACAGGTATGTATTCACATTCGCATACAGTTGTAGATAATACAGCTCCGTTACCGGAAGGCCTTATTTTCTTTCCTCAATATTTGCAAGAAGCAGGTTATAAAACAGCGTTTTTTGGAAAATGGCACATGGGGAATGATTCTGGAGATCCCCAGCCTGGATTTGATCACTGGGAGGGTTTTAAGGGACAAGGAGAATACTATAATCCACGTATTAATACAAATGGAAAGTGGATTCAATATGAAGATAGTACCTATGTCACAGATTTGTTGACAGAGCATGCTATAAATTTTATCAAGAAACAGAATGAGAACCATAATCCTTTTTTTGTCTATTTATCTCATAAAGGAGTACATGGGCATTTCTTACCGGCAAAGCGTCATAAGGGTTGTTATAAGGATAATGAGCTGATACTACCTGCGACTATTAATACACCCAAATATGGGATTACTCAATTACCTACGATTGACCCTCAAACGGGTAAAGCTGCTCATGGTAAAAATTTCTATGGTGAGAATATGAGTCCTAATTGGGTGAAGAATCAACGAGAAAGCTGGCATGGAATAGATTATGCTTATCATGGGAAATCTTGGGAGACGCAGGTCCGAAATTATTGTGAGACTTTACGTTCGGTTGATGAAAGTATAGGATCTGTATTAGATTATCTAATAGAAAATGGTTTAGCTGAAAATACACTAGTGATCTATATGGGGGATAATGGCTTTGCGTGGGGTGAACATGGATTGATTGATAAGCGTCAATTTTATGAGGAATCTGTACGTGTACCGATGTTAGTGTGGTCTCCTTCTTTATTTAAAGGAGGGCAAGTGATAGAGCAAATGATACAAAATGTAGATGTTGCTCCGACTATACTGGCTTGTGCGGGACTTGATAAAGCTGAGCAAATGGTAGGGCATTCATTTCTACCCCTACTGAGGAACGAGCAGGTGGAATGGAGAAAACGTGTTTTTTATGAGTATTATTGGGAGCATGAATTTCCACAGACTCCAACTATGCATGGTGTGCGTACGGATGATTATAAATATATTCGTTATCATGGAATTTGGGACACCAATGAATTTTATGATTTAAAGAATGATCCGGATGAGACTACTAATTTGATAGGAGCTCCGGAATATCAAGAAATAATCAAGCAATTAAATCATGATCTGTATGATTGGCTAGAGTCTACTGGCGGTATGTCAATTCCTTTGAAACGAACAGAACGCCCTCATAATGACCATAGAAATCAGGGATATTATTAACTAATTCTAATAATAAAATGAATTATAGTATGAAAAAACATCTTATATATTTATTTGTTAGTGCCTTTTCTGTTATTTCTGTACAAGCTCAAAAAATAACATTAAAAGAAGATAGCATATCTTTGAAACAAGCATTTAAGAAACTGGAAGCTGTTTCGAAGTATAAAATAGCTTATAATGATAGCCAGATAGATATGTCTGCGATTGTTACAATAAATCAAAAGGACAAGGATGTATTAGAAGTCTTATCTGATTTGTTGAAGAACACAGGACATACGTATAAAATAAATGAGAATTATGTAATTATAATACCTAAACAAAAAGAATCTTTACAAACGAAGAAGCAGGTTTCGGGTATCATTCTTGATATGACAGGTGAACCTGTTATTGGAGCAAATGTGGTTGAAAAAGGAACGAGTAATGGAACAATTACAGATATAGATGGCAATTTCGTGCTGGAAATAGGAGCAGAGTCCGTACTTCAAGTTTCTTTTATAGGTTTTAATACTCAAGAAGTTCCAACTGAGGGAAAAACGAGTTTTTCTATTAAGCTAGGTGAGAATACTCAGGCTTTGGATGAGGTTGTTGTTGTTGGTTATGGTACAATGAAGAAAAGTGACTTGAATGCTTCGATTGTTTCTGTAAAGTCTGAGAAACTCAATAAAGCAGCTTCACCGAACTTCTCTGAAATGTTGATGGGACGTGCGGCAGGACTTACTGTAAAACAGGGGAGTGCACAGCCCGGTGGTGGTATTGAAGTTCTGATTCGGGGTGCGGCTTCTACCGGTGCGGGGAATGATCCGCTGTATGTGGTCGATGGTTTCCCCATAGTGAATGCCGGTGTCAATCCGGGAAGCGGTAATCAGTGGACGGCAGGAAGCAACAGCCCTTTGAGCAGTATTAACCCTAACGATATCGAATCCATAGAGATTTTGAAGGACGCTTCGGCAACTGCCATTTATGGTGCGCGGGGTGCTAATGGAGTTGTTCTGATTACGACAAAAAGAGGTACTCAGGATACGAAAGTAGAGTATAACATGAATATGTCGTTTCAGACTATAAATAAACGACCGGAATTATTGACGGCCGGAGAGTTAATGACTACTCAGAACAGTTACTATAAAGAACAGTATTTAATGCAGAATCTGGTATATCCTTATGGGAATACAGATCCGGGTGCTGTCAGCCCTTATGTGCCTATGTACACGGATGAAGAAATAGCAAAAGCCGGAAAAGGGACCAACTGGTATGATATGATTACCCGTACAGGTCTTATCCAGCAACATAACCTCACAGTGACTTATGGTAATGAAAAGATGAGATCATTGATTTCGCTGAACTACTTCGATCAGAAAGGAGTGGTGAAAACATCCGGTTATAAACGCTATAGCTTCCGTTATAATCTGGACCATAAAATAACGAAATGGTGGGATTATGGTATTTCTGCCACAGCCTCTTATGTAGTCGATCAGAATGCGACACTGGGGGGAGGATATGACAGTACGGCAGGTATTATTGAATCGGCGTTAAGTTATAGTCCGACAGTGAAGGCGGAACGAGACCCGACGACCGGCAAATGGATGGAAGATCCTAAGCAGGCATTGCTCAATCATCCTTTGTCTTATCTCGACATTGAGGATGAGACAAAGACCAAGCGTTTTCTGGCAACAGCATTCACTAATTTCTATTTTATAAAAGATGTGTTCTGGTTGAAACTGTCTGCCGGTGCGGATATCCGCGACGGGTCCCGCCATAGCTACTATCCGATGACTACGAAATATGGAAGTAGTGTGAATGGAGATGCGAATATCAATTCCGCCAACCGTGAAGACTATGTGGCAGATATGGTTTTCAATTTTCAGAAGACTTTCAAGGAGAGACATAAACTTCTTGCATTACTGGGATATTCGTATCAGGTGCAGAATGATGACGGAGCGTATGCACGTGCTATGGGATTTATGTCTGATGCGTTGATGTATTATAAACTACAGGCAGGTGAAACGCGTCCGGTGGTCAGTTCTTATAAAAATAAACACGTGTTGGCTTCTTATTTTGGTCGTGCCCAATACTCTTTCAAAGACAAGTATCTGTTTACTTTTACTGCCCGTATCGATGGTAGCGACCGTTTTGGAAAGAACAACCGTTATGCTTTCTTTCCTTCGGGAGCATTTGCGTGGAGAATGAATCAGGAAGATTTTCTGAAAGATGTCAACTGGCTCTCCGATGCCAAGTTACGTGTCAGCATGGGACAGGTGGGTAATGAAAATCTGCCTAACGATGCTGCTTCCGAGTACTTTGCCTTTGACGGCAGAAATTATTATCTGGGAGATACAGAAAAGAGAGGAGTAAATCTGGGAAAGTTCGGTAATCCTGATTTAAAGTGGGAAACGACTACAGAAGTTAACTTCGGACTGGATTTCGGTTTCTTCCGGAATCGTATCAATGGTAGCGTAGATGTTTTCTTTAAAGAGGTAAAAGACCTGCTGAGCTGGCGTTCGCTGCCGCATACAGCTGTCACTACCGGTATATGGTCCAACATTGGAAAAACAAAAAGTACCGGTTTTGAACTGACGCTGAATACAGTGAACCTGGAAGGACCGTTACATTGGGAATCGACATTGACGTATACTTCCTATCGTGACAGATGGAAAGAACGTGATCCGAAAGTAATTCTGGCTCCTTATGTCAAAGAAAACGATCCGGTAAGTGCTATCTATACGCTGATTCCGGACGGTATAAAGCAGGCGGGTGAAGATACGCCGGCTATGCCGGACTTGTTACCGGGACAGCGCAAATATAAAGATGTGAACGGACTCGACGAGGAAGGGAATCTGACAGGAAAGCCTGATGGGAAAATAGATCAGGCAGATGTCGTATATCTGGGGACACATGCACCGAAGTTTACTATGGGATTTTCGAATGATTTCCGGTACAAAGGATTTGATCTGAATATCTATCTTTATGCTTCGGTTGGCGGATACTCCTATCCTTACACTCAGGTAGAACACGGGGTGTATGGTGGAAACGGCATCCAGAGGCTGAAAGACAATAATAACTTTTTGGCGGATATAAAAAATCGTTGGACTTCCGACAACATGAGTTCTGCTATGCCTAGTGGCGAAGTGAACAGCTATGATAGCTACGGTGCTCCGAACTGGGAGAAGAATACATATTTACGTCTGAAGAGCGTAACGTTGGGATATGATTTGAGCAGACTGTTTAAAGCTGATAAGTTGAAAGTAAGATTTTACTTTTCCGGTCAGAATCTGCTGACGTTTACCGGATATAAAGGACTCGATCCGGAAGTTGAAAACGACCGGGCGTCATATCCTCAACAGAAGACTTTTTCATTTGGACTTGATGTGAAATTTTAAACTGGAATGTCATGAAGAAATTAGCTAAAAAACTATTATTACTATTTATAAGCATTCAGTTTGTAGCCTGTGAGGGGAGCTTGGAACCTCACTTGTATGGAGTTGTAGATACTGGAAATGCGTTTAATACTCCTGCAGACCTTTCGGCTGCAACGGTTGCCCTTTATTATGAATTACGCCAAAAAGGCTGGGGACCTTATTTGTTTTGTGATGGAAGTTCTTTTGTAATGGATGAGGTTTCAACCGAAGAATGGACTACCAAATGGTCATGGGTTGCTTTTCTGAATGGTTCGTGGACGGATGCTGACCAGATGGTGAAAGGATTCTATAACTGGACTGCTCCTAATATCACCCGTTGCACTTATACGATAGCGAAAATGGAAGAGTCTCCGGTAACCCAGTCAGTGAAAGACTTGTATATTGCGGAGGTCCGGGCGCTCAGAGCCTTTTTCATGTTCGATTTATATCGGCTTTATGGTCCTATGCCAATGATTCTGGAAGCCGACCAGGCAATCAATCCGGACCCGGATTATAAACCTTACAGACCTACGTCTGAAGAAGTCGGAACTTTCCTGACGACAGAACTGCGTGCTGCTGCCGACGCACTTCCGGTAGAACAAGCAGAATACGGACGTATCACAAAGGGAGCTGCCCTGCATTATTTACTGAAATATTATATGCATGAAAAGCAGTGGCAGAATGCTCTCGAAACGGCAAATGAGATTATCGGTCTGAATTACTATGAACTGGAGAAGGATTATGCAAGTATATTTTCAGCTCAGAACGAAGGTAATAAAGAACTGATGTTTGTTGTGAGGGCTGAACCACTGGCAGATTATGGTAATCATACATATGCAAATATTTTGCCGGGTGACTACGCTTCACCTTATGGAAACATCGTAGAAGGATGGTCCGGACACCGGATGCCGTGGGAATTCTATGATACGTTTGATGAAAATGACCGGCGAAGAGCTTTGGCACAGGCCGAATATACATCAAAGTCCGGTGCTACAGTTGATTTGAGGGCCAGTGGTGATGTAGGTGCTTTGCCTTTGAAATATGGGATTGATCCTGAAGCTACAGGCACATGGGCAGGCAATGACAAGGTACTCGACCGATATGCAGAAGTGTTGTTATTTAAGGCGGAAGCATTGAATGAACTGAATGGTCCTAATCAGGGGAGTGTCGATCTGATTAATGATATCCGGAAACGTGCTTTTGGCTTTGGCACCTCTCTGCCTGCAATACCCGTTTTTAAAGAGAGCTTTGACGGAGAGTTTGTTGACAATGTTATAGGGATATTCTCGATGAATAACTACGATCAGGCCGGTGGATCTGCCTGGAAGTATGATGTGGATAAAAACAACACGTTGAATAACGGAAACAGCTTACATGTGGAAGTTGAATCTTCGGGTACGGAATTCTGGACTTTGCAGATGCGAACAGAACCTTTGGTTGCAAAAGGGCGTAAGTATTCAATAAAGATGAAGTTGAAAGCCTCGAAAGACATTCAGTTTGAAATACGCGTTGAAGGACCATTGAGCCACATGGAATCCATCTCTTTGAAAGCAGGCGAAGTAAAGGAATTCTCCACACAGACAGGTAAAGCTACGGAAGATCAAAATTGTGCTCTGTTCCTTGCCTTGGGAAATTCCGGAAGCGGATATGAACTTTGGATTGATGAAATCGAGTTTACAGCAATGGAACAGGCTGCTGATGGTGGAGACGCTATCATAAAGCAATTATCCGATTTCCCGGATAAGGAGTCGTTGAGAGACTGGATTCTGAAAGAAAGAGGCTGGGAGTTCTGGTATGAAGGAAAGCGCAGGGAAGATTTGATCCGGATGGGGAAATATGTAGAAACCGGTAAGAAGTATAGTACTAATTTCTCAGAGAAGAATCTTTTGTTCCCGATTCCTACTTCGGTTATTATTGAAAATTCTCATATCGAGCAGAATCCTCATTATTGATCTTGAACAATTTATTTATCAGTTTTCAATAGGTATTTTATTAAATAATCATTGATATATGAAAAAGTTAAAGCATTCTATTCTTTCGCTCTTGTTATTGATGGGAGCGTGTATTGTCAGTTGTAGTAATGATGATGGACAGACTTCCTCCACCGATCCGGATGAAGTAGGGGGAGAAAGTTTCACGATTCCTGTATCGAGTTTGCGTTTGCGGGACCCGTTTATTCTGGTCGACAAGAAAACTTCGATGTATTATCTTCATTTCAATAATAACTTGAAAATCAGAGTTTATAAAAGTAAAGACCTGTCCACGTGGAAAGACGAAGGATATTCTTTTATAGCTAAAACTGATTTCTGGGGGCAACAGGATTTTTGGGCACCGGATGTGTATGAATATGAAGGACGTTATTATTTATTTGCTACTTTCAGTAATGCGGGAGTGAAGCGGGGAACTTCTATTCTAGTTTCCGATAGTCCGAAAGGCCCTTTCACTCCACTTGTAAACAAGGCGATTACTCCTTCCGGCTGGATGTGTCTGGATGGATCTTTGTATATTGACAAAGAAGGAAATCCCTGGCTGTTGTTCTGTCGTGAGTGGCTGGAGGCCATCGACGGTGAAATTTATGCCCAACGGCTGGCGAAAGATCTGAAAACGACAGAAGGTGATCCGTATCTGTTGTTCAAGGCTTCGGAAGCTCCCTGGGTAGGCTCTATTACAAGTTCCGGGGTGACAGGCAATGTTACGGATGCTCCTTTTATCTATCGTCTGGATGATGGAAGACTGATTATGCTATGGTCCAGTTTCCGAAAGACAGATGGAAAATATGCTATCGGGCAGGCTGTCTCGGCATCAGGTGATGTGCTTGGTCCTTGGGTGCAGGAGCCCGAAACGTTAAATAGTGACGATGGCGGACATGCGATGGTATTCAAGGATCTTAAAGGCAGGCTGATGATTTCTTATCATGCACCGAATTCGCAGACGGAACATCCGGTGATAACACCTATTTATATTAAGGATGGAAAATTTGTAGCTCTGAATTAATGTGGCTTTTTCTTTCTGAACCGTCTATTGTATATAGATTCAGTTGACAGAAATAAATAATCTATTTTGCGGGTATATGTCTCATTATTTAGAAGGAAGTGTTAACTTTGGCGAAATAGATTCTGTTGACCGATGTTGCCGTTATTGTATAGAAGGTAAAGTCAGAAAAGTAAATAAATAATTTGAAGAGCTTATGAAAATAAGAAATCTGGTGTTTGGTGCCATTTGTGGCATTATATTCTTTTCCTGTTCGGAGTCTGGTGGGGGAAAAGAGGTAGAGATGGATCGCTTTGTCACAGACCTGATGGGTAAAATGACGATCCGTGAGAAGCTGGGACAGTTGAACCTTCCTTCCGGTGGCGACTTGGTGACAGGCTCGGTGATGAATAGTGAGCTTAGTGATATGATTCGCAAAGAAGAGATCGGTGGCTTTTTCAATGTAAAAGGAATCAAAAAAATCTATGACCTGCAACGGCTGGCAGTGGAAGAAACCCGATTGAAAATTCCCTTGATAGTCGGGGCGGACGTCATACATGGTTATGAAACGATTTTCCCGATACCGTTGGCCCTCTCATGCAGTTGGGATACGTTGGCTATTCAGCGGATGGCGCGGATTTCTGCCATTGAAGCCAGTGCGGATGGCATTTGCTGGACATTCAGCCCGATGGTAGATATCTGCCGGGATGCCCGTTGGGGACGTATTGCCGAAGGAAGCGGTGAGGACCCTTATCTGGGTTCACTGTTGGCAAAGGCCTATGTGCACGGTTATCAAGGTGACAGTATGCAGGGAAAAGATGAAATCCTTTCTTGTGTAAAACATTTCGCCCTCTATGGAGCATCAGAAGCCGGTAAGGATTATAATACAGTCGACATGAGCCATCTGCGTATGTATAACGAATATTTTGCTCCTTATCGGGCGGCGGTTGAGGCTGATGTCGGTAGTGTGATGAGTTCTTTTAATATAGTAGACGGCATACCGGCTACGGCAAATAAATGGCTGTTGACAGACGTGCTTCGTGACGAATGGGGATTTCAGGGACTTTTGGTCACAGACTACAATTCCATTGCTGAAATGTCCATTCATGGTGTGGCTCCTTTGAAGGAAGCCCCTGTCCGTGCTTTGCAGGCTGGGACGGATATGGACATGGTTTCCTGCGGCTTTCTCAATACGCTGGAAGAATCGCTGAAAGAGGGGAAAGTCACCGAAGCACAGATTGATGCAGCTTGCCGTCGTGTGCTGGAGGCTAAGTATAAACTGGGCTTGTTTGCCGATCCATATAAATATTGCGATACGTTACGTGCGGAAAAAGAACTTTATACGCCTGAGCATCGTGCAGTTGCACGCGAGGTTGCGGCAGGGACGTTTGTTCTACTGAAAAATGAGAATCACCTGCTTCCGTTGGAGGAAAAAGGGAAAATTGCATTAATAGGTCCGATGGCAGATGCACGCAATAATATGTGCGGAATGTGGAGCATGACCTGTACTCCGTCCAGACATGGTACATTACTCGAAGGAATCCGGTCGGCAGTAGGAGACAAGGCTGAAATACTTTATGCCAAAGGCAGCAATGTATATTATGATGCGGAAATGGAAAAAGGAGCTGTCGGCATCCGTCCGTTGGAACGTGGTAATGATCAGCAACTGCTGGCCGAGGCATTGCGTACGGCTGCCCGTGCCGATGTGATTGTGGCTGCTGTGGGTGAATGTGCGGAAATGAGTGGTGAATCTCCTTCCCGTACTAATCTGGAAATCCCTGACGCTCAGCAGGACTTATTGAAAGCATTGGTGAAAACAGGTAAGCCTGTGGTACTGCTCCTGTTCACCGGTCGTCCTTTGATCTTGAACTGGGAAAGCGAACACATTCCTTCTATTCTGAATGTATGGTTCGGAGGTAGTGAGACAGGGGATGCCGTTGCCGATGTTCTGTTTGGCAAAGCCGTCCCGTGCGGCAAGCTGACTACTACCTTTCCTCGTTCGGTAGGGCAACTTCCTTTGTTCTACAATCATTTGAACACCGGACGTCCGGACCCGGACAACCGTGTTTTCAACCGGTATGCCAGCAACTATCTGGATGAGAGTAACGAACCTCTTTATCCTTTCGGATACGGTTTGAGTTATACCGACTTTGTATATGGCGACCTGCAGCTCAGTTCGGAAACCTTGCCGAAAAATGGAAACCTGACAGCTTCCGTTACCGTCACCAACAAAGGGAACCATGACGGCTATGAAACGGTACAAATCTATTTGCGTGATATCTATGCGGAAGTAGCGCGTCCGGTGAAAGAGCTGAAAGGCTTCGATCGTATCTTCCTGAAAAAAGGAGAAAGCCGTGAAGTGAAGTTTGTACTTACGGAAGATGACCTGAAATTTTATAATTCCGGGCTGCAATATATCTACGAACCGGGAGAGTTTGATGTGATGATAGGTACGAACAGTCGTGATGTACAGACAAAGCGCTTTATTGCGGAATAATTATTTTGAAATCTAATATATTAGTTACAACCATGAAAAAACTTACATTTTTATTATTATGTGTCTTGTGTACGCTTTCGTTGCAAGCTCAGAAGCAATTTACACTAGCCTCACCTGATGGAAATCTGAAAACGACAATAACCATTGGCGACCGGCTGACTTATGACATTACATGCAACGGCAGGCAGATTCTGACTCCTTCTCCCATATCAATGACGTTGGATAACGGGACTGTCTGGGGAGAAAATGCGAAATTATCCGGAACTTCCAGGAAGAGTGTGGACGAGATGATACCATCTCCTTTCTACCGTGCCAGCGAATTGAGAAATCATTATAATGGACTGACCTTGCGTTTCAAAAAAGACTGGAATGTAGAGTTTCGTGCATACAATGACGGTATCGCCTACCGTTTTGTGAATCAGGGGAAGAAGCCTTTTCATGTGGTGACGGAAGTATCTGATTATTGTTTTCCATCGGATATGACTGCCTCCGTGCCTTATGTAAAAAGCGGTAAAGACGGTGATTATAACTCCCAGTTTTTTAATTCTTTCGAGAATACGTATACAACGGACAAACTGTCGAAGCTGAATAAACAGCGCTTGATGTTCTTGCCGTTGGTAGTAGATGCGGGCGATGGAGTGAAAGTCTGTATCACAGAGTCCGATCTGGAAAATTATCCGGGACTTTATCTTTCTGCTTCGGAAGGCGCGAATCGTCTGAGCAGTATGCATGCTCCTTATCCGAAGCGTACGGTACAGGGTGGTCACAACCAGCTTCAGATGTTGGTGAAGGAGCATGAAGACTATATTGCCAAAGTAGATAAGCCGAGAAACTTCCCCTGGCGTATAGCCGTGGTTACTACCACCGATAAGGACCTTGCCGCTACCAATCTCAGCTACCTGTTAGGTGCGCCTTCACGTATGTCCGATCTTTCATGGATTAAACCGGGAAAGGTTGCTTGGGACTGGTGGAATGACTGGAATCTGGATGGCGTTGATTTTGTGACCGGAGTAAATAATCCGACTTATAAGGCATATATAGACTTTGCTTCTGCAAACGGTATCGAGTATGTGATACTTGACGAGGGATGGGCAGTGAACTTACAGGCGGATTTGATGCAGGTTGTCAAGGAGATTGACCTGAAAGAACTGGTAGATTACGCAGCTTCCAAAAATGTAGGTATCATCCTTTGGGCCGGTTATCATGCATTCGAGCGTGATATGGAAAATGTGTGCCGTCATTATGCCGAAATGGGAGTAAAGGGTTTCAAAGTGGACTTTATGGACCGTGACGATCAGGAAATGACTGCATTCAACTATCGTGCCGCTGAAATGTGTGCTAAATACAAGCTGATTCTTGACCTGCATGGCACTCATAAGCCTGCCGGATTGAACCGTACTTATCCGAATGTGTTGAATTTCGAAGGAGTCAATGGGTTGGAGCAGATGAAATGGAGTTCACCGTCAGTAGATCAGGTGAAGTATGATGTGATGATTCCTTTCATCCGTCAGGTTTCCGGTCCGATGGATTATACGCAGGGGGCGATGAGGAATGCTTCCAAGGGTAACTATTATCCTTGTTATTCAGAACCGATGAGTCAGGGAACCCGTTGCCGCCAACTAGCCTTGTACGTGGTGTTTGAATCTCCTTTTAATATGTTGTGCGATACTCCGAGCAACTATATGCGCGAACCGGAATCAACGGCATTTATCGCAGAAATACCAACTGTATGGGATGAAAGTATCGTTCTTGACGGTAAAATGGGAGAGTATATTGTGACAGCACGCCGGAAAGGGGATGTCTGGTATGTAGGTGGAATTACAGATTGGAGTGCACGTGATATTGAAGTCGATTGTTCTTTCCTGGGTGATAAATCTTATCATGCTACTTTGTTTAAAGATGGTGTGAATGCTCATCGGGCAGGTCGTGATTATAAGTGTGAGTCCTTCCCGATAAAGAAAGACGGTAAACTGAAAGTTCATCTGGCACCGGGAGGAGGTTTTGCCCTTAAGATAAAATAATTATTTTAGAGTTGAAACTATGTTTTTTATCGTCACCCGTCACTTTTTAGAATAAAGTATTAATATATAGACCAATAGCGGTGACGGCAAATGCTGATGGCTAAGTGACGGCAAGAGTTTTACGCTTTTTGCCGTCACTTTTTGTGTTGTAAACTGATTCTTGGTCTAGCATATTATTCTCCTAGAGATAATCAGGCTCCCCACGTAATTTGAATGCGTTTTTGCTCTCATGCTCTAACAATTTGTCTGCATCCCTTTATTCATCGTTGTTTCAAGTATGGCAGCAAGTGTGGTAGCAGGTATGATAGCAAGTGTTTGCTCTCACTCTTCCATGTATCATTATCTGTCATTTGTTTGATGTTGTCATTTGATTTACAGTGTGTTAATGTCTGAGGTGTCAATTCTTAACGATTGATATTTCAGACATTAATAATTGATAAATCATCCTTTAATAGTTGATAACTCCGCTGTTTTTGAGTGATAAATGATTTATTGTTTCTTGGAAGAGCAGGTTAATCGAACAGTTGGTGCGGTCAAGTTAATTGAATCATATAAGTAAGGGATCAGTTTCCTGCCTTGTTTCATTCATTCCATCGGCTGGAACCACTGTTTTCAAGCGTCCGAAACTTTGTTTTCACGGCTTTGAAACTTTAGTTTCAAGC
>OLPK01001342.1_pt1 | contig 16191 bp, 15 predicted proteins | sample 1672261 | NCBI WGS metagenome assembly OLPK01 (sample SAMEA3136665, study PRJEB25190) | human gut metagenome
AGCTAATATTGATATGATTGCGGTTATATTTCATCCTCTGGGGCTGAATCCATTTGTGCGATGCGCTATGAGTGAATTATACAATCATTTTTCTGCGGAAAAAGTAGTGCGGGTATCGTATGTAAAGAATACCCGCACTTTCTATTTATTTTGAAAAACGTAATTTTATAGTTCAAGATTCACTTCATTCATATTGATTTCAAGAGAGCGCCGCTATACCTGTTCCTATCAAGTTTGCGTTATTCATATTGTTGATATGGATTTCTATATCCGCTAATGCGGATTCATTAAGGAGTTCTTGTAATTTCTCCAGAACAAGAATGTTATAGTTTTTATCTTTTCTATTCTCGCTCCAAAATAGACTGCCTTCGGCTACTAGACAGATTTTTTGTATATCTTTATTATATGATCTCAGTAACTGAATAAGGCCCAGTAGCGATGCGGCGACTAATTGTGCTGATCTGTTGTAGATCCAATGAGCTACATCTACATATACGTCCTTGTGAATATCCGGATAGTTCATGATAGCGGTCAATTTTTGGGCATCGAATTTATTCTCAAACTCATCCAAAGGGAAAGTTGCTTTCAATATATCGCCTAGATACATACCCGAAACCGCTTTCTCAAACCGCTGTTTTCCAAGGCTGCCTGAAATGGCGTCAACCGTATCATCGACTGTCGTGAGGAATGGAGGATGGAAGTTACCCGACTCTAGGTTGACAGGGACTAAGCCTTGTATATTATAGCTCGGATCTAATTTCTTTATTTTATCCGCCGGAATGAAAGTGGCCATGTTGGTGCCTGTTCCTACGATCAGACCGATATAGGCGTCATAGCTATTGTCGGTTAGGCCGGCAAACAAGCTGGCGATAGTATCGTTTAATACTTTAATACCTGTAAATTTGATTTTACAATGTTCGTTTAGGTAGTCGAGAAGTGGTTTGCCAACTAATTGCCCTACCATTTCTTTAATGTCGACTCCTTTTGTCCAACGTAACAATTTGGCGTCTCCACTGAGTACGGATTCTGCTGGATAAGAAAAACAATAGCCGATTGGCATTTCCTCATCCCGTTTTATCCCGACAATCATATCGGCTAATTCTTTAAATAGCTCCTCACGAGTATATCCCGGTGATTTCATGATCGACATGTCTTTTTTCCACCCGTTGTTGGGATGGATGGTTGGTGATCCTTGTCCAAGATCGACGGTCGCTACTCTATAGTTGGTTCCTCCTAAATCGAGAACCAATGCTTTTCCATTAATATCAGAGGTTTTGGGAGAGATAAAAGTCGGTATGCATTGTATCTCCGCATTTTCATGTTTTAATCCCTCTTCAACCTTTTCCCGAAATGAACTGGCTATCTCTTTGAGTTGGTCATTTTCTAACCAGAAAATATTTTTTTCCATAAGATTGATTTTTTGATTTTGAAATATCCTTGTTAGTGAATAACAATTTAGAAAGGGATTTGACTATCCTTATTGGTTGATTAAGTTAAGGAGATAAATTTTGGATACTGTAAAATTTGTCGTGTTAAATTTAAATTTTGTATAAACAAAAGGGTGACGATGTCTGTTTAAAACATCAAACAGATGATTTTATTTATTAATCTAAATTAAGATATATGATACCGAAAGTGGAGATAGAAGCAGGCAAGGCGGATTTAATCCGTGAGATTTTAGGCGTTAATGATTTGCAGGACATTAACTTACTTGATGAGTACCGTGATATATTTATAAAATCACAAAAGTCTGCGTATGAGAATGAATCTGTTAATGATATTAATTGTACGGATTGAATTTTGTGAGAAAAATGTCTTATATACAGGGCATAGGATGAGAATATATTATTCAATATTCTGTTTACTAGCATATTACAGTTTCTTTGTATTTCTTTCTTAGGAAACTACAGTTTCCCGCTAGGATAGAAACTGCAGTTTCTTCTAGGGGAAACCGGAGTGTCTTTTAGGCTCGGTTTGTGTAAACGATAAGGAAAATCTACTACTTATCATTTACGGCCTTCCCATATTCCTCATCACTTACCGGCTCAAGCCAAGTGTTTTTATTGGTTTGGGGATTACATTCTACGGCGATATGCGAAAACCAACTGTCCGGTGAGGCGCCGTGCCAATGCTCTATGTTTGGTGCGATTTCGACAACATCCCCGGGTAGTAAACGACGGGCGCTTTTACCTCGTTCTTGATAATAACCCACACCACCTACGGCGATGAGTATCTGCCCTCCTGTATGCGTGTGCCAGTTGTTTCGGCAGTTAGGTTCAAACGTTACGTTAAACATTGGTACGTTTAAATCCTTATTGCTTGTTAATGGCACCAGCCAAGACTTCCCCGAGAAATATTGTTCAAACCCGGTGTTTTCATTTCCTGTAGGGAATTCACTAATTTTTGGAATTTCAGTTTTCATTTCTTGTGCGTTTATATTGCCAATGGAGATTAATGTGATCAACATGGCAATGGTTATTTTCTTTATATTCATATTTGTTTTCTTGATTTTATTCATATTACAAAATTATTTAAGATATTCCATTGCTTTTGTATACCAATTACTGATAAGTGTAACAGAATTACTGATTTTACAATCTATAGAATCTTGAAGTTGATGGCTTTTAAATAAATATAGGGGAAATCTCAAATTGGCGAGATTGGACAATTGTTAGTCTGTTGGGATTATGTATTTTTGTCATCATAAGAATCTATAGGATGAAGCCTGATACGGAAAACATATATCAACGGAAAATTAATCAAGTAATTGATTATATCAATGCGAATTTGCATCTCCCTTTACGACTGGATATAATAGCCGGGCAGGTAAACGTGTCCGAGCGGCAGCTACTACGTATTATGAAAGGAGCCTTGAATGAGTCATTATATGCTTATGTGGCGAGGCAACGTGTAGAGCGAGCAGTTCTATATATGCATACGGAAGATATGAGTCTGGCAGATCTAGCGAGTCGGGTAGGCTATGATAACCCCCAATCTGTCTCGAAAGCGTTCAAGAAACAATTCAGCGTATCTCCGAAAGCTTATATGGATAAGTTGCGAGTACGTCTGAGAGAAGAGACCGAGAAGTGGAGTAATGCTTCGGTCGGGAAGGAGATTATTCCATCAGGGATGTTCGGTACGATTCGTTTGCAGAAAGGAAAATATGCGGTTTATACCTTAAAAGGTAGTTATGCGGGATTACAAGAACTATATAATACTATAAATATAGATTTCAATTATACCAAACGGCATGGAATGGCGTTTGAGGAATATGTGAGTTATTCGGAAGAGGATGACGATACGCAAGTGACAAAGATTTATATACCAATAAAATAAATTAGTATGGAAACAAAATTTTGCCAAAGCTGCGGTATGCCGCTGCAAAAGAATGAGGAGTTAGGAACGAACCATGACGGAAGCAAGAATGAGGAATATTGTTGCTATTGTTATAAGGACGGGGCCTTTACGATGGACTGTACGATGGATCAGATGATCGATCATTGTGCCCAGTTTGTCGATGAGTTCAATAAAGATGCGGACTTTCATTATACGAAAGAGGAGGCCGTAGCGAATATGAAATTATTTTTCCCGACATTGAAGCGCTGGGCGGTACAATAAGCCTCTATAAAAAGCGTCTATCTGCGCTTCGGCCTGCTGGATTAATTTCACTGGAATGCGGGGCTTCTTCTCGAAAAAGTCCATTTCTATTTGAATGGTGTTTTTCTTAATGGAGCGGCTCCAATTACCTATTATCTTTCCGTTATATAAGATAACCGGGTAGAAGGTGCCGAATCGGTTGAACGCTTTTGGATGATGTTCTAGCGGCAATACGTCCGTGCGGTTTTTGTAACTGATCAAGTATTCATCGAAGGCGGGGAGGAGACGCAGTACAGGTTCGCTCTCATTTTTTCCTTTCCATGATTGGTGGATGAAATATTCACGGGAATCGAACGTCTCGGTCATTAACTCCGCCTTGATCAGATTGATAGCGAGCCTACACTCGGTAGCGGTTAGCCCGGACCACCAAACAAAATCCTGTAACTGGGCAGGGGAGTGGCTTTGAAAATATCTGGATGCCAATCTCGCCAGAGCCTCTTCCCTGCAAAGTTCACGAGTAGGAGGGACACGTTCGTCCAATAAGGCGTAAGTCGTTTTCTTTCCTTTATCGATCCCGCTACAGACGATGCCTTCCACCTCACCCCATGTAAGGAAAAGGTTTACGTGATCTATGGTGGGCAAAATCCCGGATTTTTGCAATTCCGCCGTTACTTCTTGTTTGGTCAGGCTTTTGTATCCTTCCAGTATCTTTCCGATCTGATCTAGGCATCTTGTGAACAGCGTTTTTTCTATCTTCCCGAAATGTCCCTTGGCGTACGACATAACGGCAGCCTTGATACGCTCGGAAGATAGCATAAGCATCCAACGGATATCCTCGGCGGCCACGAAATGCCAAGTAGGACGCATCACATGGGTACGTAGAATATCACCTTTGTACAAAGCCTCATTTACCTTTTCAAGGGAAGAGGATCTCAAGCGAATACCGATCGCCCATTTGGCCATCTCATACTCCTGCGCCTGGATAGCGCCCATCCAAGAGACCAACTCTTTCGGGGACTCGAATCGGGGTTGTTCCAATTGTTGGCTAGCTACTCGTATATGTGTTATCATAATATATGAATATAAACGCAAATGTACGAAATAAAGCGTTAAACATCCCATAATCTTGAAGATATACTCATTCTTTTTGTACCTTCACGCTAGAAACAATTAGTGAAATTTATGACGATAGCGTATTTAAATGTGGCTACAGACCGGCAACACTTGGATATTCAAAGGGAAGAGATCTCTTCTTTTGCCGCGGCCAAAGATATCCATGTGGATAAATGGGTCATGGAAGTATCCGGAGAGAAAGCGAAACAGCCGGGACCAAAGTTAAAACTTGTTCTCGAACGCTTGAAGAAAGGGGATGCCTTGATCGTATCGGATATTACCCGTTTGTGTCTTACCTTATATGAGTTGATGGGGATACTTACCGTTTGCATGGAGAAGGACGTGACGGTCTATTGTATAAACGACCGTTATATATTCGATGACCGGATGGATCGCCAATTGATGATTAATGTCTTCAAGCAAGTAGACGAGATTGATCACAGTCTGGTTTCCATACGTACAAAAGACGCCTTGGAACAGGTGAAAAGTACGGGAAAGCGGTTGGGACGTCCTAAAGGCTCGGAATCCAAGTTGTTCTTCTTAGACGCCCATAAGGGGGAGATCATGAACATGTTGGAGCGGGGAGAATCGGTAGGATCGATTTGCGAGCATTTCAACGTCTCTAAGAATACTTTTTATAAGTATAGGAAGAAATTCTTCAGATCGTAAGGATTGGTTTTAATACCAATCCTTTCGTTTCATATATAGCCAAGTCAATACTCCGGTAGCTATCATGACGGCCCAAGCTATGAAATAACCGTAACGCCAATCCAATTCCGGCATTATCTTGAAGTTCATACCCCATACGCCCACCAAGAATGTCAAAGGGATGAAAAGGGTGGAGACAATCGTCAGCCGTTTCATGATGGCGTTCATCCTAAGATCGTTATTGGATATATAAAGATCGACAAGGGAAGAGGTGATTTCCCGGCAGCTTTCCGTTGTTTGGATAACGAATTGGAGTTGGTCTTGCAGGTCATTATAGATCGGCAGGATATCCGGGGTGATAATCCCGTTCTCTGTTCGTAATAGTTTTGAGAATTGATCTTTCAGCGGTAGGCTATTCTTACGGATAGTCATGTACTCATGGCGGTGTTGTTGGATTAGGGAACCCATATTACCCTGATCGTTCTTAGGATCGAGCAAAGTCTCTTCTATATCCTCTAGTATCTCTTCTACCTTTGAGGCGGATTCTACTAAATTCGCTATGATCGTGTTTAGAAGGAAAGCGAGCAGCAATCCACTGCCTTTTTTCCGGATGTTCAGCATGTTGGATAGTAGCGCTTTATGAGCGGCCTCGAATACGGGGTTGTTGCTTTCCGTAAAAGTGATAACCGTATTGTTCGCTACCAGTATACTGATGTGCTCAGACCGCATCTCGTTATTGACATCGTAATAGCAGGAGTTTAATACGATAAGCATTCGTCCTTTGTATTCCTCTACCTTGACCACGTGTTGGGGAGTCAAGATATCTTTAGCGTCCAGATTATGCAGTCCGAAATCTTTTACGATACGGGTAATGGCATCCGCATTGGTCAATCCGCTAACCTCGAACCAATTGATCTGATCCGGGTCGGATAGTTTGCTGAAAGAGGTGTCGGTTATCCGCACCTCTTTCGTATGCAAAGATTGTTCGTTGTATTGCGTGAGACGGATGCCGGTTGCTGTCTCATGTTCGCCGGCGTAATAATACTTGTCCGATAAATGCCGGTTGGATATATGTCTTCTCCTGTGTGTATATTCATTCCGTCTCATAATAAGGATCTCTTTTTAATCGAATTCAACAACGGTGATGCCGGCGCCTCCGAACTGCACATGCTCGTCTTGAAAACGACGGACACCGGGAACCGTGCGCAGATAATCCCGGATTAGCTGACGTAAGATACCCGTACCGGTTCCATGCAAGATACGAACCTTGCCTGCCCCGACTTGAATGGCGTCGTCGATAAAATAGGTCACGCTTTGCAATGCCTCATCGCCCCTCATTCCTCTCACATCGATTTCTTGCTTAAAGTTTATCTTCTTCTCATGCATATTGTCAGTGGTCTGGGAGCTGACGAACGTGCTTTTCTGGATTTCCCGTTTGATCTGGCCTTTGCTTACCTTTTCCAACTGCTCCAGCTTAACCGTGCTTTTGATCATCCCGAATGCTACTACGGCCTGCTTTCCTTGTAGTTCCATAACGGTTCCGGCGGAAACCTGCCCTTTAAGGCGTACATTGTCACCGACCTCTATCACCTCTTTATTAAATATTGGCTGGGCCGTCACTTTTTGTTTCTGTTTCTTCCGTTCGTTCCGTTCCTTGAGCTTCGCCATCTTGCGTGCGATCTTATCGTCTTCTTCTTCGGTGGCCATTACGGAGTTCTTGAACTCTTCCAAGGCTTTGCGAGCCAGTTTGGTCTGTTCTTTTTCCGCTTGGGCCTCCTTGATCTCACGAACGGTATTCTCGATCTTGGCGTTAGCCTCCGCTAGAATACGTTGGGCCTCGGCCTTTGCCTCCCGGATGATCTCTTTCCGTTGCTTGTTTACGGCTTCCAAGTCTTGTTCATAACGGGAAGTGACATCTTCCAGTTTTTTCTCCTGCTGACGGATATTCTGCCGTTTGCTTTCCCAGTACCGTTTATCGCGTACGATATCTTGCAGGTATTTGTCCATATTGATATAATCCGCTCCGACGTTCGCAGAAGCGTCGGCTATCACGTCCTCGGGCAGACCGATCTTGCGTGCGATCTCTACGGCGAACGAGCTACCCGGATTTCCGATAGAAAGCTTGAACAAGGGCTGCATCAAATGGCGGTCGTACAACATGGCACCGTTTACGATACCCTCCGTATCCTCGGCGAAATGCTTCAAATTCTGGTAGTGGGTCGTGATTACCCCAAAGCTATGATTCCGGTTGAAGCGATCCAATAAAGCCTCGGCGATAGCGCCGCCAATCTGGGGTTCCGTACCGCTACCGAACTCATCGATTAGGATAATGGTCCGCTCGTTACAATTCTTCACGAAATACTTCATGTTGGTAAGGTGGGAACTGTAGGTACTCAAATCGTTCTCGATGCTTTGCTCATCGCCTATATCGATGAATATATGCTCGAAGATCCCGGTTCTTGATCGCTCATGCAAAGGAATCAATAAACCACATTGCAACATGTATTGAAGTAATCCGACCGTTTTCAGGCAAACGGATTTACCACCGGCGTTCGGACCGGATATGATCAAGATCCGTTTTCCCTCGGTCAGCTCGATATCGAGGGGAACTACCTGCTTGCCCTGTTTCTGTAAAGACAGGAATAAGAGCGGATGCACGGCACGTACCCAATCCATTTGTCGCTTATCCTCCACGATCGGCTTGATCGCCTTGACTTGCTCCGCGAATAACGCTTTCGCACGAATGAAGTCAATGTCGGCAAGAAACTCGTAAGATTGTAGGATATCCGGAGCTAAAGGACGGATCACGTTCGTGAATTCCGTCAGTATCTTAATGATTTCCCGGCGTTCTTCCCCTTCCAGTTCCCGGATGCGGTTATTCGCTTCCACGACCACCTCCGGCTCTATAAAGACCGTCTTGCTACTGGCGGGCTCATCATGTACGATACCTTTTATCTTTCGTTTGAAGGCCGGGGCTACCGGGATCATCAAACGACCGTCGCGCATGGTCGGTGTCACGTCCTTATCGACAACCCCGTCCGATTGTGCCGCACGGAGGATGGATTGCAGGCTGCGGGATATACCGCTCATCGTGATCGTCATCTCCCTGCGGATTTGCGATAGGGTGGAGGAAGCACTGTCCTTGACCTTGCCGAATTTATCGAGGATGCTATCGATCTTTCCAATCAATTGGGGGAAGACAAAGATATCTCCCGCCAATTCAGTCAAGGCCGGATACTTGATTTCCTCATCGTCCATGGGCTTGAAGAAGCGTACGATGTCATTGATCGTTTGCAAGGAACGTTTGAGGTCGAACAACTCCCGTTCATCCAGCCAAGTACCTTCCGGCCGAATCCGTTTCAAGGAATAGCGCACGTCGAAGAAATAACTGGCGGGGAATTCTGTGTCTCCGTGTAGGATACGGATAAACTCATCGGTTTGTTCCAATCGCTTGGATACGACCTCGAAATCGGCGGAGAATCCCATCTCCGCTACCCGCTCTTCCCCGAGCGGGCTTAAACATTTTTCTGTGATTAAGTGACGGATCTTATCAAAGCCCGTCTTTTGTTCAAAATTTTGTGGATATATCACGTGTTTGTAAAATCTTTATTTGATCTCTACCGTCACTTCAGAGCGAATGGTAGGACGGATAATTACTTCTAATTTTGTCTTGCCACGCTTTATATTAAATGTACAGGCGTTGTTGCCGGACGGATTAATATAAGGGGCGAAATAGTATAAATAAGAGAACGCCGGCAAGTAATCGGAGCTTTGCGACGCATCCGCTATTTGGGGATATTTGAATACGTCCCAAAACATGCAATATTTGAAACCGTTCACGTCCGTAAACATCGTCTTCGGATCACGATATTGCATCGTGTTCGTGATAAAGCGTTTGTAGGCGGATGAGAACTCCTCTGCCGAATGATCCATCTTATGGCGGCCGATCTTTTCTATAATGTCACGAGGACGGATGCCTGCCGCATAAGCGGGAGAGTTACGATCTACGTCAACCACTTGATCCAATTTATCGATATCGTAGCTGATCCCCGTATAATTATAGGTCTTCTTGCTCACCTTGAACGGTACGTTACGTCCGTATTTCGTGTATGGGTATTGCATACACATCAACGGGACATGCACCCGGGCGTATTCATCCAAACGATAAGAGTCTTCCAGCAACTCGTTCGCCTCACATTCCCAGAGTACACGTCCGGGGATATCTTTTTGATCGATGATACGGATACCGAATTGCAACAGATATTCGGCTTCCGCTTCGGCGGCGGCGTAATTCAAGAACGGGAATTTCTCCATCTTACTGTGCGAGAAGTTGTACCGGTAAGTCGGTTCTTTTTCTACCAATACTTTATTCGCTCCCAGATAGTTCGGGTTCTTATCGAAAAAATAGAAAGTCTGTATCAATAAATCCGGCTTCGCGATATCAACCGTAAGTCCTTTTTTGGTCAACTCGTTCTCGATGCATTCGTTGATGACCGTTTCCAGTTTACGGTTATTCTCGTCGATGGTCGAGAAGGCGAATGTCTTGAAGTTACCGAAATCTACGCCGTCGGATGTGACGGTAGTCTTGAACGGGCATATGAATTCTTGCTCATTGGTTGTCTCCAAGCTATACATCGCATAGGCGGACGCCAGCTGGTCTTCCGTGATGGCGTTACTTTTCTTGCAGTCCTTCTTTACCAATACTTGTTTAGAAGGAGAGGAAAGGTTGCTGATAGTCAATAGGACATCGTTTCTTCCGGCGGGATTCAGCAGTTGTGGGATCTCATCGACAGATATTTCCGTCACAGGTACACCGTTGATCTCCTCGATCACGTCGTATTTCTTAATACCTGCTTGCTCGGCGGATGAATAAGGGATGACGCTTTTAATGACCGGCTTGTTGTTTCCCCAGTTCTTGCTCTGGCTGATATCGTATGTGAAGCCTAGTCGGCAGATGGATGTATTCCTGTTTTGGGCGGAAACCGTACAGACCGCCAATACTAATAGTAACGTTGATAAAATCACACTTCTCATCATATTCTGGAATTTTATTTACTCTAAAAATACCTGTTTCGTTTAAAACATAGGCAAAGGTAAAGATATTTTTGATGTGGTGGAATAGTTGGCAATATATTTGCTGCTATAATAGTGTATGAACTTGATATGGATGCTGTGTATATACTTTTTAAGGGTATTTATGTGGTACCGTATTTCGCTTACAATTAGTTAGTAATGAAAAAAATCAGATAGATTATGAGCAAGATGAATCCAAACGAGAAAAAAGAAAACGCTTCAAAAAACGAAAACGTGAATAATGAGGAAGCGACAAATTTGCAGGAAGAGCAGTCAAATGCGGCAGATGAAACTGCCGGCTCTGACAATGTGTCGGGCGAGGTGGAAGCCTTGCAAAAGAAATATAACGAATTGAACGATTCCCATCTGCGCTTGATGGCGGAGTTTGACAATTACCGTAAACGTACGATGCGTGAGAAGGCTGATTTGATCAAGACTGGCGGCGAGGGTGCGTTAAAGAACCTTCTTCCTATTATCGACGATTTCGAGCGTGCTTTGCAGAACGTCCGTACGGCTGAGGATGTAGAGGCCGTTAAAGAAGGCGTGGACTTGATTTTCGGTAAGTTCATGGGCTATCTGTCTCAGCAAGGCGTAAAGCCGATCGAGGCCATAGGCAAGCCGTTCAACACGGAGGAGTTTGAGGCTATCGCTACGATTCCCGCTCCGGAACCGGACATGAAGGGCAAGGTATTGGATTGCGTACAAACTGGATATACCTTATTTGACAAGGTAATACGTCACGCTAAAGTAGTAGTGGGAGAATAATCGGAAAATCGGCAAATAACAAATACAAGGATGGCTAAAAGGGATTACTATGAAGTGCTGGGCGTTGAGAAGAATGCTTCGGCGGATGAGATAAAGAAAGCGTACCGTAAGAAGGCGATACAATTCCACCCGGATAAGAACCCGGGCGATAAGCAAGCGGAGGAGAACTTTAAGGAGGCGGCTGAGGCATACGACGTGTTGAGCGATCCGCAAAAGCGTCAGCGTTATGACCAATTCGGCCATGCGGGTGTCGGCGGGGCTTCACAAGGTGGTGGCTTCGGTGGTGGTATGTCCATGGAGGATATCTTCTCCCAGTTCGGCGACATCTTTGGTGGACATTTTGGCGGTTTTGGTGGCTTCGGTGGTTTCGGCGGTTCTCGTGGAGGACGCCGTGTGAACCGTGGATCGGACTTGCGTGTGAAGGTGAAGCTGAACCTGAAAGAGATCGCTAACGGCGTGGAAAAAAAGATCAAGGTGAAGAAGTATGTGCCTTGTTCGCATTGTCACGGTAGCGGGGCGGAAGGCTCGGAGGGTGTGAAGACGTGTGATACGTGTAAAGGTAGCGGTGTCGTTACCCGTATCGCCAACACGATCCTTGGGCAGATGCAGACGCAGACGACTTGTCCTACTTGTGGTGGCGAGGGCAAGATCGTTGTCAAGAAATGTACGGAGTGTAACGGTGAGGGCGTCGTTCGCGACGATGAGATTATCACGATCAATATCCCTGCCGGTGTAGCCGAGGGCATGCAGCTCTCCATGAATGGTAAAGGCAACGCCGCACGACATGGTGGAATCAACGGTGACTTATTGATCCTTATCGAGGAGGAACCGCATCCGGAGTTGATTCGTGATGAGAACGATCTGTTATACAACCTGCTGCTGAGTGTTCCGCAAGCAGCCTTGGGAGCCACGGTAGAGGTCCCGACCATCGACGGAAAGGCGAAATTGAAGATCGAGCCGGGTACACAGCCGGGTAAGGTGCGTAATAAAGGACTTCCTTCCATCAATAGTTATGGTACGGGCGATTTGTTGGTGAACGTGAGTGTATATATCCCCGAGACTTTGTCGTCTACGGAGAAAGAGACGCTGAACGGATTGGAGAATTCACCGAACTTCCAGCCTAATAAGACGATGAAAGAGAAAATCTTCAGTAAGTTTAAGCACTTCTTTGATTAACGAATAGGAAAGACTACTGTGTTCGTGTGAGAACACTATAGTATTAGTGGATAAACACAGTAGTGTTTGAAAATGAATACTATAGTGTTTATCACCGGAATACGGTAGTCTTTTTTCATAAGTCCTAAAATGAGTATCCTATGAGAATATATACCCGTGGAGGAGATAAAGGAAAAACCGGCATACATGGCGGTGAGCGTGTCGATAAGGATGACATCCGTATCGAGGCGAATGGGACGTTGGATGAGTTGAACGCCGAGATAGGCATTGTCCGTACGTTGCTGCCTCCCGATCATGAATGGCAGGTGTTGCTGGGTAGGATACAGCGTGAGATGATGGCCGTGATGTCTCATGTGGCGACACCATCGGCGATCCGTGATCAGAATCCGAATCCGCTTCCCGATGATTTGGCCGTCTTTTGTGAGTCCCATATCGATGATCTATCCGCCCAGATGGAGGATAACGGGTATTTTATCCTTCCGGGAGGCACACCTGTTTCGGCGCACCTCCAATTGGCCCGTACGATCACCCGCAGGGCCGAACGCCGCTTGTGGACATTGAATCGGAAAGACCCGGTTCCTGCCGGGATCATGGCGTTCGTGAATCGTTTATCGGATCTGTTCTTTACGATGGCACGTTATGACATGTTTCGTCAAGGGAACGCTGAGGAACGTTGGCAATCCTTCCTGTATAAGCGGAAAAATAAATCCTAGAGGGCGATATCTTGCCATTTGCCTTTCACGAGCTCACGGGTGGACTTGAAGCCGGCTTGCTTCAGCAACTTGAAAGCCTCCTTGCGACCGTCGTTCACCAAATCCGGATAATGGCAATCGGAGTTCACCATGACAGGGATATTCATTTCCCGCATCCGTGATAGGTATTCCACACGGGGGTAAAGCTCTTTTTTCTTGGTCCAGTTCTTGGTGTTGACCTCTACCATCAATCCTTTCTCCTGAACCAGATCCAGACAAGCCTCAAAAGGCTTCCGATACCAATCCTCCTCAAAATTGAAGATCTCGTACTTCTGTCCGTTCATATAGATCTTATCCATATGCCCGACGATATCGATGCCTCCGGCCTCTATCATTTTCATCGTGGTATCGAAGAAACGCTTGACAAGCAACCGGACATCTCCCTCGAAATGCCGCTCCACGGAGTGGGCGTATTCCCTGAATGAGCCGTCTATACAGACCATGTTCTCTTCGACCAGACGCTCTGATACGGGCAGGAAATGGATGGAACCGATCCGGTAGTCCAAAGGCAACTCTTGGAAATAGGGGATCGAGGCGTTATAGGTCTCGTCCAGATAATCAATCTCCAGACCGGCATATATTTCTAGTTGATCGCTGTATTTCTGTTTTAGTCGTTTTATCTCTTGCAGATACTCCGGCATATCGTCTTTAGACATATTCCAGAAGGTCTCGAACGGAAGCGGTGAGTGGGAGGAAAAACCGTACGCACGGAACCCGTGTGTTATGGCGAATCTCACGAAATCCTCCGGAATACTTCTTCCATCACAAAAAGTACAATGACTATGGTAGTTACTGAGTTGCATGATTGTTCTTAGTGGTTAAAAAGCCACACCCAGATCATCTTGCCCGGATGTGGCCTTGTATGATGAATGAGAGAGGTGTTATTTGATAACGCCTAGCTCTTTTCCTACCTTGATAAACGCGGCGATAGCCTTGTCCAGATGCTCAGTCTCGTGGCCGGCGGACAATTGTACACGGATACGAGCTTGTCCCTTCGGTACTACCGGGTAATAAAAACCGGTTACGTAAATACCCTCTTCCTGCATCTTGGCGGCGAAATCTTGAGACAACTTAGCGTCGTACAACATAACAGCGCAGATAGCGGATTGAGTCGGCTTGATATCGAAACCGGCTGCCAGCATCTTGTCGCGGAAGTAACTTACGTTGTTCATTAATTTCGTATGTAAAGCGTCGCTTTCCTTCAACATCTTGAACATCTCCAAGCTTGCGCCTACGATGGCCGGAGCCACGGAGTTAGAGAACAAGTAGGGGCGAGAACGCTGGCGTAACATATCGATAATCTCCTTCTTTCCGGTCGTGAAGCCACCCATGGCACCACCGAACGCCTTACCCAGCGTACCCGTGAAGATATCTACACGTCCGTAAACATCAAACTGCTCGGCTACGCCATGACCCGTCGGGCCTACGACACCGGCAGAGTGAGACTCGTCCACCATAACCAATGCGTCATATTTCTCGGCAAGCTCGCAAATCTTGTCCATCGGAGCGACATTGCCGTCCATGGAGAACACGCCGTCCGTGGCGATGATACGGTGACGTTGGGCCTGCGCCTCTTGTAGGCAACGCTCCAAGTCCGCCATATCGGCGTTGGCGTAGCGATAACGTTTAGCCTTGCATAAACGAACACCGTCGATGATAGAGGCGTGGTTCAAGGCATCCGAGATGATAGCGTCTTCCTCGCCGAACAATGGCTCGAACAAACCACCGTTAGCGTCGAAACATGCGGCGTAAAGGATCGTGTCCTCAGTCTTGAAATAGTCGGAGATGGCTGCTTCCAATTGCTTGTGCAAATCCTGCGTTCCACAGATGAAACGAACGGACGACATACCATAACCGTGTGTATCCATGGCTTCTTTCGCGGCCTTGATCAGTCGTTGGTTATCGGACAGGCCAAGATAGTTGTTGGCGCAGAAGTTCAAAACATCACTTCCGGCATTTACTTTGATGTCGGCTCTCTGTGGCGTAGTAATGATACGCTCGTTCTTGTATAAACCAGCGGCTTTGATGCCTTCAAGTTCATTTGTCAAGAATTCTTTAAGTTTTCCGTACATAAAAACTTCGTTTTTTATTAGTATTTAGATGTGAGTAGTAGCTTCGTTGTCAAAGCGACAGACAAAGGTCTGTTTTTTTTTTGAATTTTAATACTAAAAAAGAGAAGAAATTCATGTCTAAACTGTTTTATTCTCTATACCTTTGCCGACGGAAAAAAACTTAAATCTCATTAAACGCGATGAAGAATGTATTAGTAATTGGTTCTACCGGTCAGATCGGATCAGAGTTAACCATGAAATTAAGAAGTATCTACGGTGGGAACATAGTAGCGGGTTATATCCCGGGTGCGGAACCTAAAGGCGAGTTGTTAGAATCGGGACCTTCCGCTATCGTGGATATCACGAACGAGCAGCAGATCGCTGAGACGGTATCAAAATATAATATTGATACGATCTACAACTTGGCGGCTCTTTTGTCGGCTGTAGCAGAGGCTAAACCTCAGTTGGCGTGGAAGATCGGAATGGGGGGCTTGTTCAATGTGCTTGAGGTGGCCCGTGAGATGCACTGCGCCGTATTTACGCCGAGCTCTATTGGCGTTTTCGGTAACAATACCCCGAAAGACAAGACTCCTCAAGATACGATCCGTAATCCTCGTACGATGTACGGCGTGACGAAGGTATCCGGTGAGTTGTTAAGTGATTATTATAATATCCGTTTCGGCGTGGACACACGTTCGGTTCGGTTCCCCGGATTGATCTCTTATGTGACACCTCCGGGTGGTGGTACGACGGATTACGCTGTCGATATTTACTATTCGGCCGCTAAGGGCGAGAAATTCGTTTGCCCGATCGCAGCCGGTACTTTCATGGATATGATGTACATGCCGGACGGCTTGCGTGCCGCTATCGAGATTATGGAGGCGGATTCTACGAAGTTCGTTCATCGCAACTCTTTCAACATTGCGTCGATGAGTTTCGATCCGGAGATCATCTTTAATAATATCAAGAAATATATGCCGGACTTCCAAATGGAGTATGAGGTAGATCCTTTGCGT
>OLPK01001361.1_pt1 | contig 15861 bp, 15 predicted proteins | sample 1672261 | NCBI WGS metagenome assembly OLPK01 (sample SAMEA3136665, study PRJEB25190) | human gut metagenome
GCCAGATCATGAATCCGTCGATTCATGATCCAACACTAGGTTAGTATGTTTGTGTAACTATCAGAATTTAAATTAACGATCTTCGTGGTTAGTGAAGTAACGGTAGTCCTTACTCTTGTCAAACAATACGGCACGAGCGTTTTCACCGTTTGAAATTGAGAAGATAACGTCAGGGTACTTGCTCTTAACTTCATCTTCTAAAAGACCTCTAAGCATGTCGTTGTTAGCTAAAACTGAACCAGTTAAAGCAATCTTCATTGGCTTTGGATCTTCGTAACGGTCCAAACCGATGATAATGTCACGAGCTAACAAGTGAGCTTGTTCCTTAATGATCTTGGTTGCATCTTCGTCGCCCTTGTCAGCAAGCTTAGCAACGTGAACTGCCATACCAGCTACTTCTGGGTTAGACATCTTGTAGAACTTAGCGTTACATTCATCCATGTGTTCAACGTTGAACAACTTAGTGAACATATCGATAAGTGAGTTGTGTTCACGTTTGTCCCAGCTAAGAAGAGCTGATTGCATAGCTGAACGAGCAATAGCGTAACCTGAACCTTCGTCACCTAAGATGTTGCCGTAACCACCTACAGCGATCAAGTGACCATCTTGTAAGCCATTGTAAACAGAACCAGTACCAGCGATAACCAAAGCACCATCATCGCCTTCAAGGCCTGCGTAAAGAGCTAAAAGTGAGTCGGTAATAGCACGAGTTGGCAGGTTGTTGATTCTTGATGAAATAGTTGCAGCAACTTCTGGAGCATTACCAACAACAGAAAGACCAGCGATACCAACTAATACACGCATGCAGTCGCCATCAATCTTGTTTAATAATTCGTTGATAGTGTCGGAAATATTTTTAATTCCGCCTTCGTAGTCAGCATTAATTTGACCTGGACCGCCTTCGGCACGACCAAGTTCTTTGCCATTTTCGTCATATGCGATTGCAGTTGAGTGAGTACCACCTGCGTCAACACCAATTTGGTATTTAAGAGCCATATTTTCAATCTTCCTTCTATATTAATTTATCCGTATGATAACGTATACATTTTATTACATTTTCATATGACAGGTCTAGTATTAATTTTATTGTTAGCGCTAACACTCATTATTTTCTAATGCTTAAATAAAGAAATAATGTAAGCAAACTAATAGCTATGCCAATCAAGAATACCCAAGGAATGTAAATTAGAGTAATCTTGTGTGTACCTTTATTTAATTTAAAATTTAAAAAAGTATTCATAAATAGTATTTTATTTTTGTGAATTATATGACCATTATCCAAAATGAGCCAATTAAAACTGTTAGGAATAGTTGAATTCATTGTTTCCGTCTTTTTAGTGCTAAATGAATTGGAGTGAATTGTTAAAGCGGAGGTTTGTTTGAACTGTGGCTGCTTTTGCTTAAATTTGTCCATTATTTGCTCAAGCTGTTTAGTGTTCAAACACCAGAGGTTAGCCGCATTTAGATTTAATTGATTATTTTTAAGCGTGAAAACTACATGAATAGTTTGGCCACGCTGACGACTACCTAGATTGATTAAGCGAGAATTCTGATCACGTACGTCGGTATTAATGCTGTTGCCATTAACGGTTAAGCTGATTGAGTCATTATCAATATCACCAGGGAGCTCAAGATAGTATGAGTTGTCAGTTTGTGGTTTAAAGTTAAAGATTACGCGTCCTTCTTTAGCCTTATCTTTCTTGGTGTATTGCATCCAGCCGCCGTCCCAGCCCGAAATATTAATTAGTTTTGGATCAGGCCAGGTTACGCTAGAGAATAGTTGTGTTTGTTTTCCCGTAGCTGCTTCAAAGAATTTATTTTGATTGCCAGTAATATCGGTTGAATCAAATTTAACTTTAGTCGTAGATTTAGGCGTTAAGAATAAAAATGGTAAAGCATCGTCATTTTTCATCAAAACTAGTTGCTCAAATCTTTTCACAATATCGTAGTCGCTGGTATCGATTCGATTGCTGGAATTGCTATATTTCATCTGCTCATTTGCCTTAAGCGGAGTGATATCGTCATTAGGTAAAATGTAGTATTTAACGCCAAATAAATCGTCGGTAATTGGTGTGCTGCCATAATTGGTGTAGGAATTGCTGTTGTTGACGAAGCCCAAGTTGCTTAAAAGAGTTAAAACGCGTTGGTTAGAAATAGAATTAAAAGTGCTGAGGCCGTAGTAATTTGCACTGAATGGATCATCGTCGGAGCGATAGAACGTTTTTTCCATCCGATATAATCTGTCGTCATGATCTTTAGCATATTGTGTAACTTGTTTAGTATTTTGAACGAAATTTTGGTAATCAGCGTTGTTTTGGTAGGCCAAATTGTTTAATGATAGAACCAGATTAACGATCAATTCTAGCTCAATAATTAAACAGAAGAACGGAGCTGCAAAGTTGCTTCTGTTGTGGATGAAACCGATGAAAAGGATACCAAGTGCTAAAAAGGCGGCAGAGGCAGTCTGAGCATTTTGATTCAAAAAGGCAAATGACTTAGAGTCTACGGTAATGAAAACGATTAGTCCGATCGCTAGTAAGATTAAAACGCCTATTTGCCAGAAACTGATTTTTTCACGCTGCTTCAGCGCGATGATTGCTAAATCTAATGCAAAAAAGATCAACACAAAAGAGAAACGACCTGGATACCAGACAGGGAATTGACCTAGGTGCCAAATTAAGACTAGTGGTGTCCAGAATAAAGAAGCAACTAAAAAGATCAATAAAATGCCATTAGCTAGTTTGTGCCGCCAGTTGATTTTTTTACTTAAGAAATAAAAGATTGCTAGCAAAACGAAAGGCAGGGCAATATAGATATTAGGCATTCCTTCCTGCATTTCATGAAAGTCGTATGCGCCATCTGCTAGTTTGGCTAATTCGTTATACGGAGCAAATTGAAAGCCCAAGGACCAAGTGGCACTTGAAGCAGCCTTTCCCTGTAACATTTCAACTGCGACGGGCAAAAGCATGGATGCGTCTAAAAATGAACCCCACATGCTTTTCTTCAAATATTCCCAGAAAAGTGGCCAGCGCTCTTTTTTATTGAAGAAAAATAGTTTGCTTAAAAGATAAAAGAGGCCAAAGGCAAGGGCCATATAAGCCGTGTAAAAATTGGTGAACCACAATAAAAAGGTGATCAAAATCAAATGATTCTTCTTTTGCTCTAACACGCGGTTGATTGCATCAATCAATAATGGCAAAAGCAATACCGAATCTAGCCACATTAGGTTAAAATGGTTAGCGATGGTGTAACCTGATAAAGCATAAGCGGCACTGGCTGCTAAAGCGTAAAACTCATTATCGATTTTTTGTTTCCAATAATAGTAGCTGGTTAGACCCACTGTCGCAATTTTAGCAGCAATAATGACGAGCACCATCTGCGACAGAAATTTCTGCGGCGCTAAAAACAAAAGCAGGTTAAAGGGACTAAACAGATAGTAGGCATCCGTTGCCAGCATTGAGCCCCCTAAGCCGCTTGAAAATGAATAAATGAGTCTAAGCGGGTGAGTAAACAAGTTGCTTCTGAAAAAGGCTAAGAAATCGACATATTGCTGGCCCAGATCAACAGTTAAAACTCCATTTTTGGTATAGAAGAAATAACTTAAGAAAATGAGGCCGGGCAAAACAAAACTGATCAAATACAGCACTTTTTCTTTATTGAAATTTAACTTAAGCGTTTGAAAATATTTTGTCATATTAAAATTTATCTAAGCTCCGTTCTCAATCGTAGAATTAACGTTCAGTTTTTGTTAAAATACATACAGTTTTAGTAAGGGACGATTTACGTGGATTATTTTAGAAAAAACAGTGGGACTGGTTCAAATAAACAGTCCTCAACTCCAATAAGAATGCGAATCATTCTGGGTGTTATTCTCGTGCTTTTTGCGATGCTAATAGGACAATTGGCATATCTGCAATTGGTCTACGGTTCTCGCTTTAAGGCAGAGGTGCAACAGTCTGATTCAACAGTTGTATCTAACCAAGTACCCCGTGGGGTAATGTATGATGCTAAAGGGCGCGTCCTAGTAGGGAATAAGGCAACTAATGCCATTACCTATACTAAGAGTGCTTCGACTACCACGACGCAGATTTATCAAATCTCAAATGCGTTGAGTAATTACATTAAGATTACCGATGAAAAGCCAACAAAGCAAATGGTAGCCGATTATTATTTAGCTGATGAGAATAATAATACGAAGATTTCAGCACAATTGCCTAAGTCAGATAAGGTTGATGCAGATGGTAATAAGAAGACTAACTCAGAAATTTACAAGGCTGAACTTAATTATGTTGAAAAGATGAATCTGAAGTTGAATGAAAAGCAAAAGACTGCTGCTTTGATTTTCAACAAGATTTCCGGAGCTTATACTTTATCAACTATTTACATTAAGAATAAAGGTTTGACTGATAAGGAAATTGCTCAAGTTGGTGAACACTTGTCAGAACTTCCTGGTGTTGGTATTGGTACCGAGTGGCAAAGATCATATCCAAATGGTTCATCAATCCAGAGTATCATTGGTTCTGTTTCAACTGAAAAGTCAGGTTTGCCTAGCGACAACTTACAATATTACTTAAGAAATGGCTACTCAAGAAACGACCGTGTTGGTACTTCATATCTTGAAAAAGAATATGAACCACTTTTGAAGGGGACAAAGTCAACCAGTCGAGTAACTACTAAGTCTAACGGTAATATTCAACAAACCAAAACTGTTTACAATGGTCAAGCTGGTGCAAGTTTGATGCTGACAATTGATGCCAAGTATCAAAAGCAAGTTCAAGCTGCATTAAAGCGTGTATACAGCTCAGCCGAATCAGCCGGTGCTGCACGCTACTCTAACGGTGCCTACGCCGTTGCTATGAATCCTCAGACTGGTGCGCTTTTAGCCGTAGCTGGTATTAACAGAAATACTAATACTGGTAAGACTACAGATAACGCATTAGGTGTAATCAACCAATCATTCGTTATGGGTTCTGTAGTTAAGGGTGCTACTGTTTCTGGCGGTTTGATTAATCATATTATTACGCCAATTAACAACACCTTGCCTGATACGCCAATTTACTTGCCAGGTTCTCCAGTTAAGAAGTCTGTTTACCCAATCGGTACATTCAGTTCTCTTGATGCCGAAACAGCTCTAGAAGTTTCAAGTAACATCTACATGATGCACCTTGCTATGAAGTGGGTAGGTGCAAAGTACGTGCCTAAGCAATACATTCATATGCCTAACGATTCATTTGATATCTTGCGTAGAAACTTCGCTATGTTTGGTTTAGGTCAAAAGACTGGTGTTGACCTTCCAGGTGAAGTTTCAGGTATTGAAGGTAAGTCATTCAACTCCAAAGGCAACATTTTGTCAGGTTCAGTACTTGACTTGGCCTACGGTAACTACGATGCATATACGCCAATTCAATTAGTACAATATGTTTCAACTATTGCTAACGGCGGCTACAGAATGCAGCCTTACATCGTTCAATCTGTTGGTAAGACCAGCAGGGACGGTAAGAAGATTTACATCAATTACAACAAGAAGCCTAATGTCCAACAAGCAATTCCTTGGACACCAGATGAATTGAATGTTGTAAGACAAGGTTTCTGGCGTGTAGTTCACGGTACTAACGGCTGGGGTACTGCTCACCCATTGAAGAACGTTAAGCCTTCAATCTCAGGTAAGACTGGTACTGCCCAAACCTTCTACTACGATGCAGAACACCCTAACAGAAAACACAATATCGAATTAATCAACGCTACCTTTATTGGTTATGCTCCATCTAAGAATCCAAAACTTGCGGTTGCAGTTGTCTTCCCAGGACTTGATCCAGATGGTGAGGGTACATATACTTTACAGGTAGCTAAGGCAATGATTCAGGATTATTTCAAACTTCATTCAACAAAATAATGATTAAGACTGGTCAAATTGCTTGAAAAATGCTATTCTAGTACAGTCAGAATAAAAGTGTAGGTGGTGAAAGAAATGGCAGATAACATCATTTTAGAATGCACCGAATGTGGCGATAGAAGTTACTTATCTAAGAAGAACAAGCGTAAGCATCCGGAACGTTTATCTTTGAAGAAGTATTGCCCAGTTGAAAGACGAGTAACACTTCACCGTGAAACTAAGTAATAAACCAAAATAGCAGGTTCAGTGCCTGCTATTTTTTTATTTTTGGACGAGAAAATGAAAAAAGCAGAATTAAGAAAAGAACAAATCAACAAATTAAAAGAATTCGCGAATACAAAAGAAAAAGAGACTGAAGATAGCATCCTGTTAGAGAAGCTAATGGAGACCGACTTGATTAAAAATAGCCAAACAATTGGCGTGACCGCTTCTCTGCCTTTTGAAGTCGATACGTCAGAATTAATCGCCAGATTGTGGGAAGCTGGTAAAAAGGTTTATTTAGCTAAGGCTAGAGCAGACCAAGATCATACATTGGACTTTCTTCGTTACACTTATATGAGCAAGCTGGTTAAATCAAAATTTGGCGTTGAAGAAATTGCTGATGGGGATGCCGAAGTTAATAACGAGCTTGATCTGGTGATTGTGCCTGGTTTAGCTTTTGCGTTAGACTCACATGTTCGTTTAGGTTTTGGCGGCGGTTATTATGACCGTTTTTTGGCTAAATATAATCCTAAGACTGTCTCACTAGTAAGTTCGCCAATGCAGTTTGCCAGTTCAGAATGGCCAGTAGAAAAAACGGATATTCCAATTCAAACGATTGTGACGACTAACAAAATCTATTAAAATATATCCAAATAACGAATTTTAAGGGGATTTTTAAATGAATCGAAGAATCAACCTGTCGCAAGTATTTGTGACAATGGGTATTTTAGTAGTATTATTGATCGTCTTTTTGGTTGAAGTATTCCTTGGCGGTTCAGAAAATACCAACGTATTGATGAAAATGGGTGCCATGAGCAACTACGCCGTAGTGGTTGGCAACCAATGGTGGCGTTTATTTACTGCCCAATTTTTGCATATTGGTGTAATGCACTTGGTTTCTAACGCCGTAATTATTTACTACATGGGGCAATATATTGAACCGATTATGGGTCACGCTAGATTTTTAGTGACTTATCTTTTAGCCGGTATTGGCGGTAATCTAATGAGTTTAGCCTTTAGTTCCGACCGCGGTTTGAGCGCTGGTGCTTCCACTGCTTTGTTTGGTCTTTTTGGTGCGATGACTGCAATTGGACTTCGCAATATTCATAACCCAATGATCAGTTTCTTAGGTAGACAGGCCTTCGTTTTAGCCTTAATTAACCTGGGGATTGATATTTTTGCCCCTGGCATCGATATTTGGGGTCACCTCGGTGGTTTGATTGTCGGTTTCTTATTAGCGGTTATTTTAGGCGATCGTGTAATGAAGACTTACAATCCTAAGTGGCGTGTTTTGGCTGGTGCCGTACTAATTTTTTATATAGTTTGGACAGTTAGAACAGGTATGATTATTAACTTCTAAGGAAAAGTAATGAAGACTTTATATGATGTACAGCAGCTTTTAGAGAAATATGGCATTTTGGTTCATATTGGTAAAAGAATCTGGGACATTGAACTAATGGCCTTAGAACTCGACAATATTAATAAGGCTGGTTTGATCGATCAACATGATTATATGATGGCTAAACTTATTTTACGTAGAGAATATCGCATTGAAGAACTCAATGAAAAAAAGAAAGATAAGAAAAATAATAGCAAGTAAATTAGTTTAGCGGTATCATTATATTTGTAAACTTTTATGAAAGGGCAGATTAGATTTTATGTCGAGTTTTTTAATTGTCTTAGATACTGTTTTATTAGTTATTCTTTTAGTCTTCGGTGGTGTTTGGGCCTGGAATAAGATTCAAGCCAAATCCCTCGGCGGTGAATTGACTAATGAAGAATTTAAAGAAGGCATGCGTAAGGCACAAATTATTGATCTGCGAGAAAAAGAGCCTTTTAAACGCAAGCATATTGATGGTGCGCGAAGCTTGCCATATACGATGCTTAAGTATCAATATAATGAACTTAGAAGTGATTTGCCGGTTTACCTTTACTCAGACTCAAACACAATCACATTGAGAGCTGCCCGTTTCTTGAAGAAGAAGGGCTTTGTTTCAGTCCACTGGCTTAAGGGTGGTTTTGAGACCTGGGACGGCAGAACTAAAAAGTCTAAATATTAATTTGAAAAACACATTTGGGAGGAGAATCTGCTCAAATGTGCTTTTTTCGTTTAAAAATGGATTGTGAAAGTGATGATATGCAAAAAGTATTAGCCATTGTTGGCCCAACCGCGATTGGCAAGACCGATCTGGCTATTGCCTTAGCCCAGAAATTAAATGGTGAGATCGTCTCAGGTGACTCTATGCAAGTTTACCAAGAAGTCGAAGTTGGTACCGCCAAAGCAACCAAAGAGGAACAGAGCAAGGTTAAACATTACCTAGTAGATACGCGCTCTGTGTTTGATGAATTTTCAGTCAAAGATTTCGTTGACGAAGCCCAAAAAGCTATTAAAGAAATTAGTGCTAAAGGTAAATTGCCAATTTTAGCTGGAGGTACCGGTTTTTATGTCAATGCCTTGCTTAACCAAATGCAGCTGGGTGAAAAGCAAGAAGAAAATCGCGGTACGTCGCAAAAATGGGAAGATTATCTCGCTCGCTACGGCCCAGAAAAACTGTGGCAGGTATTAAATGAAAAGGATCCGGCTGCAGCTAAGAAAATTCCGGTGCCTAATTCACGTAGAACGATGCGGGCACTGACCGTAATTGATCGTACTGGTAAGAAATTTTCGGAACAACAAAAGAAGATTGCCCCCCGCTATGATTATTTGATTATCGGCCTTAATTCTGATAGACAGGAAATCTATCGCAGAATTAATTTGCGCGTCGACAAGATGATGCAAAAAGGGATGCTGGCTGAAGCTAAATTCATTTATGAGAATCGTGCTAAAGAGCATCAAATTTTGCAGGCGATTGCTTACAAGGAATTCTTTCCTTACTTCGAAGGCAAGGAAGATATAGACAGCTGTATTACGCAGTTAAAAACTGCTTCGAGGCGGTATGCTAAACGACAATTAACTTATTTTAGAAATCAACTACCCATCGTTTGGTTTGATCCGCTGAATGATCCTGATTGTAAACAAAAGATTATTGCAAAAGTCGAGGAATGGAAAAATGAATAATTTACCAGAAAAACTACAAAAGATTGTCAAAGAAGTTGATCAACAAATCGCTCCTAAATTGGCAGAAATTGAAGATCAGATCGTTTTTAACCAAGCTAAGGTACTTAAAGCCTTCCAAGATAATGCCGTCGCAGAAGCTGATTTAAGCGGTTCTACGGGCTATGGTGATGACGATATGGGCCGTGACAAGCTTGATCGGATTTATGCCCAAGTTTTTGATACTGAAGATGCTTTAGTACGTCCACAATTCGTTTCAGGTACGCATACTTTATTTGTTGCTTTAAACGGTAACTTGAAGTCAGGCGATACTTTAACTTATTTAACTGGTCAACCTTATGATACTTTGCAAAAAGTAATCGGCTTAACCGTTGATAAGCGTGGTACTTTGGCTGAAAAGGGCGTGAAGTTTTCATACGTGCCACTAAATGATGAAAATACTGTTGACTATGATCAAGCAGAAAAGATTTTGAAGCGTGATCAACCAAAGATCGTCGCTATTCAACGTTCACGTGGCTATTTAACTAGAAAGACTTTCACCATCGATCAAATTAAAGAAATGATTGCCTTTGTTAAGAAGGTAAGTCCTAAGAGTATTGTCTTTATTGATAATTGTTACGGTGAATTTTCTGAAAAGCACGAAGCAACTGAATACGGTGCCGACTTAATGGCTGGTTCCTTAATCAAGAATGCTGGCGGTGGTCTAGCCAAGACCGGTGGCTACATCGTGGGTAAAAAGGACTTAGTAGAAAATGCTAAACTCGCTTTGACTGCACCTGGCTGTACCGATGAAGGAGCTACTATTGGCAACTTGCATGACTTCTATGAAGGCTTCTTCTTGTCACCTAACGTAACTGGCATGGCCGAAAAGGGTATGATTTTTGCGGCTGCATTGTTTGATAAGATGGGCATGAATGTAACGCCTGCCTGGGATGAAAAGCGGAGTGACATTATCGAAACAATCATCTTCAATGACCCAGACAAGATGGTGAAGTTCGTTCAAGAAGTACAAAAGAACTCACCAATCGACTCCTTCGTAACTCCAGAAGCTGTCCACATGGAAGGCTACGAAGACAAGATTATTATGGCTGCTGGTAACTTCGTTTCAGGTTCAACAATTGAATTCTCAGCAGATGGTCCGATTAGACCACCTTACGCAGTATATATGCAAGGCGGTTTGACTTATGCTCATGACAAGGTCGCAATCATTAATGCGGTTCGCGATACATTTTTTAACAAATAGTAAAAGTTAAAAAATGTTATTAGACCAATTTGACTTTTTTAAATTGATCTGCTATTGTGTTAAACAGTTCTAGGAGATAAAAATCAAATCATAGGACCATACCAATTTAATGTTTTTTTGTTTTTAATAGGTGGAAAAGCTATGAGTAAACAATATACTACAGAAGAAATTAGAAAAGAAGTAGCAGACAAAAACGTAAGATTTTTACGTTTATGCTTCACTGATATTAACGGTACTGAAAAGGCTGTTGAAGTACCAACTAGTCAATTGGATAAAGTGTTGACTAATGATATTCGTTTTGACGGTTCTTCAATTGACGGCTTTGTTCGTCTTGAAGAAAGTGACATGGTTTTATACCCTGACTTCTCAACTTGGTCAGTATTGCCATGGGGTGACGAACACGGTGGCAAGATTGGTCGTTTGATTTGTTCAGTTCACATGACTGATGGTAAGCCATTTGCAGGTGATCCGAGAAACAACTTGAAGCGTGTTCTTGGTGAAATGAAAGAAGCTGGTTTCGATACATTTGATATCGGCTTTGAAATGGAATTCCACCTCTTCAAGTTAGATGAAAATGGTAACTGGACTACTGAAGTTCCAGACCACGCATCATACTTTGACATGACTTCAGATGACGAAGGTGCACGTTGCCGTCGTGAAATCGTTGAAACTTTGGAAGAAATTGGTTTCGAAGTTGAAGCTGCTCACCACGAAGTTGGTGATGGTCAACAAGAAATCGACTTTAGATTCGATGATGCTTTAACTACTGCTGACAGATGCCAAACCTTTAAGATGGTTGCTCGTCACATTGCTAGAAAGCATGGTTTGTTTGCTACATTTATGGCTAAGCCTGTTGAAGGTCAAGCCGGAAACGGTATGCACAACAACATGTCACTCTTCAAGAACAAGCACAATGTCTTCTACGACAAAGATGGTGAATTCCACCTTTCAAACACTGCACTTTACTTCTTGAACGGTATTTTGGAACACGCACGTGCAATCACTGCAATTGGTAACCCAACTGTTAACTCATACAAGCGTTTGATTCCTGGTTTTGAAGCTCCTGTATACATTGCATGGGCTGCTAAGAACCGTTCACCACTTGTTCGTATTCCAAGTGCCGGTGAAATCAACACTCGTTTAGAAATGCGTTCAGCTGACCCAACTGCTAACCCATACTTACTTCTTGCTGCATGCTTGACTGCTGGTCTTAACGGTATCAAGGAACAAAAGATGCCAATGAAGCCAGTTGAAGAAAACATCTTTGAAATGTCAGAAGAAGAAAGAGCAGAACACGGCATCAAGCCACTTCCAACTACTCTTCACAACGCAATTAAGGCATTTAAGGCTGATGACTTAATCAAGAGCGCTTTGGGTGAACACTTAACTCACAGCTTTATCGAATCAAAAGAATTAGAATGGTCCAAGTACTCACAATCTGTTTCAGATTGGGAACGTCAACGTTACATGAATTGGTAATTTAATAGATTATCAAGTAAGAATCCTCGCTCTGTGCGAGGATTTTTTATTAATTTTTAAAGTTTGAGCAATGTCAAACGGGCAAATATGCTATATAATATTTAGAAATAAAGGTAATAATATCCCTAATAAGTTTAGGGATATTTTTGTGTTGCAATTAGAATTTGGAGTCTTTTTTGATGAGTAGAAGAATATTAACATTCATGTGTTTAACTGCTGCCGTTTTAGGATTAACGGCATGTAGCCAAAATTCTCATACTAATAATAAAGATAATGGCAGAGTTTCTAGCACTCAAAAACAGGCTCCAAAAAAATTAGTTGCCCAAGATTTATCTGATTCTGAAAAAGCAAGTGCGATCACGGTTTATTGTGCATTGAAATATAAAAAGGCCTGGCAGAAGACTTATCAAGCTGCCGATAAAAATGGCTTAAGCGTTGCCGTAAAGAGTGCTACTGCTTTTAGATACATTAAGGATAAGGGTTATATCTATCAGGTTAGCGGTAATGGCAAAGAACCGGATACTTTTTACATCTTGGAAGGCAGCACCGTTAATTTTTATAACCGCAAAAAAATAGGTAGTGCAAGTTTAAATGAGCTTGTGTCATATTTAAACGACAAAAACGAGATAAAAAATGTCAGAAAACTGGCTGCTTATACGACTATGGGAGCGTCAATTACTTCTGATAAATATGGTGTTAAAGGCGATAATGGTCTCGCTACAGTTCCAAAGCACTTGCGCGGCACCTGGTACAACCGTCGAGGTAAAAAGCTGGTGATCGATGCTCATAGCATTAATGGCGGGGAGATCCATAAGATCTCTGGTAGTTTTGCACCAACGTCATTTGAACAAACTAGAAGATGGGCTAGAGCCAGAATGGAAAATATCAATGGGATTGATTGTTATCACGTTCAGGCTTTGAATGCCCAAAACTTTGGCTGGCTATATACCGTTCAAAAGAAAGGCAAAAATGAGGCTGTAGCGACATATAGCGTTGATACTGGCAGTTGCACCGGTAGCTACTGGAAGTCTGTTAAGCTAGCTAAAGCTAATGTAGACGCTAAATTTGCTAGCCTCAGTTAATTCGTAAATTTTCTATAATATCTTTGATAAAAGATTGGCTTATTACTTTTTTTATAATAGTATTATGTCAAAGAGATAGATTTTATAGAAGGGAAGAATCCTTTTGAGACGCAAATTAACCGTACTTGTGGCAATCTCAGCCGCTTTAACTTTGGCAGGATGCTCACAAAGTACACAAGGAAATACACAATCAGAACAATCTAAGAGCAGTCAAGTTTCTAAGAAGAGCTCAAATAACAACAATACCTCATCAGACTCTAGTTCGAAGAGCAGTGATTCAGATAAGCTCTCTGCAGAAAACATGGACTACAAGACTACCGCTAGTGCAATTGCGGTTTATGCTTCACAAAAGTATGGTGATACCTGGGAGATCGCAGTAAATGCTGCTAAGCAAAATCATTTGAGCGTAGCTTTTAGAAGCAAGGCTGAAACTGGTATTACTTCAGACAATAGCGGCTATGTTTACGAAGTTAGTGGTACAGGCAAGAGCAGTAACGCTCGTTATATGCTTAGCGGCGATGGTGCTAATAAGCAAATCACTATTTTTGTAAAGCAACGTAATGTTGGCACAGCTAGCTTGTCTGACATTGTAAACTACCTAAATGATAAAAATGATGCAGATTTAGTTAACCAATTAGCTAAAAACGCTGAATTAAACGCTAAACTTGAAGGCAATGGTGCTACAACTAAGGATACTGCTAATGTAAATAGCGTAATTCCAGCAGCTCTTCAAGGTACTTGGTACACTGCTGATACTGGTAATGGCAATATCGATACTTTGACTATTACAGGCAACAAGATCAACGATGAAGCCGGCTTTAGCATGAACGTTAAGAAGGATAATACCAATAGTTCATCTGATTCATTATCAGGCTACATGAAGCAAACTACCATGAATGGCATTAACTTCTACAGTTTCACTAATATGGGTCAAGAACCTGGTCAAGGTAGCACTTACTTAGCTCGTCATACCGAAAATGGTCAAGATGTGATCGTTTCAGCTAACTCTAAAGGGACTACGAATGCTGTTTACTGGAAGAGTAAAGATTTGGCAAAACAAAACTCAAATAAGCAATTTAGCGATTTGAAGTACTAAATTAAATAATTAAGCAAAAAGGCGTCGAAAGACGTCTTTTTTGTTTTTGAGAAAAATTTTACTTACGAAGAAAAATTTTTTCTGGTAAAGTAATCAACGTTGCAATAAAAGGAGGAAGAATTAATGGATAATGCTCAAACAGGGATGCAAGCTCGTGTTAACGTTAAATGTCCATGGCTTGCTATTCTCCCATTAATGCTAGGATCATTTGTAGGGATGTTTAGTGAAACTTCATTGAACATTGCCTTACCACAATTGATGAAGGCTCTTCAAGTTGGTCAGTCTTCAATTCAATGGCTGGTTACCGGCTATATGCTCGTAATCGGGATAGTCCTGCCACTTTCAAGTTTGCTCACTAAGTGGTTTGCGACCAAAAAATTAGTTTTATTTGGCCTCGGTGCCTTTATTGTCGGTTCACTTATTTCGGGATTCGGGGTTAATTTTCCGATGGTTTTAATCGGTAGAATGATCCAGGGGATCGGAACTGGACTCATTTTGCCTTTAATGTTTACTATTGCGATGTTGATTTTCCCACCAAATAAGTTAGGTACAGTTAATGGTGTTCTTGCTTTAGTAATCATGTTTGCTCCAGCAATTGGTCCAACTTTGACGGGCTTAATTTTAGCTGCTGGTTCATGGCGCGACATCTATTCGTCGTATTTTTAGTCATTTCCTTTGTAATCGGCTTATTTAGTTTGAAGAATGTTAGTCAAATTACTAAGCCAAAAGTTGATTTTGTGTCCATCATTTTGTCAATCTTTGCCTTCTCAGGTTTGATTGCGGGTGCAAGTTTTGCCAGCGAAATGGGTTGGCTTTCAGTACCAGTTCTTGCATGTTTAATTGTCGGTGTTATTGCCTTGATTTTCTATGTAAGACGTCAACTAAAACTTGAAGTACCTGTTTTAAACATGCGTGTATTTAGACACCGCAACTTCACTTTGGGTGCAATTTTGGTCATGGTTGATTTTGGTATCATCTTGTCAGCAATGTATCTTTTGCCACAATACTTGCAAAATGGTTTGCTTGTAGCTGTTGCTTTGACTGGGATCATCATGCTTCCAGGTGGTGTCATTAACGCCGTAACTTCTGCTTTTGCTGGTAGAATGTAGGATAGTTTTGGTGCCAAGTGGCCTGCTAGAATCGGTTTTATCATTGCCTTCGTTATTCATATCGATACTTGAAAGAGTAGGGGTTAAAAAGCGATTAATTTCTACATCGTCGAAACTGGCAACTGAAATATCGTTTGTAATATTAACGTTGGCATCATTTAAGGCCTTGTAGACGCCTAAGGCCATTGGATCACTCGCAACGACGATCGCTGTTGGTCGATCTTTTAACTGCAATAATTGATTGGTAGCTTCTAAAGCTTCATCAGCTGACCAGTTAGCAGTAAAGGTGTGACAATACTGATCTAAGTTGTGCATTTTCATCCAGGCGATATAGCCGTCTTCACGCAAGTCATCTTTTCTTAAAACAATTTTGCCATCTAAGTTAACTACGGCAGATTTACCACCAATATAGGCGATATTTCTATGTCCCATTTCGTAGAGCGTATCTAAGATATTAGTGGTTGCTTAAATAAAGTCATTGCGGACGATATTACAGCCGCGGATGTTGGTGTTTACGTCTAGGAAAATCACATTCGGATTGATATTTTGAATCTGCTCGATAGCGGCCGCAGTCATTTCACCTTCGATAATAACTGCACCGTAATTTGCTAGATCGGTCCAATTTTCATCTGGATCATCAAGTTTAATGAAAAACGCCCAGAAATCCCCGTATTTTAATGCGGGGATGGATAGGGCTTGCCGT
>OLPK01001384.1_pt1 | contig 15599 bp, 19 predicted proteins | sample 1672261 | NCBI WGS metagenome assembly OLPK01 (sample SAMEA3136665, study PRJEB25190) | human gut metagenome
CACATCGAGCCGCACAACGGAGACTGGCAGCGCTTTACCGACCCAAGCAACCTGCAAAGCCTGTGCCACGGTTGCCACAGCGCAAAGACCATGGCCGAAAGCAGGGCTAAAGGCAAGACGAAACGGCGCTGACCGGCGGAACGCTTGGACGGGCGCAGGCAGGTGGGTGTGCGCGAACTTGGCGAGAAATCTCAAGATTTCTCGGGGTCCCCCCACCCTTGGAAAGTTTTGCGGCGGGGCGCTCTTGACCGCAGCCCCCCATTCGTGCGAGATTTTTTCCCAATGGAGCGGGAATTTTGGAGGTTTTGGAATGGCAAACAAGAAAAGCGTCGGTCCGGCAGGGCCGGGCGAGGTAAAAGCGGCGTGGTTCATGCCGGAACAGATGGTGCGCGTGCCGATCGGGGAGCTGGTGCCCTATGCGCGAAATGCGAGGACACACAGCGAGAGCCAGATCGCGCAGATCAGAGCGAGCCTGCGAGAGTTTGGCTTTGTCAATCCGGTAATCATCGACAGCGACCGGAATATCATCGCCGGACACGGGCGCGTGCTGGCGGCCAAGGCCGAGGGCATGACTGAGGTGCCTTGCGTGCTGGTCGAGCACCTGACGGACGCACAGCGCCGCGCGTATATTCTGGCGGACAACCGGCTTGCGGAGCAGTCCGGCTGGGACACCGAGATGCTGGCGCTGGAGCTGGGCGAGATTCAGGCCGCGGGCATGGACCTGACAATCACCGGATTCTCGGCAGCTGATTTGGAAATGGAAGACCCGAACGAAGAACCACCTGCCGCCGAAGATGACGGCGACAGCGGCGAACCGGATGCCGATACACCCAGCCGCGCCCAGGACGGCGATGTGTGGAAACTCGGAGACCACGTTCTTTTGTGTGGAAATTGTACCGAAAAACCGTATTTAGACAAAATTTTCGGGGGGGGGTAACACAAAAAGTTGATTTATTGCTTACTGCCCCGCCGTATGGCGTCGATTACGTCGGCAAGACCGGCGATGCAATGACCATCGAGAATGATGGCGTTGACCGTGACGCGCTGCTGAAACTGCTGACCGGCTCGTTTGATGCTGTCAGCGAGTGGCTGCGAGAGGGCGCAGCGTATTACATCTGGTGTGCGAGCAAAACGTGGGATGTGTTCGCTCAGGCGGTGGAACAGCTTGGATGGCCGGTACGCGAGCAGTTGATCTGGAACAAGGACTGCTTTGTGATGGGCCGCCAGGACTACCAGTGGAAACACGAGCCGTGTCTGTACGGCTGGAAGCCGGGCGCCGCGCGCAAGTGGTGCAGCGACCGCAGCCAAACGACCGTGATCGACTGTCCTTGACCCAAGGCGAACCGCGACCACCCGACCATGAAACCGATTCCGCTGTTTGACTACCTGATCCGCAACAGCACGGATGTTGGTGACACGGTGTATGACCCGTTCTGCGGCAGCGGTACAACGCTGCTGGCCTGTGAGCAGGCAAACCGTAAGTGCGTGGCGGTAGAGCTGTCGCCGCGGTACTGCGATGTAATTTTACGCCGATGGGAGACGCTGACCGGCCGCAAGGCCGAGCGGCTTCGGAATTTGAGAGAGTGAGGTGAGAGATATGCCAGCCAGCAAGCCAATCCCGCGGGAGGCGGACGGCACGGTGGACATCAAGCAGGCGCGAAAGCGCATGGCAGGGCACCGTACAAACGCCGAGATCGAGGCAAAAGCCAAGAGCGAGGTGCGGGCGAAGGAGCCGAAACGCATCACGGTTCCCAAGTATCTGCCGCAGGTGATGGAGGCGGAATATCGGCTGACCGCGAAAAAGCTGGTTGCCCTGCATATCTTTTCCGACCTTGACTATGACATGCTGGCGCGGTATTTTATCGCTCGCGCCGCCTGGCAGAACGCCCAGAACTGGGCGAACCGTGCGATCATGCAGGGCGACGCCAAGGAGGCGGGCAGCTGGACCAAGACGGCGAACGTTTACTTTGGTCAGTGCCAGAGCTGTGCGGCGGCGCTTGGCCTGAGCGTGTCGGCACGCTGCCGCCTCGTGATGCCGGAGCCGCCCAAGGAAGAGGCCGACGAGGACCCGCTCAGCAAAATGCTGCGCGAGCGGGCGGAGCGCCGGAAGGCGTGAGGTTTGTCCGGGGCTGTGACGGGCAGTGCAATGCCTGCTCGAGCTTCGACCTTTGGCGGCAGGTGAGTTTTGTGATATTTCCTCGCCTGTCCGTCAGAGCCTCGGACAGCTTCCTGCGCTGCGGCGGACGGTGGTCAGCCATTACGCCGTCCCCCACGTCAGAGTGGCAAGGATACAAGCGGGTGCACCCGGAATGCAGACGAGTGGGTGCGTCCGCCGGAGCGCAGGAGGAGAAAGCAATGCAAGATCGAACAATCTGTCCGGCTATGTGCCCGATGCTCAACGTCCAGGGCTTTTGCGAGAGCGCATGGAGACGGGCAGGCCAGGTGCGGGAGTGCCCGCATAAGAAAATGCGCAAAGCGGTGTCCAACTTGAACACCGCAGACAAAAAGTAAAATCCGGTGCTGTGACGGGCGACCCACCCGAAACACCTTACCTATTTCTTTGGGCGGCGGCGAGGGTTTGTCCTCTTGTACCTCGCCCGTCCGTCAGAGCACCGGATGGTGCAAATTATGGAGGTTTTGACAATGACAATCAACAGAGCAACTCGGTTTGTGGATGTATTCAACGCAATTCGCGATGCTGCCGCCGCAATGACGGTGCAGACGCCGAAAAGTCCTGATTTGCAGGAACTTCTGCGCAAGCTGCAAACCACACTCTCCGAATATCTCGCACCGGAGCCGAGCGAGGGCATCCTCGTGGAACCGGACCTGATAGAGACCGAGGACGACTGCACCTATGGTGGCGGTGAGATGCCGCGTCTGACCCGCGCCGAGGTGCTGCACCGTGCCGAGCAGTGTGTCTGCGGCGAGCGTGAGCAGGACTACGGCACGCCGGAGGACAATTTTGAGACGATCGCGGAATTTTGGGAAACATACCTCAGTCGCGCGTGCGTGGATGAGGCGGGCTGTGTGTATATCGACGCGACCGACGTTGCCATGATGATGGCTCTGCTCAAGATCGCGCGTATTGCCGGCGGCACTGGTACGCGAGACAGCTTTATCGACCTTGCAGGCTATGCGGCATGCGGCGGCCGCACGACCTGCGCCGCGTGTGCGGCTCAAAACACGGAGCGCACCTTGCGGTATTTTAAAGAGATGACCACCGAGAGGCGCAAGGAATACTCTCAGCGAGCCACCGAGAAGCAGCGTGAGCGGCGTGACGCTCGCTACGCTGCCGGTCTGTGCGTTATCTGCGGCAAGCGGCCGCCGAGAGACAACCGCCGGACCTGTGCGCTGTGCAGCAGCAAGCGAACAGGCGCACGGCAGAAACAGGTGGAAAAGTGACAACAGCACTCCGGTGCTGTGACGGGCGGCAGCAGTTGCCCGAGAAACAACCTCCAAAATAATTTTGCGCAGGGCACGGCGGTAACGGAACACCGCCGCGTCCGTCAGAGCACCGGAGTAACAATTTGGGAGCCAGTGTGAGAGCACAAGAGCCAATAGTATCTTTTACTGTTGGCTCTTATTTTTTTTGCAGAAAGGGGTGAGAGAGATGGCAAAGAAAGAAAAACGCATCGACTACATCAGCAAGGTGGAGGATATCCGCCTGATTGCGAGCGGTGTGAACGCGGAGCACCGCACCATGACCTGGCGCGAGGCAACCGAGTATTGGGAGCGCGACAACGGCACCGACGATTACGGCCGTGCGGCGCTGATGGCGTACCTCGGCATTGCGACGGCAGGCGAGTGTGCACTGCTGGATAATCTGGTTGACGCGCCGGAGGATGACGCACCGGAAGGCGAGGAGGAAACCGCAGAATGAAGAAGATTATAAAAATCCTGCTGCCGGATGCGCTGCTGCTGGCCGGAGCGGTAACCATCGTGGTGGCGCTGCATGAGATGTGGCCGCCGCTGGCGTACCTCGCGTGCGGTGTGCTCGCCGTGCTGCTGGCGCTGATCCTGTCGTTTTAAGGCGGTGACGGCATGATCGTAGATAAGATTTTACACCGCATCCGTGGTCAGACCACGCTGACGCTGGACGACCCGACCGGATGGAGCACGGGCGGCAGCGCCCTGTTCGGCGGCAAAGAAATGCAGGCCATGAAACTGCCTGCCGTCAACGCCTGCATCGAGATCATCTCGGACAGCGTGGCGAAAATGCCGATTTACCTGATGGACGGCGAGACCCGCGAGCGGGTGCCCGACCATCCGGCGGTGCGGCTGCTGACCGGCAGACCGACCGAGGCCCTGACCGCGTTTGACTATCACAAGCTGATGGAGAGCCGCCGTATTGCTTACGGCAACGCTTACGCGCTCATCCTGCGCGACAAGTGGGGACAGCCGGTGGAGCTGCTGCCGATCGCGCCGGGCTACATGCTGCCAATCCTCGACACCAACGCCAAGCTGTGGTATGTCGGCATCAACCCCAAGACGCACGAGTATCGCAAGTTCTGGCCGACCGATGTGCTGCATTACAAGGCATTCAGCACAGACGGCCTTGAGGGCATCAGCTATCTGCGCCGCGGTGCCGAGACCATCGAGGCGGCCCTGCAGGCGCAGCGGTACGAGAGCAACTACTACCGCAACGGCGGTCAGGTGAGCGGCATTCTGACCACCGACACCGACCTCTCGCCAAGGCCGGCCACCATCGGCGGCGAGAAAGTGGACATCAAGAGCAAAATCCGAGCCGAGTGGGAAAGCATCCACTCCGGAGCGGACAATGCTTACCGCATTGCGGTGTTGGATAACGGCCTCAAGTACACGCCGCTGACCGCAACCAACCGTGACGCGCAGTTTATCGAGAGCAAGGCTGCCAGCGTCGAGGACATTGCCCGGCTGTTTAATATCCCGTTTTACAAGCTCGGCGCGGGCAAGGAGAGCTATGCCGCCAACACGCAGGCGGCCATTGAGTATATTCAGCGCACGCTCAGCCCAATCGTCAGCGAGCACGAGCAGGAGGACACGCACAAGTTGCTGCTTGAGAGCGAGTGCAGCCGCGGCCTGCAGCTGCGCCGCAACATGATGGGCGAGCTGCGCGGAGACTGGACGGCTCGGGCTGCATGGTACAAGTCCATGCGCGAGATCGGCGCGTACAGCGTGGACGATATCCGCGCACTCGAGGACCTGCCGGACGTGCCCGGCGGCGATGACCGTCTGGCAAGCCTTAACTACGTCCCGCTGGAGGATTGGCGGGACCTGAGCCGCAGCCGCAACGGAGCGGACGGCGAGGAACAGAAAGGAGTGACCCCATAATGGCAATCACAATGCCTAAAATCGACATTACGTTTGAGCAGCGTGCTGTGAGCCTGATCGGCCGCAGCGAGCGCGGTGTCGCAATCCTGATCGTGAGAGACGACACCGACAAGACATTTACGCACAAGCAGTACAGCGACCTCAGCGCCGCGCAGGCGGACGAGAGCCTGTACACCGCAGACAACTATGCTGCCATCTGCGACATGCTGGGCTTTGCACCGTATCAGGCGCATGTGTTCCGCTGTGACGCGGACGGCGCTCTGGCGGATACACTCGCCGAAATCGGCAAGCGCGTCAAGACCGGCTGGCTGACCATTGCCGGTCAGAATGCCGCTGACGGTCTGGCACTGTCTGCGTGGGTCAAGACGCAGGACAACACCAAGCACAAGACCTATAAGGCGGTCTGCTACAACCTGACCACCGCACCGGACGATATGCACGTTGTCAATTTTGTCAACGAGTCGGTCACCTACACGGATGACCGCGGCAAGAAAGACGGCGTGACCTATCTGCCGAGCCTGCTCGGTATCTTTGCGGTGTGCAATGTCACCCGCGGCTGCACCAACTACCTCTGCAGCAATCTCAGCGAGGTGCAGGAAGTTGCGGACAATGACGCGGCGCTCGGCAGCGGCAAGTTTATCCTTGTCAACGATGAGGACGGCAATGTGCGCGTGGCTCAGGGTATTAACTCGATGACCACGACCAACGGCCAGACCCAGACCGAGGACATGCAGTTTATCGAGACCGTCGAGGCGATGGACATGATGCGCGACGACATTACGTCCGTATTCCGTGAGACCTATCTCGGAAACTACCGCAACAGCCGCGACAACCAGATGATGCTGGTGGCCTCGCTCAACAGCAGCTATTTCCGTCAGCTGATGCAGCAGAGCATCCTGGACCCGGACTACGCCAATGCGGCAAGCATCGACGTGGACGCGCAGCGTGCCGCGTGGGTGGCATCCGGCAAGAGCGAGGCTGCCGACTGGGACGATGACACCGTTAAGGCCAACCCGTTCAAGCGGACGGTTTACCTGACCGCGAATGTCAAGATTCTCGGCTCGATGACCGATCTCATTTTCCCGGTCACCATGGCGTGACCGGATAACCTACAACAACAATTAAGGAGGCAAGACCTATGAAGAAGAAACTGCTTGACCTGCTCGCTAAGAAGCGCGGCATTGTAGACCGCATGAAGCAGGCGGACGCGGCAAATAACCAGACCGTATTTGAGTCGATTCTGGCGGAGAACACCGCCGTAGATGCGGAGATTGCCCGCGTAAAGGCAATCATGGAAGCCGAGGAGAATGTACCGGCAGAGCCGGAAGGCGTACCGACCAGCGGCACCGATCCTCCGGCGGCAGAGCCGGTCAACAGCCGCGAGTGCGTGCATGCCTTTGCGGAGTGCATCCGCGCCCAGGCACGCGGCCAGCGTGCAGCCTTTGAGACCAACGCAGACGTGCTGCGTCGTGCCATGGCAGCCGAAAACGCCGGTGCCATGACCGAGGGTGTTGAGGCAGACGGCGGTCTGCTGGTACCGCAGGACATCCAGACCCGCATTAACGAGCTGCGCCGCTCTCTGGTGCCGCTGTCCGACCTGTTTGCGGTCGAGAATGTATCGTTCCTGTCCGGCTCGCGTGTGGTAGATACCGCGCCGAACAAGGGCTTTACCAAGATTGACGAGATGGCTGAGATTCCGCAGGATGACAAGCCGGCATTCCGGAAGATTGCCTACAAGGTCGAGGACTATGCGCTGATCCTGCCGGTCTCCAACGACCTGCTGCGCGACACCGACGAGGCGCTGCTGGCATACATCAGCCGTTGGCTCGCCAAGAAGCAGATCATCACCGAGAACAACCTGCTTGTCACCAAGCTGGCGGCTCTGGATGAATCTGCAACTGCGGCAACCACAGCCAACGTGGTGGAGACGCTCAAGAAGGCGCTCAACGTCACCCTCGACCCGGCAATCTCCGCAACGGCACACTTTGTGACCAATCAGGACGGCTTTAATGCTCTGGATCAGCTGGTGGACGGCAACAAGCGTCCGCTGCTGCAGCCCGACCCGACCGGCTCGACCGGCAAGCTGCTGTTTGGCCGCGGCATTACCGTAGTAAGCAACGGCATTCTCAAGACTGCGACCAGCAAGGCGCCGATCTACTTTGGCGATTTTCCCCAGTCCGCGACCCTGTTCCGCCGTCAGTCGCTCGAGATCGCATCGACCGACATCGGCGGCAACGCGTGGAAGACCAACAGCACCGAGGTCCGCGCGATCACCCGTCTGGATGCACAGGTGTTCGACTCTGAGGCCGCTGCTGCGGTATCTCTGACCATTGCGTAAGGACTGATACAAGGGCGGCGCTGCTGCCGCCCTTCCTATTTTTAGAGAGGAGGAGGGCACAGAATGCCTGAATTTAATCCCAATCGCATTATGCACGGCAACGGCGGTCATGCGTGGTTTAACGGCAAAAAGCTGACCACCCTGCAGAGTGTGGAGGCCAAGGTTGCCGGTGATTTTGAAGAAATTAATGTCTGTGGCGATCCGGCTACTTATCGCGTTTTTAACGGATACTCGGGCGAGGGCACGCTGACTACGCTCAAGATCGACAGTGATGTGCTGAGCCTGATGGCTGAGGCGTACAAGTCCGGCGAGATGCCGACCATCACCATCATCACCAGCCAGACCATGCCCGGCACGAGCAAGACCGAGCGCGTGGCGTACAGCGATATTACCATCGACGAGTTCACGCTCGCGAAATTTGAGAAGAAGTCCAAGACCGAGGAAGAAATCCCCTTCAAATTCGGAAACTTTGAGGTTTTGGAAACCCTGTAAGGAGGTGCGGCATGAGATACAGCTTAAACGGGCGCATCGTGGCAGACGATGACGCGCCCGTCCTGCGCTGGTGGGGACTCTCCGCTGTCTGTCCGGCAGACATCCGCCAGGCCATCGCGGAGAACCCTGCGGACGAAGAGTTCACGCTCGAAATCAATTCGCCCGGCGGCTCGGTCTTTGCGGGATTTGAGATGTACAGCGTACTGCGGCGGGCGTCGCGAGACGGCGTCCGTATCCGCGCCGAGGTGCAGAGCCTTGCGGGCTCGGCGGCCTCGGTGGCGATGGTGGGCGCGGACACCGTGGCGTGCAGCCCGGTGGCGCAGGTGATGATCCACCTGCCCCTCACCGTCACGGAAGGCAACCAGAACGTACACCGCGAAAGCGTGCAGATGCTGGAGAGCATCACCGAGAGCATCATTGCTGGGTACGAGCGCAAAGTCGGCAATAAAACCAGTCCGGCAGCACTGCGCCGCATGATGGACCGCGAGACCTTTCTCAGCGCCCGTGCGGCGCTCGATGCCGGGCTGATCGACGAAATCATCGGCGAGGAGCAGCCGGGCGAGCCGCTCAATCTGAACAACATTTACAACGCTTGCGGAGCTGTCCCCGATATGGACAAGCTGCGTGCGGCGTACATCGCTGCACAGAGCCAGAGCCAAGAGCCAGAGTCGCAGCCGCCGGTGTCCAATTTGAACACCGCCCGCAAGCGGGCCATCGCTATCGCTGAGGCAGAACTCCGGGCGGTGGTCGTATGATCGACGCAGGACGGCTGGCAGCGCTCAAGGCGTATTGCCGCATCGACTACGACGAGGACGACAGCCTGCTTGAGGCTATCCTGGGCACAGTGGATGCGTATTTGCAAAATGCAGGCTGCACCCGCGAAAATCACGAGAACCTCTACGATCTGATTGCACAGGACATGACGCTGCGGCAGTACGATGGCCGCGACAGCGATACCGAGCACGCTGCAACAGCGCCGCTTGTGCGTCACATGCTGACACAGCTCAAGTTGGTCTGTGCATTTGGAGGTGCGGGCGATGGCAACACGAGTGTGTGATCTGCGCGACCGCGCCGAAGTATGGCTTGCCGCACCGGTGGAGCAGCCAAACGGCGAGACCGACTACTGCTACACCAAGACCCGGACAATCTGGGCTGCGGTAAATCCGACAAGCGGGCGCACGGAGACGCTGACCGGTGACGCTGAACGTGCCGAGATCACGCACCGCGTGGTCTGCCGGAGCGCCAGCCTGCCGGAGCTGTGCCGCGAGATGTACTTTATTATCCGCGGTCAGCGGCTCGATGTGTCGTACTGGCTGCCAATCTATAACCGCCGCGGTTGGGTGGAGATTTACTGCACACTGCGGCAGGGAGAGGTGACACGCGCTGGCTCGTGATGGTTTTGACTGCTCGGAGCTGATGGAGTTTGCCGAGCAGCTGGGCGCACAGCCCAAGGAGCTGGAAAAGGTGCAGAAAAAGCTGCTCCGTGATCAGGGCAGCAAGCTGCGCCGCAAGACAGCTCAGCAGGCGCGTGCAACGGTCAACCGCACAGCGGTGCACCGCAAAGAGTATGACCGTGCCGCCGGTCAGTACCACAAGAGCATCAAGCGCGGCAGGGTGTACACCAAGGACGGCCAGATGCGTATCCGCGTGTATTCGGGTGACCCAATCGGCCATCTGTTCGAGCAGGGATGGACACCCAAAGCGCGAGACGGCTCTCGCGGCAAGAAGCAGCTGGGCCGCGAGGTGTTTGACAAGACCGCGCAGGACTTTGATGAGCAGTTTCAGCAGGCTGCCGAGGACGCTCTGGACGAGGTGATTAACAATCTATGATCCGATGGAAAGAGATAGATGACGCACTCGGTGCGGTGGTAAGTGCGGCACTCAAGGCCGCCAATCTGCCTGCTGTGCGTGAGCGCAAGGACGTTAAGGCGCCTCTGGTGCGGCGCAGTTACCGCATTGACGTTGGTCAGACCGACGGCATGGGCACGGACGACTACGCCGAGACCGGCTGCGACATCGAGATATATTTTTATCCTGCCGACGGCACGCGCCCGCGGGACGAGCTGAACACGGCCGCTGACGCGATCCGCGCGGCTCTGCGGGAGGGCGTGACCGTGCAGGACGTGGTGCTCATCCCGGAGGACGACATTACCTGCGACGCAGACGGCGAGACGCTGACAGTCATGCTGCGGCTCACCTGGATCGAGACCGCCGAGGAGACCGGCGAATTTATGGAGGAAATGGTATATGGATAAAAAGTTACTGGACGCGCTGGCGGCGAAAGCCGAGCAGCGCAAGGCCGACAAGGCCAAGATCATTCAGTTTAAGGTCGGCGGCCAGCTGCTTGATTTTGTTAAGATCGGGCATACCGCACAGCTGGATGCTTATGAGGCATTTCTCGCTGCACGAGAGCAGCCGGCGCAGATGCTGAACATTGGCGCACAGCTGATCTACGACTGCTGTCCGGCATTGCAGGACCCGGAGCTGCACACTGCGCTCGGCGTGACCGACCCGTATGATGTAATCTGGGTGCTGATGGATGTCCGCGAGGTCAATGCGCTCGCGGCATCCCTGTTTGCCTGGCTCGGCCTGATTGCCGGTGATGAGGATGAGGACCCGGCAAAAAACTGATTGAGCGCGACCCGGTGCTCGACCTTGCAGCATTTTACGCGGTACGAGGCATCACGCCGGAGCAAATCCGGCAGATGAGCTACGCAGACCGTGCGGTGCTGCGAGTCGGGCGGGCGCGCTGGTACGAGGATATGATAAACCTGATTGCGGCAGGAGTCTGCCGCGCATATGCACCGGAGGAGGGACGGAATAGTGGCTAAAAATAAGGTTATCAACACCGTCCTGACGGTGCGGGATAATATGTCCGGCGGTCTGGTCAAGGCCGCACAGAATGCGAAAAAGTCCGGCAAGGCAATCGACAGCAGCATGATCTCCGCTACGCGCAGCGTGGTGGCGTTTAAAAATAAGTCGGTCGCAGCGCTGCAGGACTATGCAAAGAAAGCCGGTGCGGCAATCGTTGCCGGTACAACTGCCGTGGCAACCGGTCTGTCGGCGCTGACGCTCAAAAGCGCACTCGCCGCCGATGACCTTAACACTCTGGCAAAGCAGAGCGGCTTTTCGACAGCCGACATCCAGAAATGGCAGTATGCATCGGACCTGATCGACGTGTCGATTGACGATATCGTCAAGTCTGCCGCAAAGATGAAGAAGAACATGATCTCGGCCAGCTCAACTACGGTCGATGCATGGAATCAGCTCGGCATTAAGGTCAAGGACAGCAACGGTCAGCTGCGTAACAGCACGACGGTCTTTTACGAGACTTTGACCGCGCTGTCCAAAGTGCAGAACGAGACCGAGCGCGACACACTGGCAATGACCCTGTTTGGCAAAAGTGCGGACAGCCTTGCGGGTATCGTCGATGACGACGGTGCCGCCCTGCAGGAGCTGGCCGGTAAGGCCGAGAAGGCCGGTGTTATTCTGTCGCAGGATACGCTGGACAGCGCAAATGCCCTTAACGATAAGGTGGATACGCTCAAGGCCACGGTCAAGGGCTTTGCAGGAAAGGTCGGCTCGGAGCTGGCCGGTCGTGCGTCCAAGGCACTGGATGTTGTCGGCTCGCATTTTTCCAAGGCGTTCAACACGTCACCAATGGACTGGCTTAACGGCAAGCTGGACACGCTGATGGCAAAGCTCGACAGCTGGATTGCCGGAGGCGGCCTGGAACGGCTGGCGGATCTGCTGGTAAACGGTGTGCAGCTCGGCGCCCAGAAGGCAGGCGATATGCTGCAAAAGGCCGGTGACGCGCTGAAATGGTGCAAGGACCACAGCGATACGCTGGTAAACGTGCTCAAGGGCTTAGCTGCTGCATGGGCTGTCAAGAAGGTGCTGGATTTTAACAATGGACTGGCCGACTGCGTAGGCAATATCGGCGGTATCATCAAGACGGTGCTGACCATGACTGGTGTACTGGGCGGTCAGGCTGCCGCCACCGGCACAGCGACAGTTGCACAGACCGGACTTAACGCTGCAATGGCGGCAAACCCGATCGGTGCAGTTATCCTTGCTATCGAGGCACTGATTGCGGTCGGTGTGCTGCTGTACAAAAACTGGGACACCATCAAGGCCGGTGCGCAGAGCCTTTGGAACAAGTTTAAGGACGTCAGCATTCGCATTGGCACTGCCTTTTCCGGTGCGTTCAACAAGGTCAAAAATGCCGCTAAGACGGCGCTGGAATGGGTAGCAAGCAAGCTGTCGTGGCTTAATGACAAGATTGAGAGCATCCCCATCCTCGGCAGTCTGTACAAGGGTGCCAAGGGTGTACTGGGGGATGCAATCGAGTGGGTAGACAATGCCACAACGGGCAATCGCTCGGGCACGTCCACAGGTACGACCCAGACCAAGACCAGCAGCAAAACGACTACAACGGCCGGTCCGGTCAAGACCACGACCTCGACCACTACGACGATACCTAAGCCGACACCCAGCAGCCTGCTGAGCCTGCCGAGCCTCGGCAATGCAACCGGCACGCCATACTGGCGCGGCGGCCTGACCCGTGTCAACGAGCGCGGCGGTGAAATTATGAACCTGCCGAGCGGCACGCAGATCATCCCGCATGATGTGTCTGTCAAGGCGGCGGGCGGTCGGAGTGTGACGGTCAACGTCACCATCCAGGGCAACGTGATCGGCAACCGGGAGTACACTGAACAGGTCGGTGAGTACGTCGGCCGCAAGGTGCTGGCGGCGCTCGGCAACACATAAGGAGGTGCGGTAAGTGTACAAGATTATTTTCAGCATAAACAACAATGAAGAGGTTTGGACGCTGCCGCACTGTCCGCCGGATTTCCCGATTCCACAGCCGGAGCAGCACCACGAGACCTACGAGGGCCTGAGCCGAGACTATCGACGCATCGGCACGCTCGGTCTGCGGCACATGGAGTGGACGGCACTGCTGCCGGTACGCCGGTACTCGTTCATGCCGTCCGAGGCATCTGCGGATGGTTGGGCGTATGTCGATTTCTTCGACCGGTGGCGTGACAAGAAGGTGCCGTTCCGGCTGATCGTGCTCGACAGCAAGGGTGCGGCACGGCTTAACATGCCGGTGACGGTTGACAGCTTTGATGTTACCGTGCGAAAAAACGGCGATTTGGAGTACAGCATTGCTGTCACAGAATACAGATTTATCAAATGAGGAGGTGCGCCGATGGCGGCAGGATATGTCGATGACCACAAGCTGACACTGTACCGCGACGGCGCACAGCCGCGCGATATCACTGCGTTTGCGAGTGGCATGACCTTGACCGATGACCTTGACACGCTGGCGGCAGAGCTGACGTTTAAGACGTTTATCTCGCCGTGGGACAAGTACACGCCCAAGCTCGGCCTCGCGCCGGGCGATAAGGTGCGCGTGACCAATCAGGGCAAAACGGTCTTTTCCGGCATCATTATCGCGGTGACGCTGGACGGCGGTGTTACCGCTTATGACCGCGGCTGGTATCTGAATAAGTCAGAAATCGTGCTGCAGGTCAACAACCTTGCGGCCGATCAGGTCATCCGCAAGGCGTGTGCCAAGGCGGGCGTGACAGTCGGCAAGGTGTGCAGCCTGCCGACCAAGATCACGCAGTTGTGGACCGGCTCCACGCCGTCTGACATTATCAGCGATGTGCTGGACACCTGCACGTCTGCGACCGGCAAGCAGTACCGCCACCGCGTGGACGACAGCGGCCTGCAGGTCGAGGCGCTGCCGACCGCACCCATCAAGGCATATCACAAGCCGGCGAAAAATATCGCCGCATTTGACATCACATGGGCGCTCGGTCAGGTGAGCGGCGAGGACAGCACCCAGGACACCTACAACGCTGTTGTCATTGCCGCCGAGGATGACGGCAAGGCGTACATCGGCGCACAGGCCAGCAACGCGGCGTCTATCAAGCGATACGGTTTCATGCAACATATTGAGACCGTGACCGAGAACCCCGGCACGGCTGTGCTTGGGCAGATGGTGAAAAATCTGCTGAAAAATGCCGACAAGGTAGGGCAGACTCGCTCTATCTCCGAGATTTGGGGCTGTGATGAGGTGACAAGCGGCGTGGTACTGCGGTTTAACTCGCCCGCGTTTGGCATCAAGGGCAACTTCCGTGTTACTCGCGTGGAGCATCACTACGGTGGTGCAGGGCACACGATGGCGCTGGAAATCACGGCGCTCGAGCAGGTGCGAGCCGCCGCCGAGGGCAAGACTGACGCGGCAGCCATCAAGGCCGCCAGCACGGATAAGGTGCAGGTGTTCGGCCTGCCGGATCTGTCCGGCGGCAGTGACGGCGGCTCGGGCGGCACCATTGTCAAGGCGCTGTTTACCGCTTACTATCCCGCCAACAATGCGCTGGAGGGAGGCTATCTGGATGCACAGGGCAACAGGCTCGACCCAAGCAAGCACACCTGCGCCGCACCGCCGTCTGTGCCGTTTGGCACCAAAATCACGGTGCGCGACACGGGCACAAGCCTTGACGGCACGACCTACACTGTCAACGACAGAGGCGGCGCGATCCAGATTGCGAACGGTGTGTACCACTTCGACCTGCTGATGAGCAGCAACGCCGAGTGCAATCGCTGGGGACGCAAAAACGGCTCTGCGATCATCGGCGGCTCGGGCGGCGGCTCGGGCAGCGCAGTGTCGTTTGTCAACACCGCACTGGGCGAGGTCGGGTACAAGGAGTCCGGCAAGGACATCAACAAGTACGGCCAGTGGGCAGGCCACAACGGCGTCGCCTGGTGTGTTTATTTTGTCTGCTGGTGTGCGTACAAGTCCGGTGCACCTATCCCGACAAGCTACGGCTACGTTGGCGATATGTCAAGCTATTTCAAGGCTCGCGGCAAGTACAGAGCGGCAGGCAGTTACAAGCCCAAGGCGGGCGATCTGATGATTCAGGGCGACCGTCACATCGGCATTGTAATATCTGCCGGAGCATCGTCGTTTGAGACGGTGGAGGGCAACTGCACCAACAGCGTCAAGCGCGTAACGCGCAGCTATGGCGAGGTGTCCGGTTTCTGTACTCCGTGGGGATAACACAAGATATTGTATGCTTGTGGATAACACTGTGGAAGATGTGGAAAGGAGTGCGTGCCTATGGCATGGGATACGGCACTGGCGCGGGTCATCCGAGAGACAAGCCGTGCCGAGGTCAACCGCAAGCCGCAGCCGTGGTACAGGGCAGAGGTCGTGCAGGTAACGCCCAAGCTGATCTTTGCGATTGCGGACAAAGAATTTAAGTTTGACAGCAGCACCGGCCTGATTATGACCGCGACCGCCCGCGCAAAAGAGTGGAAGGTCGGCATGCAGGCGGCGGCGCTGCTGCATGGGGCACAGCTGCTGGTTTTGGATAGTCTGTAACGGAGGAGGTGCAGCGGAATGTTTGACGAGGAGCAGGCGCAGTTTGTCTGCGATTTTCTGGAG
>OLPK01001402.1_pt1 | contig 15391 bp, 17 predicted proteins | sample 1672261 | NCBI WGS metagenome assembly OLPK01 (sample SAMEA3136665, study PRJEB25190) | human gut metagenome
TAATCAATGTTAGGTACTTGTATAACCTTCGAGTCTGCCCAAAGGTTCTCTAAGTTATAAAATGCACGTTGTTCCGGCAAGAAGATATGCACAAGAACCGTGCCATAATCCATGCCGATCCATTGAGCGCCCTGTGTACCGTCAATGGACAGAGGCTTCTCATTTGCGTTCTTGCGTGCGAAATCCCATACGGAATCAGATAACGCTGAAACTTGGGTAGGAGTGTTTCCCTCACAAATAACCATATATTGACAAATGGCACCAGAAGTCTGGCTTAAATCTACTGTTACAATATTTTTGCCTCTTTTTTCTTGAAGGCCTTCAACAATCGTTTTTACTAATTCTTTTGTTTGATCCATTTATTTCTATTGATATAATTTTCCAAGTCGCAAATATACTTCTTAATTCGTTACATACGTCTTTTTCTTTCATTAATATATGTGTAATACCTTGTTTGAGACTATCTCCTCGATCGTTATAAGCTTTTAAAAAAAATATGTACGTGTTTTATCCGAAAGACGTACGTGTTTTTTCTGGACATTTTTTTCGAAGGTTTATTTGCAAATTTTGAAAAAGTATATACCTTTGCACTCGCTAACAAGAGAGTTGGTGATTTGTTAAATATTGTTCTATGGTGTAATGGTAGCACAACAGATTCTGGTCCTGTTTGTCCTGGTTCGAATCCAGGTAGAACAACATAAAAAAGCCTCGTTATTCGATAAGAGTAGCGAGGCTTTTTTGTTGTAGATATCATGTTTTTATTTGTAACGAAGCCATTTGGACATCTCCTTTATACTGGGTTTCTTACCATACATGAGAATGCCTACACGGTATATTTTGGCGGAAAACCAAGTGAAACCGATGGATGATATATACAAAAATCCAATGGAAAGTAGTATTTCCCACAAAGGCACCTCGAATGGCACCCGGACCATCATCACGATCGGAGAGGTGAAGGGGATCATGGAGCACCAGAAAGCTAATGGTCCGTCAGGGTTTTCCATGCTATAGATTCCCGCATAGAGGGCGAAAACTAAAAGGAGCGTGACTGGTAGCATGAATTGTTGCGTGTCTTCTTGGCCGTCTACAGCTGATCCGATAGCGGCGAATAAAGAAGAATATAATAAGTAGCCGCCTATGAAATAAGCGATAAACAAGATGCCTATCTCGGTGAAGTTAATCGTATGAAGCATCTCTATCCATTCATTTCCATGCTGCTGGGCTGCGATAGCCGTCATGTTAGGGGTTGTGTTAAGTGCCATGCTTGATTGCAAGATCTCGCTTTCCATACCTCCTCCCAAAAAGAAAGTTCCCCCGGTGATGAGAATAAAGGTCATAACCGCCCAAAGGAATACTTGCGTAAGCCCGACAAAACCGATTCCGATAATTTTTCCCATCATCAAGTCGAAAGGTTTGACGGACGAGATCATGATCTCGATGATCCGGTTCGTCTTTTCTTCCATAACCCCTTGCATGACCATTGCTCCATAGATCATGATGAACATATAGATAAGCATGGTGAAAATAACACCGGTTATGGAGGCTACTACGGACGAGGATTGCTTTTCGCTTCCGTTATCCCCCCATTTGATGGTCTGTATATTGAAATTGATTTTGCTTTCTTTTATGATTTCTGTCAAATTCGGGATATTGAACGTTGCCAGTTTGTCACTTTCAATCTGCTTCTTTAGTGTCATATTGACGAGTCGGCTCAATTCTCCCGGGATTTGTTTCTTGGAATATAAAGTAGCGGCTTTTGGATTTTCCAGTAAATCCTCCGTGACCGTAAGGAACGCGAATATTTCCTTATCAGGGATTTGTTTGTAGGTATCCATACTCTGGTTACTATGGATGAAACGATAAGTCTCCGTATCCTCGAATAGCGGGGCGTATTTACCTGTGGAGTCGAGGATCGCTATGGTATGTACCTCGTCGCCTTTGATCGATGAAAGCCAAAGAGGGACGAATACGAGCGCGGCAAATAGAAACGGTGTGAGGAACGTGAGCAGGATAAATGACTTTTTACTTACTCTTCGGAGATATTCCCGTTTGATGATTAATCCAATTTTGCTCATGCTTTTTATGTGTTTGTACCGGAAACGGTGTTGATAAAAATGTCATTCATAGAAGGGATCTCTTCCGTGAAGGAAAGTATCTCATATTGGGACGCCAGCCGGGTGAGCCAGTCGGAGTTACTGATATTCTCTTCCTTGCGTATCCTTAACTCCTCAATACCTCCAGTCTCCTTGCGTACATTTAATATATAGGTATTACTCTTAAACCGTTCCCGTACCTCCTTGACATTGCCGGACAGGACGACCTCAGAGCGATTGATTAAAGCAATCTCGTCACAAATCTCCTCAACGGAGGACATGTTGTGAGTTGAGAATATAATGGTATGCCCGGCCGCCTTCAATTCCAATATCTCTTGTTTAAGGCGATCGGCGTTGACCGGATCGAATCCGCTAAATGGCTCGTCAAAGATCAATAGCTCGGGTTCGTGTATCACGGTAATGATGAACTGTACTTTCTGCTGCATACCTTTCGACAGCTCTTCTAGTTTGCGATTCCACCAAGGCATGATGTCAAATTTCTCGAACCAACGGGTCAAACGACTGCGTGCCTCTGGGTAGGAGAGACCTTTCAATTGTGCCAGATAGATCGCCTGCTCCCCGACTTTCATCTTTTTATACAACCCTCTCTCTTCCGGCAAGTAACCGATCTGGTAGATGTCTTCCGGGCTGGATTCATGGCCGTTGAAGCGAACGATTCCGCTATCCGGTGCCGTAATCCGGTTGATGATCCGGATCAAGGTCGTCTTGCCCGCCCCGTTAGGCCCCAGTAATCCAAAGATAGTTCCTTGAGGAACTTGGATACTCACCTTGTTTAGTGCCAGATGTCCGGCGTACTGTTTTACCACGTTTTCTGTCTCAAGGAAATTCATAGATGTTTTTTATTACATTTTTAATACGATACGCTCACCCAGCTCTTTGCAGAGCACGTTCTTGATCTCGTTGAGGTGGGCATTCTGTTTCATTAAATCAAAGATCTGTTCCATGTCACCCTTGTTTTGAGCCTCTTTGATTTTCGCTTGGATATCCTTTATCTTATAGAGGATATAGGCATCTTTCATGGAATAGATTTCCCGGGGTACCAAGTAATCCAATTTATCTTCTTCTTGCTCCAGTTCCCTGAACTTCGTATGATATTTACTAAGCTGGTACTTATCGCTGATAAGGTTGGCGGCAAGCCGGCTGATGTTCGGGTCCGGATGGGCAAGGAAATAACGACTGGCCATAAAGCCCTCGTTTTGACAATGTTCAGCAGCTTCGTCCAGCATTTGTTTGAAGGCTGGCGTATAAAACGTAAGGTCATCACGTTCCAGATCGAAACGGATATAATCGGCGACCCTCATGATGACATGCTCGTTGGTCTCCTCATCTACGTAGTCATAGAGGACACGTTCGCCATATCGTACGATATAGCGCAGAAGAGCCAACTCATAAGCCTCAAAAGGAGAGCGTTTCGGTTGGACCTGTATGTTGGGAGCCGTCGGAACCTCGTATGGAGGAGTAGGAGGCGGACCCGCTTCCTCTTCCGGAATATAGTCCTCGGGCAGTGGAGGCGGAATATTTTCCGGAGGAAGGGTATTTGCCTCTTCCGGTGTATACGGTTGGTAGCCGGGGAAATCCGGATACTCCGGAATCGTATTGACGGGAGATTGAACGGACGGTGTATTCCTTACGGATTTAGCCGCTTGGTTCTCTTCCTTGTTGAGACGGATCTTATTGACCTCGTTGAGTAAGACTTGCTCGTCTATCTCCATGGTCGTACTACATTCCCGGATATACACGGAGCGAGCGATATTATCAGGTATGATCGCTACCGTACGGATAATATCCGAGATCAGGGCGGAACGTTTGATCGGATCGCTCCCCGCTTCCGCCAATAGTAACTTTGTCTTGAAACGGATGAAATCCGTCTCGTTCTGGCTGATAAACTCGGCGAACTCGCTCGCGCTATGGCTACGGGCAAACGAGTCCGGATCTTCTCCCGCCGGAAGAAGCACGACCTTGACGTTCATCCCTTCTTCCAATAACATATCGATACCCCGGAGAGCCGCTTTGATTCCGGCGGCGTCTCCATCGTATAATACCGTGATATTATTCGTGAAACGATGTATGAGCCGGATTTGCCCTTGCGTGAGCGCCGTACCCGAGGAGGCAACCACGTTTTCTACGCCCACTTGGTGCATACCGATCACGTCCATATATCCTTCCACCAAGAAACAGCGATCCTGTTTCATGATTGCTTGCTTAGCGAAATAGATGCCGTAAAGCTCGTTACTCTTATGATAAATCTCGCTTTCGGGAGAGTTTACGTACTTCGCGGTCTTCTCGTCCTTTTTCAATACACGTCCGCCGAATGCCACGACCTTTCCACTTAGCGTATGGACGGGAAAGATAACACGTCCCCGAAAACGATCGTTCACGTTTCCGTTATCATAAGCGATAACTAAACCGGTTTTCTCGAGGAATTCCTTTTTATAGCCTGCTTTTATAGCGGTCTTGTATAAGGCATCCCGCTGGTCCAAGCTATACCCGAGCTGGAATTTACGGATGATATCTTCCCTCAATCCTCGCTCGGCGAAGTAGCGCATACCTACGCTTTTCCCTTCAACATGCTCATGTAATAAAGTAGAAAAGTATTGTCCCGCCCAACTATTGACGATAAGCATACTTTCCCGGTCGCTACGGATTTGTTTCTCTTTCTCGGTAAGTTCCCGTTCCTGTATCTCTATATTGTATTTTTTCGCCAGAAAGCGTAAAGCGTCGAAATAGCTGAGTTGCTCATGCTTCATGATGAAGTGAACGGCGGTTCCACCTTCTCCGCAAGCGAAACACTTACAGATATTCTTTGAGGGGGATACGTAAAAAGACGGTGATTTGTCCGAATGAAATGGGCATAATCCTACATAGTTGATCCCTCGTTTCCGAAGAGTCACGAATTCAGAGACAACATCCACGATGTTCGCCGCGTCCAATATCCGGTCTATGGTAGGTTGATCGATCATTTTAAATTACTCCTTTTTTAGCGAACACAAATGTAGTGAAAAATAACTAAACACAAACAAGGCTTGATGTTTGCTTGTGTTTAGTTATTTTTTGCTATATTTGCGGCGTGAAACGAATGCTACTCGCCAAGTACGCCTTCTAACTTATAAGACTACATTTTGTAACTGATTGGATATTAATAGAATATATATCCTTTCAGGACTAGAAGAATTATCCATCATTCTGTGGAACATCCTTTGACAGACAATTGGTTCGTATTGCGAGACCTGACCCGTCCCAATGCTAAACGCCCGGCCTATAGGTTGCTGGAGGAAAAGGGCATAGAGGTTTTCACTCCTATGCGTTGGTCGTTGGTCGAGAGGAAGGGTAAGCGGATTCGTGAGGAGGTTCCTCTTCTGCACGATTTACTTTTTGCCCATACTACTCGTACCTGTATGGATCCAATCGTAGAAGAGATCAGTACCCTCCAATATCGTTATTTGCGTGGTGGCTACCGTAAGCCGATGACGGTAGGCCATGCGGAGATGAACCGTTTTATCCGTGCTGTCCATTCCGATGATTCCCCACGTTATTTCTTGGTGGAAGAATTAACTCCTGCGATGTACGGTCGCATGATCCGCATCGAGGGTGGCCCATTGGATGGCTACGAGGGTCGTTTACTCTCTATACGAGGGGCCCGTGTGAAACGTTTGATCGTGGAGATCCCCGGTCTGTTGGTTGCCGCTGTGGAGGTCGATCCTGAATATATTCGATTATTATAACGTTGCGTGGAATCTCACTGTCATAAACCATTGATGCCGCTTGAACGATTGAGTTCAAGAGCCAGCACTTCAAATATGAAGTGCTGGACAAATAATAAAGGCTCAATTAATGGAGTCGGTATCGATACTCATCACAAGAGAAGCAAGGACAGTCTTTCTTTACGCCGGGTAGTTCGCCATGGCCTACGATCAGTGCTTGTGGGAAAAGCATATGGAGCTTATACAGTAACTCTAGTAAAGCCGCTTTCTGTATCGGTGTACGGGTATCTGCTGGATTACCATATTCGTCCAGCCCTCCCTCATAACAGATACCGATACTGCATCGATTGAAGCCACGGGCATGTGCGCCCACCTCCAGTAATTTGCGATGTTGTGTCACAACACCGTTTTTGCGAATGTAAAAGTGGTAGCCGATGGTTCGGAAGCCACGGACCTTGTGGTCACGGAGCAATTGCTCCACCGTATAGTCACGATCACATCGGGTAGCGGAGCAGTGGATGACGATGAAGCGGACAGAGTCCGCTCCATTCATCAACAATCCATTTTCCACCTGGGTCAGCAGGATACGCTCATTGAGTACTTCTGCCCCGCCGACAATTATGGGAAAGGTCTCTTGTATCATTGTTGTCTAGGTTTAAAAGTGAGAGACGCAAGAAGATACACCTAATGCCGTCAATGCGGCGATAATAGCTTGTGCTACAACTTGAAGGATTTTCATCCAATCTATTTTACTGGATTTGTTGTCCATGTCGTTTTAATTTAAAAAGTTATTACTGAAAATAATTCGATTCTCAAATCTCATCGGGACTTTCAGAGTCTGTATTATTCTTGTCGGTAAGATCTACCGTTGTCTCTCCGGCCTTGATCGCCTTCAAGAGCTTACGGGCAGTCTTGCGAGAGGGAACCACATTAAATGTAGCTTCATTCAACAGATTGGCGAAACGCTCGCCGGGAGTCCAGTTTACCGAGACCCCCACGATATGGGTGTCAGTCTTGAAGTCGGCGGCTGTTTCTGCCCCGATACTTTTCAAGGCGGGAGCAAAGTCGCCCAAGTCTCCTAATTTGATGAGTACTCCATCCAAGAGATTCTCGCGCATGCAGTCCACAGCCATCGTGAGTATCGCCGCGATATCCGCACGGCTATAGACACAGCCATGGCTGGAGATGTGTTCCGCGAATTGGTTGATATTCATTTTCTTGGAGGTTTGGACGCAAGCATAAGCTTTCTTGGGCTCTTCCTTCTTCAAAGGATTGGGTCTCATTACGATACTACAGTTGATCATACGTTTAAAAATTTAAGTTATTAATAAAAAACATTTTCACCACGGCCGTGTTTGTAGTCTGATAAAGATGTATTATCTTCGTGCGGAAGATGTATCATCTTGTCGGTGTAAGATGTATGATCTTATCGTTGTAAGATGTATCATCTTTCAGAGTTATCAGACTTACGGAAGCGAAGGTAGCAGATCGGGGTGTTGCCGGATGGTGATACATTCGCTTCCGTTGCGATACGTTCGTTTACGGCTCGCCGAAAGTTTCCACAAGGATGCGCACCTGCTTTGGCGTGAAGATTTTGCTGTGTATGCGATAGCCCGCCGCATGGAGTTTTTCCATGACCTCGCTATTGCGAAGTATCCACAGGCGTAGGTTTGACACGGCGGAATCAATGTTCGCGGTCTCTGGGAAATAAAGTCTCGCCAGCTCTCGTTTGGAGTAAGGACGGATTCGGAATGTCGTTTCGTTCATATTCGAAAGTTTTTAGTGTTACTGATGTTTATTCTCACTCATTTCATCCGGATGACGAAGCGAATATAGTCTGATACATATTCTCGAAAAAGAGTATCTAAAAATGTTGAAACGAAGGGCTCGCCCTATTGAAAAATATTGAAAAAACAGGTAAATCGTGATGGATAATAGTCAGATATCATCTCGTGAGGCGTTGCTGGGTTATCTTGGCGGCGATGAGAAGAAGTTGGAATACTATTTGGGGCTTCTTGCCACTTGTAAGAAACCTTTCGACGTAGCCGACCGGGTAATCAGGCCCATCTATGTGAATGAGGATATCGACTCTAAGGTTTTCACTACGAATGCCTTTTATGGGCCTATCGCTTGCCTTGCCCCGGAAATGAGAGGGCGAAAGCTCAAACCCAATACCTTATATTATCACATCACGGCCAATCTCTCACGCTGGAATAAAGAACGCAATAACAGGCCGCTGCCAATTCTGGAAGATGAATCGTTTGTGGATACCCGGATAGAACGCCATGCGGAAGGTGGCATGGATGTATATATACATATCCGCTACGATCAAATTCCCGAAGAGATTCAAAACTTATTGAGATCTTATATGGAGTTGGGATATGTCAGCATGCGGCAGAAATTGGTTAAACATTTCGATGCGCGTGGCAATTCATGGGTGTTGGAGATCGGTTGTCCGTCATTACTCATAGAGGATGTTTTACAGATATTGAAGGAGAGTGTGGGGGATACGACTCTAACCTATAAGTCTCGTTTTACCACGCAAGAAAATATTTCCATTGATGATGCCTTGGAAATAGTCGACGCCGAGGCTGATGAGGAATAAGTCCCAATATGAGCAAATTGCCGAGGTTTACAATCGGGAGCAAGGCACTCGCATTGTGCTGAGAGAGGACGAAAACGGTTCAATGACCCCGGTCATCGAGTTGGACACGCAAGAGGTTGTGTTTAATCCCCGTTTCCAAACCTTGCTGACTTTGTTCAACATAGCCACCCTGCATAAGCAGGAGGGAAGCAAGGCCATACACCATTTCCTGCTCTATCATCTTGCGATTCGTAAAAACATGTATGGCAAGGCCGAAGAGCTTCTCGACTTGTTGAATAGGGATATCGATGATCTGTATGAAATAGTACGGAAAGAAGATATACGGTTTTGCGAGATTGTGGCGGAATACCAGACCTCCTTCATTTTGATTCATGAGTTCAGTCATATCTATTATTATACGCATCCGCGGGCACTGGACGAGAATCGGTGTATCTTGAAGGATAGCCTGATTGGGTTAAGGAAGCAGTTGGATACAGACAAGCCCCTGCTGGCCCGTATGCTTCATTTCTTCATTCCTTCCATGCGCTATGCGCAGGAACACAGTTTTGATGAGGCCATCGCGAGTCCGGAACTGCAGGAAGAACTGCTTTGTGATGATGCGGCATGGCGTATGACGTACCATTTGCTCCAATCGAATATTACGGATTCAGAGCCATGTGCCCAGCTGAGCGCATACGTTGTCTTTACCTTATATTATATAGAGGCGCAACGGACATTGGAGAACATATACCTGACTGATGACAAAAAACAACGTCAAAAAGACTTAATGTTCGATACCAGTCGCTCTACGGTATTGGTGAATACGATATGGGACGATGTGCCTCACGAAACTATAAAACAATATCAATCACTTGTAAACGATATCTCCCGTATGGGTCGTCTCTTCTTGATGTTGCCCCTTCGTTTGAATGTGGAGCACATCGGCTATATACGGCTTATGCCCAAGGAAAAATTTTCACTCAAAGAGTTGAGACGGCTGGATGCGATTTATAGCAAGGTGGATGAGAGGCTGTGGATTTGAGAGATAAACAATTGCGCATTATCCGTGAGTTTATAAAAGAAAATGTATTTGAAATGGTCACAGATGAGTGGTCAAGGATTTTATGGGGGAGTAATTGTCCATAGGGCGTGTGGACATAAGCTATATATGAAGCGTGTCAATTGAATTTTTGTAAATGCTTCATCTTTTTTGAAAATCAGAGATGAAAAGTGTTTGATGCTAACGGAAAAACAATCAATATGAATAAAGAAATCAAGATAGCCGTAGCCGGGACAGGTTATGTAGGACTAAGTATTGCTACTTTGTTGGCGCAACATCATCAAGTAATAGCGGTGGATGTCATTCCTGAAAAGGTAGAGATGCTCAACCGCAAGCGGTCTCCCATACAGGATGAATATATAGAAAAGTGCTTGAAAAATAAGAAGTTAAATCTTACGGCAACGTTAGATGGAGCCTCTGCATATCGGGAGGTCGATTTCATTGTTATTGCGGCTCCCACGAACTATGATCCGGTGAAGAATTACTTCGATACGCATCACATAGAGGATGTGATCGACTTGGTGTTGCGTGTCAATCCTAATGCCGTGATAGTGATCAAATCCACCATTCCCGTGGGTTATTGCCGGAGTCTTTATTTGCGATATGCCCAAAAAGGGGTACGAAAGTTGAATTTACTGTTCTCTCCCGAGTTCCTGCGTGAGAGTAAAGCTCTTTACGATAATCTGTACCCCAGCCGTATCATTGTGGGTATTCCAAAGTTGATCGCAGACGATCAATTTAATGCGGAGAACGAAGCGATCAACAAGATCGCTGATATGCCCTCATTGGAAGAAGCGGCACGGACATTTGCCGCCCTATTACAGGAAGGAGCCATCAAACAGGAGATCCCCACCCTGTTCATGGGAATGAAAGAGGCGGAGGCCGTGAAATTGTTTGCCAATACCTATCTGGCTTTGCGAGTAAGCTATTTCAACGAGTTGGATACCTATGCGGAGGTGAAGGGATTGGATTCGCAAGCGATCATTCAAGGTGTAGGTCTGGATCCACGAATCGGCACGCATTATAACAACCCTAGCTTTGGATATGGAGGTTATTGTCTTCCCAAGGATACGAAGCAGCTTTTGGCCAATTACCAAGACATACCCCAGAACATGATGACCGCCATCGTGGAGAGTAATCGTACACGGAAAGACTTCATTGCGGATCAGGTATTGCGCAAGGCCGGCTATTATGGTTACAGCGACCGGAACGACTTTCTAAGTTCGGAGGAGAAGGATTGCGTGATCGGTGTCTATCGCTTGACGATGAAATCGAACAGCGACAACTTCCGCCAATCCTCTATCCAAGGCGTGATGAAGCGCATCAAGGCGAAAGGGGCTAGAGTAATCGTTTATGAGCCGACATTGGAGGACGGCAGCTCGTTCTTTGGTAGTACTGTGGTGAACGATCTCGCCAAGTTTAAGGAGATGAGCCATGCCATCATCGCCAATCGCTATGACGGTTGCTTGGACGACGTAGAGGGGAAGGTTTATACGAGGGATATTTTCAGGAGGGATTAAAAGATTTTTATTTGATAAGATGAGGTTCTTGAAGGAAAGGCTAGGTAGGAACAAGACCGTATTGGCGAATTTTTCTTATCTGAGCCTATTGCAGGTATTTACGATCCTGTTCCCCTTACTGACCTATCCCTATTTGCTACGGGTCATAGGGTTGGAGTTGTATGGCGTGATCGTGTTCGCCCAGGCGATCATCAACTATGTATCGTTGGTGATCAACTTCGGGTTCAATATGTCCGGGGCGAGGAACGTGGCGGTCTATAAGGAGGATAAGGTGCGATTATCCCGGATCGTATCATCTACCTATTTGTGTAAATTCATCTTATGGATTGTTTGCCTTATTGTCTATTTATCGATTATAAGCATCGTCCCGTTTTTCCGGGATTATTATTGGATTTATATCCTCTCTTTCTTGCTTACATTAAATGAGCTTTTGCTTCCCATCTGGTTCTTCCAAGGGATCGAGAAGATGAAGTATATCACGATCGTGAACCTATCGGCCCGCCTGTTGTTCGTGGCGGCTATATTCTTGTTTGTTCGAGAGCGAGAGGATTACTTACTGGTTCCGTTCTTGAATGGTATAGGCGCTATATTGGCAGGTGGCCTGTCTTTGTATATCGTGTTGGAGAAGGAGAATATAAACTTCTCTGTGATACCTGTAAGGGATTTAAAATCAGCTTATAAAGAGAGTTTTCCTTTATTCGTTTCAAACTTGTCTACACAGATCTATGTGAATGTGAATAAGTTGGTGATCGGTTCATTCTTGGGGATGTCCGAGGTCTCTATTTATGATATGGCGGATAAGGTATTGCATTTGATGAAGCTCCCCATCTCTATGATGGCGCAAGCTGTTTTCCCGAAGATTTCCCGGGAGCGTAATATTCGTTTTGTGAATCGGGTGATGTTCTTGGTGGCGGGAATCGTGTTCGTGGCTTATGTCTGTATGTTTATCGGTAGCGACTGGATCGTGTATCTTTTCACTGGGGAATATATGGAAGAGGCCTCTTGTATTATGCGGTTGTTGGGTGTATCTGCTCTGTTAGTCTCTTTCAATTTTTTTATGGGAGGAAACCGGCTGGTTCCTTTCGGATATTCATCGGTTTATATGAAGGTAATGGTCGGAAATTGTCTGTTTTTCCTCGCAGGAACAGGCTTGCTTTTGCTCATAGAAAATATAAACATGTACACGGTAACGGTGATGGCGGTAGCGGTAGAGGCATTTTGTTTTGTATCGTTGGTTTATAGGAATTGGCGGTTGGGGTTGCTGGGGATAAAATGACAAAAAGGATATGGCATTGGCAGACTATTGTTTAAAGGAAAGGGATCGGTCGATAGACTTGTTACGTTTTATTGCGTTGACCGGAATTATCATAGTTCATATACATCCATCCGGATTTTGGACTCAACTACGAAACTTTGATGTTCCGTTAATGGTATTTCTGTCCGGAGTATCTTATAAGCTGAGTGGGGGAAATACGTTGGATTATAAAACGTATTGTATCAAACGTTTCAAGCGTCTGGTCTTGCCTGTATGGTTTTTCTTGCCTGTCTATTTCTTGATCTATGTGGGAGCGACCCACTTGATCCCTTCTTGGAAAACCGTGATTTCTTATTATACGCTCATGACAGGTTGGTATGTATGGATTATCCGTATCTTTTTCGTGATCGCCTTGGTTGCGCCGTTCTTCTCGAAAGGATTGGATAAGTTGGGTAAACGCTTGTTTCTGGGATTCTCTATTTTATTCCTATTATTGTTTGAATGGTATGTTAACTTCCGATATTTCCGGTTTCCGGGAAGAACGATCGTTCTAACCCATTTCCCTTATATACTCGTGTTCGCTCTTGGCTATAAGGTGATGGACTTTCGGAAGGAGGCCATAATAGGGATGATGATTATTTGCATGCTTATATATTGCTGTGTAGTATTATTATATTATATAAATTTGGGGGGTTGCAGACCCAATTATTCAAATATCCTCCACAGATCTATTATTTGTCATACGCCATGGGATGTGGCTTATTCCTTTGGTTGGTTCGGTTGAAAGTTTTCTCGTTTGTAGCGGGATTATCACCCAAATTGGTTGATCTGATCGCTTTTATCGGTCCACATACGATCTGGATTGTAAGTCACCAATACGGCGTATTGTTCACTGAAATAGTCTAATTACTTTAGCCTCCGTATCAAATCAACAGATATGGAGACAAAAGAATATTTTGAAAAAGTGATGCGGGATTATAACCAGCATCGTTGCGGTCGCAGCCTTCGTAAATACTGCAAGGAAGAGGGCGTAGATTATGATTGGCTTATAGAGTATAAGAAGAATTCTCCTCCGGCAAAGGGATCTTCCGTTCCGTTCTCTACGGACAGGTTCATCCCATTGTCCGTGGAGTCCCCATCTGTTCCTTCGTGCAGGCGTGTTGTACAGTTGTTGCTGGAATCATCGGAAGGGGATAGCGTGGAGATAAAGAGTGGTAATTTGCAGGTGTTATCAGAGCTTCTGCGTAAATTGTGTTAGTGTTATGATTCATTTTACCAGCTGCGTACGCTATCACCTGAGTTCTCGTCTCACGGACATGCGTAAGGGCCGCGAAGGATTAGCGGAAATCGTTCGAGAGTCGATGGGGCATGATCCCCGCTGTTATAACGACGCGTTCATATTTTATTCGAGGGACTGTCATATCGTGGAAATATTGCACTATGACTTGAACGGCTATATGTTGTACGTTAAGTGTTTTGATGACGGTCGTTTCCTCAAGCCGGTATTTTCCTCGATGCGGCGTTCTCTTGAGATATCCCGGGAGACCTTGATACTCTTGTTGTCAACCGCTGTACAAACCCAATTGATAATCTGAAATGGACCAATCAGTCGAGATCGCCGCGAGGCGTAAAATAGAGATCTTTCATAGTATGAAAAAGGAAGATCTCAAGGATATGCGTATTCGCCATTTGCAGATGGAAAATGTCAGGCTCAACAATGAGGTTGAACAATCAAATGCGTATGCGCTTTTCCTGGAAGAGGAGAACCGAAGCATTTATGAGGAGGCCCGAGCCGAGTCAGAAGCCGTCTTCCGGCTTCAGATTGAGAGCTTGTCAGACGAGGTGTTCGGTCTGAGGAGGCGGGTTGCCGAAAAGGATGTCCTGTTGGTTTCACGCCCGTCACTATTGGGTGGACGCTTTTCTTGTTGACTCACGCATGAGAGATTTGATAGAGTTGATCAATTATCTGTTTTATATCGAACGTGAATCTGCCTATCGAAGGCATTCCTATGGATCGTCTGAAGTTTCGGCTGAGATACAGTCTCCCGATTGTCAACCGGATATTTAAATCGCTCAATGAGATAAGACTGGCAGGCAAAGAATATGGTGCGATGGTGCATCGTGCGGTAAACTATATGTTGGAAGATGAGTCGGCCTTTCGCAAATTCCTTTCGAACGGTCAGCTTGAGATGCATAATAATGCCGTTGGGCGTATGTTCAGGTATATCGCTATGGGCAGACGTAATAGGCCACATGCGGGCAGCCATTTTGCCGCAGAGAATATAGTCTTCATGTATTCGTTATATGAAAGTTGTAAACTCAATCATGTACATTATGGAGAGTATGTCGAATACGTACTAGACCGAATCCTACATGGAGATGAACTCGATGAGAATCATCTTCCCAATCATTATCTCGATACCATTCAATCGGTCACCGAAAAGGTGGTTGGATAAGGATAAATAATAATCGTATCATTTTTTTTGAATTTTATATGTGCGTAACTCCTTATGAAATAGAGGGGATACTGTATTTGTGATTTACTTAGGAGGGAATAGGTTGGTTCCTTTTGGATACTCTTATATATACATGGGTGTGATGATAAGAAATTGTTTGTTTTTTTCTTGCAGGAGTCTTTGTTTTGTGTTTGTTTTCAATTATAAACATATATTTATTGTTAATTATGAGTGTTTTTGTTGAGATATTTTGTTTGCTTAATTTGCTATTTTATAATAAAAAATTTAATTTGCTATGATGCGTTTTAAATATTCAATTATAATTCCTCATAAGAATATCCCTGTTTTGTTGCAAAGATGCTTAGATTCTATCCCAATTAGAGATGATATACAGATTGTAATTGTTGATGATAATAGTAGTTCTGAAATAGTGGATTTTGACAATTTTCCTGGAATGCAAAGGAATAACACAATAGTGTTATTGACAGAAGATGGGAAAGGTGCTGGATATGCTAGGAATGTTGGAATAGAACACGCCTATGGAGAATGGATTTTATTCGCAGATGCTGATGATTTTTATTTACCTATGGCTTTTGATATTTTAGATGATAAATGTATATCTAAAAATACTGATTTTTTTGTATTTAATGCGGACAGTGTTTATTCTGATACTTTAGAAAAATCTTGTAGATGTATAGCTA
>OLPK01001413.1_pt1 | contig 15296 bp, 11 predicted proteins | sample 1672261 | NCBI WGS metagenome assembly OLPK01 (sample SAMEA3136665, study PRJEB25190) | human gut metagenome
TAATTTTTGAAATTGCCCACTGCTTAGCAGACAACACGGTTCAATATGGTGTGCTCACTATTTACCAATGAAACCTGATGATGCGAATTTATTGTTTCAACTCGTTAACAATCGGTATGAGCAGCATTCAACAATCATCATAACTAACGTACCACTATCTGGATGGGGAGAAATTCTACATAATCCAGCCACAGCGGAAACCATTTTAGATCGCCTAGTCTATAAGTCACATATCATTAAAATTGCAGGCAAGTCATATAGATTGAAATCGGCGACTAATCATAAAGCGCCATCTTAAATTGCCATTTCTGTACAATTTTTAATTGCCCTTGACAACTCTTTTATAAATTATTATTACTAGAGAACAAACCCAAGTTATAACAGTAAGGAAAAAACCTAAACGATCTATAGTTGACGGCACATATTTAACAATAACACTTTTATTGCTATTAGCCCTAAATGCAACTGTATTACGCTTACTGTTTATCATGTTAAGTTCTTTATTATCTTGATAAACATGTAAATTCTTGTATACAGCAATTGGAAGATCTACTTTTTCTCCTGATTTAATCTTTAAATTTTTATATATCAGCTCGTTTGGCCTTGAGTATATAGAAATGACTTTTTCTTTTTTTCCATTAATAATAGTTAAATGGTGCTCAATTTCTTCATAAAAAGGCACACTTTTTTTAGGAGTATATTGATCTAAATTCCATGCAGTTCCATATCTATATTCCTTTAATGAACCACTATAAACCTCAAAGTTGCTCTGCGAATCTTTTTTTAACTGACTTATACTGCTAAACCAAGGAATTAAAATTAACAATATCATGCTAACTTTAAAAAGTTTTCTTCCATTCATTGAGTTAATTGAATTAAGCATTATATCAACAATATCACTTCCAGAATACGACAAAAAAACAGACGTCAGCACTAATATTCTCATCGGAAATTGAATCACTGATACTGGTGTATTCCTAAATAAATTCCAGGGAAATATAGTACTTGTAATAACAAATGAAATGATACCTAATAAATATATTACTTTCGAAGTTAAATCAAATTTTTCAAAAAATACAATTCCAATTATTATAACTATTAATAAAATAATTCCAATCCCATAAACAGTACCGGATGTACTTCTTAATACCGAATTTCTTAGTGATGCTGAAACGATCTGATCCATATGGTTGGCTGTACTAGTAATATCCATAGGGGCTGGTCTACTAAATTTTTGGAACGTTTCTTGTTCCAAAAAAGGAAATAAAAATATTGCTGAACTTAAAATTGCAAGTATGCTTGACTTAAATAATGAAATAAAAGTGCTATACTTATTCTCCACAAACCAAATAAATATAATAAAAATACTAAATAACGATAAAATAAAAATAAATGTGCTTAATACGTGTGATAATAATGTAAATGACATGCCGAAACCAAGAAATGGCCAATCATTCTTATTACCAAATAAAATTGCATATATCCCATATAAGCATAACGGTAAAAATACCATCCCCAAAAATTCACCAAGAGCAAATCTTGAAAAAGCATCAATCGTCCTATAAGTACAAAAGGCATATAATACGGCAGCTATGTTTGCTTGAAATTTACTTTTATTCATTTTTCTGACACAAGTATACATAAAAACCAATGTCAAAAAAGTATAGAAAGCAAAACCTACGTATATACCAGTTACCGTATTTTTTACAATAACAGAAAACAAAGCGAAAGGAAGTAATGTTATCCAGGGATAAAACATTCCTAAAGGATAGCCAATTTTATCAAAAGTATACGTATAGATATAAGGATATACATTTCCTCTTTTTAGATTGCTGACCAGTTCAAGAATTCTGTTTACGTGAAATTCCATATCATCCCCAAAGTAAATAACCCCATTTTTTTGAAGAGGATAAACAAACCAAACACTTAAGGCAATAAAAAAAATTATTTGAGCAAAAGTCATAATTCTCTTTTTTTTTAACCTTATTTCCATTATTTCAATACCTCCCTAGAATATTACTTAAAGATCTCGCCCATATTTAAAAATTCAGCGCTTTACTTAACCAAAATTTCCAATTTTGCTAAGTAGTAATATATCTTGTTGATGGACAAAATGATAATCTTAGTTTTCTTGTCAGCCATAAAAAGCTTCAAATCTAGTCATTATTATTAAACGATTTATAATTCCACTTAGATGTTACAAACTTGTAGCTAACATATTTTTAAATATAGAATTCGAAAAAAGGCCAATACAGCTTATTACAAATAAAATTACAGATAATAATACAATAGGGGCATAAATTTTCGGATTTTTAGTTTTAACAGTAACCACGTCTCCTGCCTTTAATTCTTGCCCTGGTTCAATTTGAATATATCCATTACTATCCTCATAATTTATGATTTTATTATTTAACTTGACTGAATAATTTATGGTCCGATATCCATAAAGCGGTAAGCGAATATATCTACCATCTAAATCATCCATAATTTTTATTTTTATTCCATTATTAATTGGTTGTTTTTTTATTCTTACAGTCTTGTCCTTTTCATTAGAAATGCTAGGATTAAATGCTAAACTTTGTGTAGTTTTGGTTGTATTAATTCCTGATCCTTTAGGACTTGCCTCCAGAGGTGCATAGTCACGAATTAGCCAAAGTCGATGTAATTCGTTGTTTTTTGTGAGATTTTGTCCCTGAAATTTTTTCATTAACTTTTCAGTTAATCTAACATTACTACCATCAATATTCTGCATAAATTTCATATCAGTTGTTTTAATGCTTTGTATACTAGCAAAAATCGCAATTATTGCTAGTATACATAAAAATCGATATGACGTTTGCTTAAAACACTTAGGTTTAAATTCTTTTAAGTAGACAATAATTGGAATAACACTTAACCAAATAGCAAATCTCCAAGCAGCAACTTGAAGGTTATTTACTAAAGGAATTTTGTCAAAAATCACCCATGGAAAAATATCTGAAGAAATAAAGATTAAAAAAGTTTCAATTCCAATTAGTTTAAAAATTACAGGATTTTTACTATGGATCAACGTAATCGACAAAAAAACTATTGCTACTAATGGAACCGCATATCTCGCGGTCGCACTCCATGAAGATTGATAAAATAAATCTACAAAATTTAAACCATCAACAATTCCTTGGTGATAAGGAGGTGACACCTTAGATTTTGTTATCCAAAAATATCGTATAAAAATTGGTGCCGTGTATGCGATAGTCAAGAGTCCCGAACATATTAGACTTAAAATCACATAACGATTACTTTTAAATTCGATTAACCATCGATACATAACAATAAAAGTTATAATTATAGCCAATACAATTGCACTTAGTAAATGCGAATATAGAATAATACTAAATAATAAGGCTAATTTTAATATTAGCCAACGATTCATACATTGAGTTTCAAAAAGCTCCTGTAACGCAAAAAAAAGTGGAAAAGAGAAAATATAAATAATACCTGTTCCTACCTGAAATTCATTAACAGCTAAATATAAGGAATATCCAGATAATGTATAAATTATTGATGAAAATAATGCTACATCAAAACTAACTTCATGATGTTTTAAACTTATATATGTAACCAACCAGGTTAAGAACAAAATAATGATTCTTAATACAACTAGCTGATCCTTAAACGATAGCGGTAGGGTTAATAATACAAAAGGCCATAAACTAATATCTGGATACATTGCATTAACAGCCTGCCCTAAGCCAAAATAGCTCTGATAATTAAGCCAATTTGGTAGTTCATGATGTAAAAAAGCATACCTAATTTCATAAACTCTACTAGCATGAAAAAAAGTATCGCTAAAGTTAAATGTACCAATTTTTATTTGCTTATACGACCACCAAATCCAAAATAATATAAAAAGAATTGTTACTTCAAAAGTAATAACTCTTTCTTTATTCTTCATAAGCTTATTAAACATTTATCTACTTTCTTTTGTCTTATATAAATACATAACTACTATATTAAATGAATATAAGATAACATTCTAAGGGTATAAAATATCGTCTTTTATAAAAGTCTATATTTGTTCATCAAGAAGTTTAATTAATTCATTTGATATAGGTCTTTCAACTTTTCTTCCCCACCAATAATTACCCTGGATGATTTTACTAAAATCATCCTCATCTAAGATTGCTGGACGGCTTCCATGTTTTTCTATCATTTCGATAAAATGGTGAATATTTTTATCTATTCTATCTTTAAATTTTGAATTGACCAAGACAGTTTGAAGCCACATTTCATCTGAACAAAAACTTGTTCTAAAAATTTTCTCAAGTTCTTTGTTATTACCATAATAGTCAATTGCATACTCTAGAGCATCTCTAGGAACATCTACCCATTCTTGACCAGCATATATACTTTCATCTTTCCAACCATACTTTTTTAGTTTGTTTATACGCAAGACAGTTTGTAACATCAATAACAAACGATGATATATCTTCCCAAAAAATGTTCGACGGTTAACGTTATCGTAGTTGAAATAATACTTCACCCACCAAATTTCTGGTTCACCAGTCTTTTTCACATCAATTGCTCGCCAATAATTCATATAAATTTTATCCGTGTTTTGAAAAAAATTATAAATTTTTTCAGGCGACTGCATAGGCCAATCCTGTCCAGAAATCAAATGAAAGTAATTTATCTTTTTATTCATTAAAGATTCTTTCATTAGTAAGATAGTTGCCCTAACAATACTATAACTTCCCCATTTAACATCATATTTGGAATAATATTTAACACCATTTTTTTCTAGCTCAGTCCGTTGTTGAGAAGTTAATTTAACTTTCTTGTCAAAATGAATATATAGTTCAAAATAAGGTCTTAAACGTTGGCATAATTCAACCACTTGATCGATATTCTTATGAGCCAAAATTAAAACTGCTTGCATATCTAATCACCATTTAGCAAATTTTATTTTATAGTAAATATTTCTTAGTACTGATCAAAAATGCAATTATCATTCCCGCCAAAATTCCTAAAGCGGCCCCAACTAATGTATACTTTTTGACAGAACTATGCTTTTGAATTCTTACATCTTCTTTAGTGGCTTTTGAGTAAGCATATATTCTTCCTAAACCTGGTTGAATTTTAGGCAATTCTTTTTTAGCTGCCTGTACCGTATTATTAACTAATTTTAAAGACTCAGTTGGACTGGTAGATGTAGCCTTTATATTAATAACTAATGAGTTTGGCTCAGAATCAGCAGTAATATCCTCCTCAAATTCTTTTTTGGAATACTTATGTTGATCTTTCTTAGATAAGTTCTTGTATGCTTGATCTGCAACTTGCTTTCCATCAACAATATCAGCATATGTTGGTACCATCATTAGATCAGTCTTTGCTTGTTTATCATCATCTTTACCATGACTAATAATTAAGCTTCGTTCTGCAGTATAAAGAGTAGTTTCCTTATGTTTTGCATAAGCAAAAAAAACTCCGCCTCCAATAATTCCTAGAATTACTATTAAAACGATATTTTTCATTACAATTGAGGAAACATCCTTCATACTGTAGCTTTTGTTATTCATTATTAAATTTTCCTTTCATTCTATAATTTGTAGGCTTACAACTAGTAAGCAATGCTAGTAAAAAAGGGTTATAGGATAATTCTAATAGATGCTGTTCAACCATACAGCTTATTACAACAATTAACATTACTGTTGGTAAAACAAAATTTTTATTGAGTGTCGCTTTGATTGAAATAGTCATAATTATACCAATTACGATTAATAACATTAGTAGACCATAAATCATTAGTAGGCGCATATATGATGAATCAATAAAGAAATATCCTTGATTCGAATGATGGAAAATCCTCAAACCTGAATTGCCACCCAAGCCATGCTCAACAACCTTTTGACCCAATAAAGGAATCCTATAATTGTAAAAAGCCAAACTACCATAAGAAAGTCTTCCCGAAAGAAGATGATTAACCTTTGTGTAAATATGATTTTCACCATCATAAAAATAGGTAGCGATTATTGCTAAAAAAGATAGAATTGGGGCTGCCATCCAATACATAGAAAAAAACAGTCTTGAAATTCCATCTGGATGATTTGATGCTGTTTTAGCAATTATTAATGCTACAATCATTATTAAAATACATAAAACACTTAATCTAGCATTCGTGATTTTCATTAAAACAACATCAATTAAAAAGTATGAAAAATAATATTTCCAATTAAGTTTTTCAAAGTTCAAAAATGCATGTGCCAATAATAGGTACAATACTCTTGCTGCCAAATCGGTTGGATAAACAATCCCAAGCGAATATCTAATTGCACGTCCCTTAACTACGAAAATTAAATTTTTAATAATACCTAGTAATGAGCTAGTAACTACGACTGCAAAAATAATTAGCGTAATATTATAGTAGTATTTAATAACTTTTCTAAATGATACACCTTGCCCACTAAGTATAAATGCCATCATTACAATAATTAAATTTGACTTTGACTTCAACCATGAAATTATGGCTAATATTAGAATCAAGAAAATTATTCCTCTTTGAATAGAAGAATAATCATCAAGAAAAATAATTTTAAATACTAATAACCCCACTACTAAATAGGAAACTAAATTAAACGGACGACTACCCAAATACGCATGGAAAGTCGAATTTTGTAGGAAAGCAAAAAAAAGATAGAGAACAAGTGAAAAAATATATACTTGTTGACCAGTAATTTTAGTTGTCCAAATTTTTTGAAATTTTTCTTTCAAAATACGTCTCCATTCTAATAATTAGGATCCACCCTTTTTCCCATTCGATTGTTCATTCCATCGTGGTATGCTTTAAATAACAATGGAAGATTATCCTTTGCATATCCATCTAAAATAGATTTAACCAATTTGTGAATAAGTAATAATCGAGGGCTTATATTTCTGACTGCCCAATTTTTTCCATAGCGACGATCAAAAATTATATTGTTACGTAACATATAGTATGTTCGCCATGTGTAACGATCTCTTTTAGAAGTTGCAGAATTTTCATTTCTTTTAGCCAGTTGTCTATGCAAAACTGCATTAGTAACATAAACTATTTTAGAATATTTTTGAAGACGTTGAGCATAATCAGAATCATCATATTCTAAGAAAAATCCATCGTCAGGTATCCCAACTTTTCGAACTGTGTCCATATCTATTAAAGGACCTTCAAATGCCATATCTACAACATAGTAGTAATCCTTAGTTAAAGGTTTAGGATAGAATTCTTTTCTTGAATATGGCGTATACTTCAAGAAATTTTTAAAATCTAAAGCTTTAACAACAGAGTCATTATAATTACTATCATTTCGACTTGGAATTGCTACTTTAACGTTTAAATCATGCATTTTTTTCAATAGTAATTCTAAGCAATTATTTTCTGGTAATACATCATCATCCATTATCCACATATAATCACAATTAAATTGAGACGCCATCTTAATTGCATTGGCAAAGCCACCTGAACCACCTAAATTTTTTTCACTATGAAATGAAAGCATCCTATTGGAACCCATATTATTTTTCACTTCATCTAAAGAGCTTAATATTTTGAAACCATGATTTCTTAAATACTGTGATGTTCCATCTGTACTATTATTATCAAAAATAAAAATCTTGGAAATTTCTTTTGTCTGACTATTTAAAGCAGCCAGAACTTTTTTAAGACATTCCAAACGATTATACGTGACTAAAACCGCACATACTTTTTCCAAAGTCCTCTTCCTTTTCAAAATACTATATTGTTCAACTATGATCCTGCAATTTTAGCTTTCTCCATAGAAAACCTAATGTTCTTGGAAAAAACCAATTAATCCAGTAGATAATTTTATCACGTTTTGGCAAAACAGTGTTTTTCATAAAATCTGATCGATACTTTAGTGCCAATTCACGAAGCATTCCATAAGTATTCTTATCTACTTTCTTTCTATTTGGAGCTGCTTCAATAGCTCTTAATTGCGTGACAGCTATCCAACAAACTCTTGCATTAACTTCTTGATGATAATCAATATAATTCATTGGAACTACTTCGTTAAGCCTATCGAAAGTTGAAAGTGCATTTAACCCATTTCCCGTATATTTTGCACCTATTTGATTAGAGTGTAACTGACTATTTTCATATCGTATATAATGGTACACCGGTGTAGGGTCATAACTAATTTTTTTGCAATGCATGAGATACTCAGTACAAAATAATAAATCTTCTGATATTCTAAGATTTTTGTCAAACCTTAACTCGTATTCTTTGATAATAGAAAACTTAAATAATTTATTAACCAAGTATCCTTCAAAACCATAGCTTATTAATATATCATGCAATGCTTGTTTCCTATTTAGAATGGTGTTTGAACCTGTTCCAACCATTAGAGTTGTACCATCTGGCAACTCCTTTTGGTATCCGCAAATTGCAAGATCAATATTACTATTCTTTTGGTACTGACTTATCAATACCTTTAAATAGTTTGAATCAACATAATCATCTGAATCTACAAAAGTAACATATTCCGAATCAACTAGGTCTAAACCCTGGTTCCTTGTTTCAGAAGCGCCACTATTCCCTTTATTAATTAATTGAACATAGTGATTATCTTTATATTTTTGTAAAACATCCCAAGTAGTATCGGTAGAGCCATCATTAAAAATTAAGATTTTATAGTCTACTCCAATATCTTGTTTCAATAAACTATTTACACATCGTTCAATTGTTTTAGCTGCATTATAGGCACTAATTATAATAGTTATACTTGACATTTAGTTCTCCCTAATTAACGATTTGCCAATAACTTTTTAGCCTGCTTAATTATTGGTGCTCTAAGGATAAACAGACAAGCAATATAGATTACTGCACCAATGATCACTTGAATTATCAAATTAACAATATTCATGGTCATCATTTGATTTAAACGTAAAACGACTAAATACATCAAAAAGCCACTTAATAAATAGCGCCAAAATGCTGCAAACAGTTTTCTACGCTTAATTGTTGTTCGAATACAATACAATTGAACAGCTGTAACCGCAAATTCAGAAATTACTGTTGCAAGCGAAGCTCCCTCAGCACCATACGCCTCTATCAAAAATAAATTGGTAACTATGTTAACAACGGCCCCTACTGTAACCGACATCGTATACTCATGAACTCTATTAATGGGCATCAAATATTGCATACCGATAACGTTACTCCAAGCTATAAAAAGAATAATTGGAGCTTCAAGAAAAATTAAATGCCCCGTCTGAAGGTATTCATTTCCTAAAAACCAAGGAGCAAACTTGGCTGAAATTGCCATTAATCCAAACATCATTGGTACTGACATCGATGTAACAAAATCAAACGAATTGTAGAGACTCTTACGAACTTCTTTTACATCTCCATTCGCAAATTTATTAGCCACATGTGGCAACATAACTGTTCCCGTAGCTGTTACTACTGATAACACTAACTTGACAATCTTGTCACCATAATCAAACTGGCCTAGGGCATCTTGAGTGGCCATATGTCCAAGCATTAAACGATTAACTACTAAATATACCTGTGTTGTAATTGTTGGAATGAATAGTAGCAATGATGGATACAAATGGCGAAATGGATGCCATTCTTTTATTGCTACCCATTCAATACTTCCTTTTAAATATGGCCATAAAGTTAAATTACCACCAACTTGAGCCAGTCCCAATAGTAGGATATATTTCCAAAGATCCCCAGGTTCTTTGACTAAGGCAAAAATTAAACCAATTGATATCAGTTTTACGATAGTATTCCGTGTAACCGTCTTTTTAAAATCTTCCATTCCCATGAAATACCATGAGACATCTAATCCTGTTGCTACAATCCATAATGATTGTAGCAAGAAGTATTTTCGGAATGTTGTACTAAACAAGAAGATAGCCAACAAGAAAGCAAAGAATGCCATAGTTGATGTAATCAATTGCATGAACTCAATGCCCCAAAAGATTCTGGAACGTTCATGTTTATCATCACGGTGGTAAGCAACCTCTCGATTACCATATAAAGTAATCCCTAATTGACCAATTAAATAAAAAAAGGTTACCCAACTATTCGTGTATGAATTGATACCGCTGCCATGCGCTCCTAAGACCCGCGATACATAGGGGGTTGTGATTAAAGGAGCTAACATTAACAGAATTTGGTAGCCCGCATTATACAGATAGTTTTTGATAACCTTCATGATCTACTTGTCAAACTCCTCAGCCACGGTCGTTAAGGCCGCCTTGATTACTTGATCCATGTTGTAGTACTTGTACTGACCCAGACGACCGCCAAAAATAACGTTTGGTGCCTTTTGGCCGGCCAATTCCGTGTATTGTTGGTAAAGACCGTTATTACGTTGATTGTTAACTGGATAGTATGGTTCATCGCCTCGTTTCCAGTCAGCTGGATATTCGCGCGTAATGATAGTCTTACCTTCATCGCCCTTGCCGAATTCAAAGTGCTTGTGCTCAATAATCCGCGTGTACGGCGTTTCGGCATCGGTATAATTAACCACGGCATTGCCTTGGTAGTTGTCTTCATCAAGTTCTTCAGTCTCAAAGTGTAAGCTGCGGTATTCCAACTCACCCAATTCATAGTTGAAGAATTGATCGATCATCCCAGTAAAGACGATCTTAGGGAAGTTTGCCAGATATTCATCTTGTTGATCAAAGAAGTCAACCCCCAGTTCAACATCGATCAAATCGCTGGCCAGCATCTTTTCAACGATCTGCGTGTAGCCGCCCATTGGAATGCCTTGGTACAGATCATTGAAGTAGTTGTTGTCGTAAGTCAATCGAACCGGTAGCCGCCGAATGATAAAGGCCGGCAGCTCAGTTGCCTTTTGACCCCACTGCTTTTCGGTATAGCCCTTGATCAGCTTTTCATAGATATCGCGACCGATCAGAGAAATAGCCTGTTCTTCTAAGTTCTGAGGCTCTTTGCCATCCATTTCAGCTCGCTGCTCATTGATCTTAGCCATTGCCTCTTTAGGCGTTCGAACGCCCCACATCTTATTAAAGGTGTTCATGTTGAATGGCAGGTTGTACATTTCCCCTTTGTAGTTGGCCACTGGAGAATTCGTGTAGCGGTTGAATTCCGCAAACTGATTAACGTATTCCCAGATTGCCTTATCCGAAGTATGGAAAATGTGAGCACCATATTCATGTACCTGGATACCATCAACTTTCTTAGTGTAGATGTTGCCAGCAATATGGCTGCGTTTCTCAATTACCTTAACGCGCTTGCCACGCTTAGCTGCTTCGTAGGCAAAAGTGGCTCCAAATAAGCCGGTGCCTACTACTAAATAATCATAATTACTCATATTTTTCCTCTTTAAATTTACTATTAAAAACTCATATTAAGATTAAGAGCTCTTTTATTTAAACTCAACATAGTATAAACATTTATTTGTACTTTTAAAAGGACAGATAAATACTTTTAAGATTAATTAATCTTGAACATTTCGTTAAAATGTTTTCCCCAAGCATCCCAACTGATATTTTTGATATATAGTTCTTTAGCACCCTTGCTATATTTTTCTAATTTTTTATCTTTAACCCATTTCTCAATCACATCAGCATAATCTTTACCATTTGCTGATAGTGGCAATCGTTCACCATTGACATCATTCAATACATAAGTTCCAATACCACCAGTATCAGTTGTAATAACTGGAATGCCATAAGCTGCTGCCTCACTAAAAACAATAGCTGAACATTCTGCCCTGGTAGGAAGAATTAATAAGTTAGCTTGTTGCCAAGCCTCTAAATATTTTTTTAAATCTTCTGGATTATTCTTATTTAAAAAACCTTTATTTTTAATAAAAGCTTTGTTTTTTAAATTATTAGGCAAAGCATCAATACCACATATTAAAAGTTCAGAATTTATGCCTCGCTTATTTAATGATTCAACTGCATCAACAGCAATCTGTCCTCCTTTACGAACCCAGTCAACGCCTGAAAACATTATTTTTAAAACTTGACCGTCATACTGAGAAGGTTGAACTATTTTATCATCATCAAGCGCTGCTCCGAATGGAAAAACACTAACTTTTTTCGATTCAGCATGATAATCGTTAATAACTGAGTCGGCTGCCCATTGTGATGACAACCAAACATAACTTGCATTATTAATTGCTTTTTGCTCAATAGCTATTGCTTCTTTTACTGCTCTATTTGAAAAGCCAAACCAATAATATCCAATCATTAAAGGTACAGTGCCATCGGTATAATAAATAATTGGTGTAGATGTATTCAATCCTGCAACTATATCAACTTGACCAGGAACAAAAAGAAGATCATATTTTGATAAATCTTGCTTAATTGATCTAACTCGAAGCTTACTTGCAAGTCTAGAATGCGTATATGATCCATGTCCATATACTAAACGGTAGGCTTTAGAACAAAGTTTATCCATAAGTGAACCATTTCGATAGCTTACCCACTCAACTTGATGACCTGCCTTCTCCAATGCTTTTCGAGTATTGAAATACGTTCCGGACCAAGCTTTTCTATCCTTAAAAGGATTCGTAGGTGATAAGTAGCCAATTAACATTTAAAATACCTCAATTTTAAGAGTTGTCGTGTCTTGTCATTTAATTCATAAAAATATAGCTAATAATTAATTTTACCAAAAGTTCCTATACTTAACAAAAAGTCATTAACATTTTAATACTTTATGGAACAATCTTTTTTAATAGGGGAATTTTTCTGAAAAATATTGTTACTATAGCGCTAACTAGAAAAATAATAATTGGGTACATTACTACCTTTAGCATAAAATTCCAATTTTCAGTTACTACAATCAAGTGTGGTAATAACTTTGCTACAAAGAATGGATGAATTAAATAAACCCCAAATGTTAGTTTAGATAATTTCGGTAACCATTGATACCAATTTTTTTCAACAAAGAATTTTTCTCGATTTTTAAAGAACAAGAATAGCGCAACCATCACACAAAACGATGGAAAATTACTAATATCATAAAAAGTTTTAACCAGATAGTCAAAAGCATAGCTAAAATTAGCCAGATTATGTGGCATAAAGAATGTGCCATAGATTGTCGCAAAAATTTCAAATGCCAACATAATAATTCCCAATGTGTATATCCGCTTTGTCAATTTATCAGAAATCTCAACGTGAACAATATACCATCCGGCAATAAAATATTCTAAATAACTGCCTATTACCGGTAAACTACCAGTAATCATACTGTTAACTTTTGCCATCTGAAACATCATAGGCAAAATAGTATTAAATATGATTGTCAGCATTAAAACATACCTAACAGTTTGGATATGTTCCTTGTTAACAATCAGCGATAAAAATGGAACACACAAGTAAAAACCTATAATGTTATAAAAAAACCAATATGGTCCGACTATTGAGCCACCGATAAATCCTTTTATTAATCTAGGTAGCCATAATAAGTTAAGGGGAGCTTTTGTAATAAAAATAAATCCTAATATACTCCAAATAATAAACGGAATTACTACCTTATTAATCCTTTTTTTGGCAAAGGTCTTAGTATCATATCGTTCACGATAATTCAGTACATTAGCACCGGATTGCATAAAAAAAACCGGAACTGCAAACGAAAATAGAATATTAATTAAAGCAATTATTACAGAAGAACTATGAATAGCTCGTAAATCAATATTCTCATTTCCTGGCGCAGCAGATGTATGCAACACTACAACTGCAAAGCAAGAAATAATTGCTAAAAAATCCATGTAATAGTATCTTTTTCTTTTAATCATATCAAACCTCTTTAAAACAAGATAAATGCCGATACCATCATAATATGAAATCTATGTTTGATAAACGCTAATTTCATATACAAGATGATATCGACATTTAATTTTAAAACTATTAATTAATATTAGCTACTCTTACTCTATTTTAACGACGGTATACATAGTAGTATGGGTAGTTATCTTTACCCCAGTACCAGAAGTAAGGGAAGTTTTGAACAGCAGTCCCCTTTTCACCCTCTGTCCAGTAACAAGTTGATACCATTGTTCCATTTCGTCCGGAACCGCTAATAACACCGGTATGACCGGCACCACCTGCGCTACGTCCACGTTGGCCCCAAATAATAACATCACCGACCTCTGGTGAGGTGTAGTCGTTGTTTTCATAAGCTAAGTGATAGCCATTCCCTAACAGATAGCTATGCAGCATTTCAGTGTTGTACAGCAATGAGTATCGCCAAGCACCCGCTTCATACAATGCTTGAGTCAACGATCCGGAACAATCAGCGGTTCCATCAGCACCATTCCGTGAACCATCCATCGAATAAGTCAATTTACCCATTCGGTTGAAGAACCATTCCAAAAGTTTAGCAGTCCATTGATCCTTGACTTGTGCTCCAGTGATGTAGTCAAAATAGTATTCTTGCCCATTAATCCATTGAGCACCAACATACATGTTTCCATTTTGTGGGTTAAAGTAGTAAGTACTACCATTAATGTTTTGCCAATTATAGACCATATGACCTTGAGCATTATAGTAAACTGTACGTCCATCATTCAACTTGATAAAGCTAGAGACTGCTTCATTACCGTTGCTTGAATTAAAGTAATACCAGTAATTTCCAATCTCTTTTTCACCATAAGACATGTGGCCCTTTTCATCATAGTAAGCTATTCGCCCATCAGCTAATTTAACAAAACTGGAAACTGCTTTACTTCCATTCTGTTTATCAAAGTAGTACCAGATACCATTAATTTCCTTTTCACCATGTACCATTTGAGCAGTGTCAAGATCATAGTAGACTTCACGATAACCTCCATGATTATTATCTACTAATTTTTTCCAACCAGTTACCATTTTGCCATTCTGAACATCATAATAGTACCATTGATCATTAATTTCGTTCTCACCGTCATTAAGGATGATATTCCCATCTTCATCAGTATTTATCGGAGATTGAAGTTCAATACTTAATGAACCATCTATCGCACCATAATATTGTAAACGACCTGTAGCAATATTATATACGACACCCTTTTCTTGAGCTCCTGATTGTACATTGAAATAATATTTCAAATTTTTAAGAGTCTGTTCACCATAAAGCATTCCCTTACTTTTACTGATATCTTGAAAATTAATATCATAATACACTCTTCGACCATCAGGCAAAGTTGTGAATCCATCTGCAACATTACCAGTATTTTCATTAAAATAGAACCATTTACCATCTATTTTCTTTTCACCGTGCTGCATCTGGCCTTGGGCATTGTAGTAGACCGTCTTGCCGCTTGCGAGTTTGGTAAAACCAGTGCTTGCCGAAC
>OLPK01001415.1_pt1 | contig 15279 bp, 14 predicted proteins | sample 1672261 | NCBI WGS metagenome assembly OLPK01 (sample SAMEA3136665, study PRJEB25190) | human gut metagenome
ACTATATTTCCGATAATATAAAAAGGAAAGAACGGATAATTGCGGAAGAACCCATTCTGGTGGATCAGGAAAGAACGGATAAAGAGATCAATGGGATTCCCGTTGTAGCATCCATAAAAGACGCAGCTGCTTATATCTGCCAGCACTGGGTGGATGAGGTACTGATCAACGTAGGCGATGGACACGAATATCCAGAGAGCCTGTATGCTGAGCTGATCGAGATGGGAATCGTTGTTCATATCAATCTCTCCAAGATCCATAAAACAAAAGGCCAGAAACAATTTGTAGAAAAGATCGGTGACTATACCGTGATCACTACAAGCATGAACTATGCAACCGACCGTCAGGCCATGGTCAAGAGACTCATGGATATTGCAGGAGGTCTGGTAGGCTGCCTTCTTACAGGAATTATCTTTATTTTTGTAGGACCCGCCATTTACATCAGTTCACCCGGCCCGATCTTCTTTTCACAGACAAGAATTGGAAAAAATGGAAAACCCTTTAAGATGTACAAATTCCGAAGCATGTACATGGATGCGGAAGCACGAAAAGCGGAACTGATGTCCCAGAACAAAATGAGTGACGGACGCATGTTTAAGATCGACTTCGATCCTCGTGTCATTGGAAATAAAGTTCTCCCAGACGGCCGAAAGAAAACCGGAATCGGAGAATTTATCCGAAAAACTTCTTTGGATGAGTTCCCACAGTTTTGGAATGTGCTGAACGGCTCCATGAGCCTTGTGGGAACCCGCCCCATCCTCCCCGACGAACTGGAACAGTATGAGCTGCACCACCGTGCCAGAATCGCCATCAAGCCCGGAATCACCGGAATGTGGCAGGTCAGCGGCCGAAGCGACATCACAGACTTTGAAGAGATCGTCCGCCTGGATACAGAATATATTTCCGAGTGGAATATCGGATTGGATATTAAGATTCTGTTTAAGACGGTTTTGGCGGTTTTGAAGAGGGATGGAAGTTGTTAGGAAAAAATGTATATAAATAAAAACGGAAATTAAAAAAGGTTCGAAAAGGATCAAAGGAGAAATATTATGAAAAAATACAAAATTGCTGTGGCTGGAACCGGCTATGTTGGACTTTCCATTGCTACACTGCTTTCACAGCATCATCATGTGACCGCTGTGGATATTGTTCCGGAGAAAGTCGAGATGATCAACAATCGAAAATCTCCGATTCAGGATGATTATATCGAAAAATATCTGGCAGAAAAAGATTTGGATCTGACTGCAACATTGGATGCAAAGGATGCATATTCAGATGCGGACTTTGTTGTTATTGCGGCCCCGACCAATGTCTACCTCAAACTTTCAGTTGCGGCATGATGGTCTACGGTGGCGTATAAAACTCATGCAAAATACCCCTACTGCGAGCCTGTTTTATTGCAGAGCAAGGGACGGACATGATACCTTCATTTTTTCGAAGAATTAGAGGTGGAGGTTGAAAGTATTGAAAAGCCCAAAATCTATTTTTCTGGAAAAGTTTATTGCAGACGAGAGTTGGACATGATAACTGCATTTTTCTGGGGAATTAGAGGTAGTGAGGGGTAGATGATTGTTCATGTTGCAACAAGAGTGAGATATGAACTTGTACAGTTTTAACAAAGTAAGTTGGCGAACAGGTTATGACAATAAAGGTCAGCACTTTGAAAAATGGAGAAGTGCGACAGCGAGTTATGACAATAAGACACAGCACTTTGGCGGTGAGCTGGTATGAAGGTGTCTACCATAAAGTTTCAGTTGCTCAGTAAGATTTACCATATATAAATAGCAGATGCGTACATAGATTTACAGAAAGAAAAAAGACGAGGAGTATTTGAGGGATGAGGAAGAATAAAATCAGAGTATTGCATGTGGCGCAGGCCGCAGGTGGCGTGGACCGCTACATCCGAATGCTTCTCAAGTATTTGGACAAGGAGAAGTTTGAAAATATATTGGTTTGCTCACAAGATTTCCATGAAGAAGACTATAGAGATTTAGTGGATTCATTCGAACAGGTCGAGATGACCAGAGCTATTGGAGGAAACGACTTAAAGGCGATTAGAGGGGTCAGAGCACTGATAAAAAAATATAACCCCGATATTGTATATGCCCATTCCAGCAAAGCTGGAGCAATTGCTCGTGTTGCAGATATTGGTTTGAAGAATCACTGTGTATACAACCCACATGGGTGGGCATTCAATATGCGATGTTCTGCAAAGAAAAAGGCAATGTACACAGCTATTGAAAAGATAGCTGCACCATTCTGTGATAAGATTATCTGCATTTCAGACGCGGAGAAGCAGTCAGCATTGGATAAGAAAATATGCAAAGAGGACAAGTTACAGGTCATTTTTAACGGTGTGGACATCGAAGCCTATGAGAATGGAGTACATGGTGCAGTTAAAAGGAGAGAACTGAACATTCCAGAAGACGCATTTGTTGTTGGTATGGTTGGACGAATGAGTTCACAAAAAGCACCGGATGTGTTTGCTAAGATGGCAAAGAAGGTAAAAGAAGCAGTTCCAAATGCACACTTTATTATTGTTGGAAACGGAAATCAGGAAGCCGAGATTAGAAAGTATGCGGAAGACAATGGTTTCTCGGACAGTTTACACATCACAGGTTGGGTTGATAATCCCATGAGCTATGTAGAGCTATTTGATGTTGCGTGCTTGTTGAGTCGCTGGGAGGGCTTCGGTCTAGCACTGCCCGAATATATGATGGCAGGCAAACCAATTGTGGCAAGCAGCGTGGATGCCATTCCGAATATAATCCGGGATGGAGAAAATGGTTTGCTCGTAGAAGTTGACGATGATATTGGAGCAAGTGAGGCTGTGCTACGGATCTATCGAGAAGATGGATTAAGAGATAGATTGGTGGCACAGGGTATGGAAGACGTACATAACAGATTTAATGCTCGGAGAGTTTCTGAGGAGCATGGGAAACTGTTTGAGAGATTATAAATGACGGAGAATAACATGAGGGAGAGCAGATTAAAAGTATTAGTAGTTTCTTAAGGAGTATGGAGCATTATATTGTAGAGAGTTAGGATAGAAATTATGAAAATTGGCATATTAACATGGCTGCATAATGGAAATTATGGAAGCATTTTACAGGCTTATGCACTTCAAAAAGCTTTACGTAATCAAGGATATCAGACAGAAAATATTGATTATGCACCTTCTACTGTGAAAAAAGTAGAAAACCTGATTAAGAATAAAAATTCTTTGAAGTTATTTTTAGAAAAATGGGATGCTTATTGCGCAAAAAAAGCAGCTGGATCACCAAGAGAACTCAGTGAAAAACAAAAGAAATTTGATGACTTTCGTGAGAACTATATTAATATTACACGACGATATTCTTCTCCGAAAGAGGTAGCTACTATAGACGGTGAGTTTGATGCATATATATGCGGAAGTGATCAGATATGGTCGCCTGTTTTATTGAATCCCGTATTTTATTTTGATTTTTTAAGCGATACGGAAAGAAAAATTGCATATGCGTGTAGTTTCGGTGTCTCATCAATAAAGGGGAAGAAAGCAACAAAGATAACGAATTATTTAAATCGTTTTGATTATATCTCAGTTAGAGAAAGCAGCGGATGTGAGATTGTAAAAAGATTAACAGGTAAAGTAGTACCGGTTATGCCAGATCCAACCTTATTGTTGCAAAGAACGGATTGGGACAAAGTTTCTAAATATAATTTAAATCTTAACAATTATATTTTTTGCTATTTTTTGTCTTGGAATGAAGACCATTGGAAATATGTTGAGAATGTATCGCAGCAGTTAGGATATCAAATTGTAATTGTTCCGTCAGTAAAACAGACTTATCAGGTTAATGCGAGAATATTAAAGAATATAGGTCCAGAAGAATGGGTTGGGTTAGTAAAAAATGCAAGTTATGTGATTACGGATTCTTTTCATGGGACAGTATTTTCGATTATTTATAATAAACCATTTACTGTATTAAAAAGATTCTCTGATGATAATCCAAGATCTCAAAACTCAAGAATATATACTTTGTTAGAACATTATAATCTTACTAATCGGCTTGGAACAGATACAGACATTTTTAATCTTCAAGAATACACTAAGGTTAATTCTCAAGTAGAATGTGATAGAAGATTTGCGTTGATATGGCTTAATAGTGCATTAAAAGTTGAGAAAGTAGAAGATATTCCGCATGCAAACTGTAATGGTTGTGGATTGTGTAGCGTAGTATGTCCAAAGCAATGTATAGAAATGAAAGAAAAACATGATGGATTTCTTTATCCTCATGTAAACAAGAAGGATTGTATTGGATGTGGCCTTTGCATAAAGAAGTGTCCTGAATACAGTTTTATTGCTAGAGAAAACGTAAAACATGTTTATGCAGCGAAGACACGTGATAGAAAATTAATTACAGAAAGTACATCTGGTGGTGTATTTGGTGAATTAGCCAAGTCGATTCTTGATGCTGGCGGAGTAGTATACGGTGCAGCATACATAGATGTAGATGTTGTACGTCATCAAAGAATTTCTAATATATCTGAGTTGTATAAATTGAGTGGCTCTAAATATGTGCAATCAGAGATATCTTCAGTATACCCAATGATAAAGGAGGATTTGTTGTCTGCTAAAAATGTTCTTTTTAGCGGAACAGGATGTCAAATTGCAGCAATTAGAAACTATCTACCAAAAGATTTTAATAATTTAATTTGTGTAGAAGTAGTTTGCCATGGCGTTCCAGCGCCAGGACTATTTAAAAAATATATACAGTGGCTATCTCAAAAAGGAAATGCTCCTGTACTTAAGTATCAATTTCGTAGTAAATGCGAACGACCAACGGGAGAGCATTCTAAATATTATTATGAAACTTCAAATGGGCTTAATTCGGGATATTCCTATGAAGACCCATACTATGGATCATTTTTATGCGGATCTATTCTTAGAAATAGTTGTTATAAGTGTAGTTTTAAGGGAAGATTACGCTCAGGTGATATAACTATTGGAGATTTCTGGGGAATTGAAAAAACTAACTCTAAAATCAATACTGACTCAGGAATTTCTTTGGTTATGATTAACACAGAGAAAGGAAATAGGATGTTTGAGCCTTTAAAAAATAGACTAGATCTTTATGAGAGTAGTTTTGAAGAGGCTGAAAAATTTAATCCCAGCATTAGTCATTCAACGGCGTCGAAAAAGAGAATAGCCATAGATTGCACCAAAGAAGATGTTATAGATACACAACTATCGGTGAACAGTTCTATAAAGAATAGAATTAAAAATCGTTTGCCATGGAGAGTAAAAAAAATATTGAAACGAATACTATGATTATACGAGGAGATTTGAAATGAAGCCTAAGGTTTCTATAATAACAATTTCATATAACAGTGAGGATACAATTGAACAAACTATTCAAAGCGTTTTATCTCAGACATATGATAATGTAGAGTATGTTGTGATAGACGCTGGTTCAACAGACCGGACTGTGGAAATTGTAAATCGATACAAAGATAAAATTGCATATTTTATATCAGAGCCGGACAAAGGAATTAGTGATGGATTTAATAAAGGGATAACTGCAGCGACAGGTGATATTATTGGTATTTGTAATTCCAATGATGTTTTGCTATCAGATGCTGTGCAAAAAATAGTAGATGTCTATGAAGAAAATGTTGAAGTGTATCGGGCATCTGAGCTTGTAAGAAATTTTGATACAGGATATGAGTATATACTTCACCCGACGATGACTTTTAAAAAGATACCAACGCTGTTTCATGTTTGCCATATGGGATGCTATATTAAGAAAAAAGCATTCGATAAATATGGTTTATATGATGTAGCATTTAAGAATTCTATGGATTTGGAACTATTGTTTAGGTTCCATAGAAAAGGCGCAGTCATGAAAGAGGTGGATGCTGTTGTTGGTATTTTTCGATTAGGTGGTGTATCACAGGCTGGCGAAAAAGTTAAAAGAAATGAGTGCCGAGAAATAATACGTCGTAATGGCGGAAGTGTGTTTGATGAATATTATTTTCTAACATATTTGTGGGCAAAAGGAAAAGTCAAGAAACTTTTAAACCTATTTGGTAAGGATACGGCCAGTAAAGCTAGATTTGGAGTAAAAAAATGATGAAAGATAAAAAAGTAGCGATTGTTTCTTGCTATTTTCAACATAATTATGGTAGTCAACTGCAGGCATTTGCGACACAACAAATATTGGATGATTTAGGAATAAATAATTATACAATAGATAATTCTGGTTTAGACGCTAGTGTGAAAGGAGCAAAAGTAAAGTACTATTTGTCTCATATTACGGATTATAGAATATTTGCAAATAAGATGGGGTATGTATTCTCTCGCCTATACCAGAAGATTAATAAGTCTTATGGTAAAAAGGCAGCAAAGCGAGCAAAGGCATTTAATTCGTATATTAAAAAGTTTAGACTGACGAGCAAATGTAGTTCTTACAAAGAGCTTGCCGATTATGTGGAACGCGAATTCACAGATGTTCTTGTGGGAAGTGATCAGTTATGGTTACCATCTAATATTGATGCAGACTACTACACATTAAATTGGGTTCCAAAAGAGATTAATAAAATATCTTATTCCACAAGCTTTGGTGTTAGTAGCCTTACAGATGCTTACATAGCCAAAACCAAAGCATTTCTATCAAGATTCCAGTATATTTCGGTTCGGGAAGTATCTGCAGTTACTATTGTTGAGAAAGCTATAGGACAGAAACCTGAAATGGTTTGCGATCCAACACTTTTATTAGATGGAAAACGATGGGCAGCAATTGTAGCCAATCAAGAACTAATAAATAAGCCCTACATACTGTGTTATTTGATTGGAAATAATCAAGAGCATAGGAAATTTGCTAGAATGTTAGCTGAGAAAACTGGATGCATTATTGTGTCGCTACCTCATATGGGAAAGTATAAAAAAGTTGATAAAAACTATTCTGATATAGAGGTATTTGATGCAGGTCCAGAAGAATTTGTAAATTTGATTAAGCATGCGAATTATATATGCACAGATTCCTTCCATGCGACGGTGTTCTCAATACTTAATCATAAAGAGTTTTTTACTTTTATGAGATTCAAAGAAGGAAAAGGATCTACGAATACTCGAATTGATAGCTTGTTTGATATAATTGATTTTGATAAAAGGTTAGTATCTGACTTTGGAGATATTGATAAATATTTGAAAAATTCTATTCCATACGACAAAATCGATACTAGACTAAGCCTTTACAGGAAAGCATCTATTGATTTTTTAAAGAAAGCATTAGGTAAAAATGATACAGATTAATGATAAGAGTAAATGCTGTGGATGCACGGCATGTATAGAATCTTCTTACAACAGATGGCTCAGGAACAAGTTCGAACTTGGTATGATCGAATGCCACCCGTTTATCATATGGTAGAATGGCATAAATCCATGTGTGTCCGTTCTCTTTTCGATCCCTATTCTGTAAAATAACAGTTTTGAGAAGAGTGGCATTAGTTGCTGAAATATTATTTGCCTGAAGACTCCGACGCAAGCTCTTTGAATCAGGGGAGAGCATATGCGTAATTGAATCAAAAGGAATTCCTTTGCTCTGAAGATAATCTAGCATCATAGATTGATCGGTAGGAATATCTCGATAATTTCTTTTGTGGGCAATCAAATTTATTAATTGTCCATGAGAGCCTTTTTTTGCATACAATTTATCAGCTTCACGAATCTCATCCAAATTTTGAAATTGCGGTTTGAAATTTTATTATAGCGTATGCACTTGAATTTCCCAGAGTTCAGTTGGCTGTTTTTTGTGTTATGGGCGCAGTGGTAGACTGAAAATAGATGATGCCATACCGGCAAGTATTAAAAGATGCATAATGCGCCAGCTTTGAACATTCTTTTGACTTGCGGGAATGTTCGTGCAAACAGTATTATGACTTCTGACAGACAGGCCCGGGACTCACCGCCTTTCATGAATATTGCATATGTAAGATAAGGAAGATCCTTATACTGATGATTTTTTTATGATTGAAATGGGTTCGTATATTATCCTTCTTCTTTTTGCGCGAAAACTTCCGGTCTGGCTATATTTGAGACCGATGTCTGGAAGCAGAGCGAAAGAGATCATATATTACACTGCGTTGAAACTCTCAGCAAAGTAACCTGATAACCAGGTATTTTAATCGGCCAATAATATAGGAGCGGTTTGCCTGATACTGATATTCATTATCTGGTCTGGAAGATGCAGCTATTTTCTCATCAGCATCGTTCTTAACGATTGCACAAAGGTTGGAGTAAAGCATATTGATATAAAATTCCTGTTCAACAGAGACGGGAGTTGCACCGGAAAATTCTTTCATCTTAGGCTGGTTCTTCAGCTCATTGTATTTACATTCAATTTTCCATCTGAGAAAGTAAAGCTGTTTATACATATCAGGATCCATTACATTGGTAGCGAGATATTCTGTAACTCTGCTGTCAATTTCAACCCGGATAGGGATGGATTCAGAAACGTCAGTATCTGAGCGTGTTCGGCTGGAGGGAGAGAGAATGGCGATAGAATCATCTGATTTAGAACGGGAGAATATTAAACTGCCTTTAATGCGCATAAGGCAGAAAATGTTGTTATTGAAGAAACGGTACATTTTTTCGGAATAATAGTCGCGGTCATAAATGATAATGGACTGTCCGGCCAGATTAAGATTTTTAAATGCATTGAGATGGCCTATGACAGCATCACGTTCAGGGCACAGGTCATGATACAGGGAACAGTCAACAATGACATCTTCCAAAACATCATATAAAGTAGAACAAAGAGCCAAAATACTCCGGGGTCAGACCCCATAAAGAAAAAATACGGATGATTACCTACTTACTTTCTAAAGAATGTATAAACAAAACAAGGTGAATAATCTGGGCATCGTGTGCCTGCTGCCCGGACGTAGGAAACCGTAAATCCGTTTTTGAGTAATCCACCATTCCGGGGATAAGATAATACTGAGGCCAGATCCCATACAGAATAGTTTATAACGAAAATAAAAGAAATGGAGTGTGAGAAAAATGACTTTATCAAAAATACATCATATTGCAATCATCGTATCTGACTACGAAGCAGCTAAGGATTTCTATGTGAATAAGCTGGGATTCTCTGTCATTAGAGAAAATTACCGATCGGAGAGAAAAGACTGGAAGCTGGATCTTCGTGTCAATGAATACACAGAGCTGGAAATTTTCGCTGAGGAAAATCCTCCGAAGCGTGTGAACCGCCCGGAAGCCTGTGGGCTACGTCATCTTGCATTCTGCGTTGATAGCGTGGAACAGACAGTGAATGAGCTGGTGGAGGTAGGAATTGAATGTGAGCCGATTCGGGTTGACGATTATACTGGCAAGAAGATGACGTTCTTCCATGACCCGGACGGCCTACCGTTAGAGCTGCACGAATAATTATGGGATATAAAGAAAATAAAAGCTATCTTGCAAATACATATCATTAATGATAAGATATTGAAGAATAATAAGTTATGAAAAGGAATGAGATGTACATGCAGGAGAATATACAATGTTATCTTAATGAAAAAGAAAAGCGTGAAAAGCGTCTGGAAATCTATGCAGAAAAAATTCAGGAAATAGTACTGAACCGGTCAGAAGAGACAATCCGAGAGCTAGTCAAAGAAAGACATAATCAAAAAATGACCCAACAGGAGATTTCAGATATTACAGGTATAAAACCATCGAATTTGGCTCGATTTGAAAATGGCGGGAGAGTTCCGACCCTGATCGTATTGGAGAAATATGCGAACGCACTTGGGAAACATATTGAAATAAAAATCTGTGATGATTGACAGATTTTTATTTCAATATAATCATAAATGATAATATGATTAAAAATAATACGCATGAAATAAGAGGAAGGGGAGAAGGACGATTGCAAGAAAATTAAGAGCCTGGTTTCCGGGTGCAGTTTATCATATCATGCATAGGGGAGTAAGAAGGAAACCGATATTTGAGGATGAAACGGATTATCAGGTGTTTTTGCAGATATTAAAAACATGTTTGGAGAAATATAATTGTATTCTCCATGCATATTGTCTGATGACAAATCATATTCATCTGCTGGTTGAGACTGGTGACGTAGAAATTGGAAAGTTTATGAAATATATGTCAGAATGCTATGCCATGTATATTAAAATTTGAAAGTCGAAGGATGGATAAAAAACAAACCATCATTCCAGCTCCTGATTAAGGCTGGAATTTATTCCGATGCCGACCATTGTCCGGAAAGGAGCGGTTTCGAAAATGGGTGGGAGCATATGGTTCAGACCCCCTCATTTTCTGCTGCGCTGTGTGCAGCTCGGTATCAGCATCGCAGACCTCGACCTGCTGACCATCGGGTTGGTCAATGATATGTTCACGGAACGGCAGAATGATGAGTATCCCTATAAGGAACTGGCATCGCAGGAGGACTTTGACCGATTCTAAAGCAAAAAAAACAGACGACCGTGCTTATATTGCGAACGAAATAAGCACAATCGTCTGGTGGTAAGGCATAAAAAATCCCACTCAGCCATGTGACTGGGTGGGACGCTTGGTTAAACGACAACTCGCGCTGCTGGAGAATCCTTCAAAGTATCTTCGATGTACTTATTCATGGACATCTGATGCGCTGTTGTATAAATGAACAGCTTTTTATGAAGGTCAGGGGAAAGGCGGATATTGAAGCTGCCTTTGAATGCAACTTCGGGTTCCTTTCCTTCTGCCTTGCAGGTTTCCAGATAATCATCAATGGCACCGTGAAAGTCGTCCAGAAGTTCCTTGGCACTTTCGCCTTCGTAAGAAATCAGGGAACGAATCCCCATGACCTTACCATAAAAAATGCCATCTTCTTCGGAAAACTCAACGCTTCCGACATAGCCTTTGTATTGAATAGTGTTATTCATATGAGATCCTCCTGTTCCAAAATCTCTATCAGCTGTTTGATTTGATAGGCTTTTAATTCTTTTTGTGGATGTGGCTTATGGAGCAATATGCTTCCGTGTTCATCGCTTACGAACATGACACGGGAGCCACTTGTTTTTCCCTTATTCGAGCGAATGTAATCCAAATATTTGAGTAACGTTTCAACGTCATCGAAGGTGAAGTCCTTAGGCTTTGACTTGAGACGCTGAATGAGTTTTTCCTTTTGTCCCATAGCATATCCTCCGTTACTAATAGTATACACGAATATTAAAGAAAATGCAACTAAAAATAGTTGCAAAACAGAAGAGGCCTGAAATTTATTTAGGCTTTTCTTATGCCCAAAAGGAGGTGGTCATCCATATGGCATAAATGAGCAAAACGCTACACCCTGTTGCTATTTTTCCGGCGAATTAGAGGTGGTGGAATTACGACAGTCACACACAGCATTTCGATACATCTGGATTAACCCAATCTGACTCTCTAGGGCGAGATAAAAAGAAGAAAAATCAAATGAAAGTTTGCTAAAAATTATATAAAGAAGAAAAATTAACTGGCGTTAAAAAAGCGCCAGTTAAAAAACACCATATACTTTAGTGAATTAATTCACGAAAGTATTGGCGCTGCCATTGAGAAAAAGAAGTAAATATTAAGGAAAGAAGAATTACCGATTGAGAAACAAGGATAAATTGGTTATAATGAAAATAAAGGACATTAGGCCGTATTAAAAATTTGCCAAGGTGAGAAGACAATTGGTATAAAGGGGAATATCTTATGGAATCAGACATGTTCAGTAAAGATAAGTAAGTATTGAACCATGCTTTTATTGGAATAAAGAGGTGTTTAAATTAACTGAGAAGAATCTTCAGAATAATGATTTATTGGGTGTTAATGATAGCCCAGCTATGAAAATAGACACTATCGAATTCTAACTTATGTTTCTATGAAAGTATATAATTCGACATGTGTCCAAAACAGGTGTAAATTCTCCGTGCCCATGCGGCAGTGGTAAAAAATTCAAAAAATGTTGTAAAGGTAAAGAGAGATATGCAAAAAATAATAATAAAATATTTGGGTCCAGTACGAGAACTGGAAATGGAAATAAAGGATTTTAATTTATTTATAGGTGAGCAGGCTACAGGAAAAAGCACTGTGGCAAAAGCGATCTACTTTTTTAGAATTATAAAATCTACTTTAACAGATTATTTATGTCAGCTGTATGATACTGCATTGTACAATGGAAATGATGTTAGCGATGGATTTAATAAAGTGTTGAAGAAGGAATTAAAATCGGTTTTTATTTCTCTGTTTGGATATAGCTGGGATTTAGATAAGCGGTTATATTTAAGATATGAATATACAACCGGAATATGGATTGATGTAAAATTAAATGATAAAGGAAAAAAACAGTATATAAGTGTTCGCTATTCACCAAAACTGGCACAGACTCTCAAAACTTTAGAAGAAGAGGCATTGGATCTTTTTGAACAAAAAATGGAAACTGCAACGATCAGTCTGGCGTATGCGAGCAGGGAACGTCTTCGCAATTATGACAACTTCAAGAATAGGGTAAATGAGATATTTGATGATTATAAAGAAACCTATTATATCCCGGCAGGACGCAGCATGTTGACTTTGCTGGTTAACAATAGATCTTTATTAGAAAATGATAATCTGGATTTAATAACGAGACAGTTTATGCAGGTTATTGATAATATCCATAGAGTTTTCGAGGATGGAATTAAAAATGTTCATAAACGTTATCCGGATGGGGAACGGAAATTTGATGTAACAAAAACTGCGGAAATGTTAATTTCAGATCTAAAAGGTGACTATCGTTATAATGCAGGAAAAGAATACATTGTTATTGAAGAAGATGCTCATAGTGAAAAAATACCGATTAATTTTGCATCATCAGGTCAACAGGAAGTGTTATGGCTGCTTAACCAGCTGTATATTTTGATGCTGAAAAAAGAGAAAGCATTTGTGATCATAGAAGAACCGGAAGCGCATTTGTATCCTGGCTTGCAAAGTAAGGTGGTAGAATTTATTTCATATTTTGCAAATGTTAACGATAGTGCTATTTTTATTACGACACATAGTCCATATATTTTAACATCGGTGAATACTTTATACTGTGCTGGAAAGGTGATTAAGAAAAATCCTAAATATTCAAAAAAAGTACATGATATAATTGGCAGCAGTTGTGAGATTATTCCACAAAATGTTACAGCATTGAAAATTAATAAAGACAAAAGCTATTTAAATTTGATTAATGAGGAAATTCAGGAATTAAATACGGAAATGATCGATGAGATCTCGGATAGTGTAAATGAGAAATATATGGAATTATACTATTTGTTAATATCAGAAAGTGATATGCCATAAGGAGAGTCAGATGCCAAAAAGAAAAAAGGGAAAAAATAAATCTGAAGAAGATAAGAAAAAAGAAATGAATACTTTAGCAGTAGGAAAATATACAGAAAAATTTGAAAGTCTACCCAAAGGGGAAAAAAGAGCTTTAAAGGATTCAAGGTCTGATAAAAATTCATATATACCAATAGAGATTTGCGACGAAGGCGTATATTTGACAGAACCAGATGGACAATTGATACCTCGTATACCGAGTCAACAAAAGTGCGATTTCTTAATTCACTGTCAAAAAGTTTCACAAACATGTTTTGTTGAACTTAAAGGTGAAAACATATCTGTCAAAAGTGATTATAATCCGTATGATCAAATTATTGACACTGTTAAGTTCTTAAGAAATGAAGAGAAACTAAAAGGAATCGTTGCAGGTAATATTGAAAAACATGCATTTATTGTTTCGCCAGGAAGACAAAAAATTCCGAAGGGTACGGTTAATCTTCCTCTTCGTGTGAATTGGGGTGGTGGATGGAGCGATACGCCGCCAATTTGCTGTGAGATGGGCGGTACAGTGCTTAATGCGGCCATCAGCCTGAACGGGGAATTGCCTGTAGAGGTTACGCTGATAAAGATTCCGGAAAAGAAGATCGTATTTGACAGCCGTGACATGGATGTGCATGGCGAATTTGATTCTATTGAGGAACTCCAGAAAACAGGTGATCCATATGATCCTTTTGCGCTGCAGAAAGCTTGTCTTCTTGCATGTGGGATTATTCCGTCAGAGGGTGGCAGCCTGGATGAGATCCTTACTCGTCTGGGTGGCGGATTTGAAATGCATTCAGAAGTAACGAATGTGCCAAAAGGAAGTGGTCTTGGTACTTCTTCCATTCTTTCAGCAGCATGCGTAAAAGCTGTATTTGAGTTTATGGGAATTTCTTATACAGAGGAGGAACTTTACGCGCATGTGCTGGTTATGGAACAGATCATGTCTACCGGTGGCGGATGGCAGGATCAGGTTGGTGGAGTAACAAACGGAATTAAATATATCACCAGCAAGCCGGGACTGGATCAGCAGCTTCGAGTCGAGCATATTGAACTTCAGCCGGAGACGAAAAAAGAGCTTAATGAGCGTTTTTGCCTGATCTATACAGGACAGCGTCGTCTTGCGCGTAACCTGCTCAGAGATGTGGTCGGACGTTATGTGGGAAATGAACCGGACAGCCTGTATGCTTTAAATGAGATCCAGAAAGTTGCTGCTTTGATGCGTTTCGAGCTGGAACGAGGAAAAATTGATGAATTTGCCGATCTGTTGAACTACCATTGGGAGCTTAGCCGTAAAGTAGACGCCGGCAGCACAAACACCCTGATCGACCAGATATTCCTTTCAATCGAAGATCTGATCGATGCCAAGATGGTATGTGGCGCCGGTGGAGGTGGTTTCCTTCAGGTGATCCTGAAAAAAGGTGTCCAGAAAGCAGATGTACATAAACGCCTGAAAGACGTATTCCAGGATAACCCGGTGGATGTTTGGGATTGTGAGATTATATAGGGGAATTATAGGCGGATTGATCAGACACCGATCAATGAAAGAATTCTAAAAGTTATATAAAAAGATGAAAATTTAACTGGCGTTGAGAAAGCGCCAGTTAAAAAATAAATAGATACTTTAATAAGTTAATATGCTAAAAATAAATATTATTGTAAAAAAGGAATAAGATTTTTGGTATTGGGGACAGGCTAAACTTCATTTCCTTTAAAATGGTAGTAGGATCCTTGCATAAAAAACAGGCAATATCTTTAAATGAATTACGATCTTCAATTATTAAACTGGGCGATGGAATTACTTTTGAAATTTTCAGAATTGCTATAGACAGAAATTATATTGAAAGTATATTCTGCATCGGATGAATATTCTCGTGCGATGGGTTCTTCCGCAATTATCCGTTCTTTCCTTTTTATATTATCGGAAATATAGT
>OLPK01001416.1_pt1 | contig 15271 bp, 16 predicted proteins | sample 1672261 | NCBI WGS metagenome assembly OLPK01 (sample SAMEA3136665, study PRJEB25190) | human gut metagenome
CTTGGACATCCGCTTCAGAGATTTTCCCTTTCTTACGAAGATTTTTAAAGACGTTCTGTAAACGTTCGGTTAAACTTTCAAATGCCATACTACTTCTCCTATTACAGGTATTTTAATCTTGTTTATTCTCGGTTATCAATGCTAGATAAAACAGCGATTTTCTCTTGTAGATAAGCGTCATCAGGATACTTGTCAGAGATCTGGTCGAAAATCTGGCTACGTACAATGTAATCAGAGTACATGTGTAATTTCATCTCATAATCCTCTAGGATTTTCTCCGTCCGCTTGATATTATCATAAACAGCTTGGCGACTAACACCGAACTCTTCAGCAATCTCAGCCAAGCTGTAATCATCTGCATAATAGAGCTCGATATAGTTCATCTGCTTGTCTGTCAAAAGTGCTGCGTAAAACTCAAAGAGAGCATTCATTCGGTTGGTTTTCTCAATTTCCATACCTTTCATTATATCAAAAAAGCCCACTAAAGACTAGCGGGACTTGATGCTTTTTGAGTTGAAATAAGAGGATCTATCATTAGAGTTTTAGTGCCAGCATATTGACTGTCATACCTGCGGCAGTTCCCATTAAGAAGATGGTATCTCCTTCTTTGACAAAGCCATGATCCAGGGCGTAAGCTAGGCCAAAAGGCACCGCAACAGAAACCATGTTTCCGTAATCGCTAACGATGTTAAGATACTGATGGTCTGGTACTCCTAATTTCTCCATGACCAAAGGAAGAGCACGGCTGGCTTGGTGAGGAATGATATAGTCTACATCGGCAAGCGATAGGCCAACCTTATCTTGAAATTCTTGGAACATGTCAGGAATAACACGCGCAGATAGAAGCAAAATCTTCTTACCCTTCATGTCAAACATAAAATCGGTTTTGGTCGCTTCACTATAATGTTTTGGATGGTAGGCTGTTAAACCGCCGCGAATCTCTGTATCATAGGCCCCCTTAGACCAGGTCCGTTGAAGGCTTGCAATCACTCCTAAATCTTCCATCGTGCTTTCAAAGATAAAAGCAGCTGCCCCATCACTAAACAATTCATAGCTTTCTTTCTGCTTTGGATTAAGACCTAGGCTTCCCACCTCACTTGAAACAATGAGGACACGCTTGTACTCGCCACCTTCGATCAGATAAGAAATGGTACCAAGGGCTGAAATAAAGCTGGTACAAGTGGTATTGATATCCATAGCTGGAATGGTCAAGTCCTTGGCCACCCGTTCATGGATTAGAGCTGCCGTACATGGAATCGGCTGAACCCCTACGGCGCTCGCTGAAACTAGGCAGTCAATATCTGCCATGGTCAATCCTGCCTGCTTTAGAGCCTGTTCAATAGCACGAGCGGCTAGGTCGATCTGAGATTCTTCATCTTCTTTTACTCGGTAACGTGTCTGGTCCTTAAAGGTGACTTGATGCTTGGGTAAGGCTGTTCCATAGCCTTTAATACGAACGTGTCTTTGTACACTTGTCATAATGCTTCCTCCTATTCTTGAAGACGTTGTACGCGCTTGAGTTTGCGACTTGTGTCCCATTGGTAGTCAATAAAGGTAAGGGTGGGCATGATAAAGCCCTTTTGATCTGCTAAGACTTGAAATTGGTTGCGGATAGCCTCTTCTATCTCAGGTGAACATTTGCTGAGAGCAACCTGAACTTGTCCATCTTCTGTTTGAGTCACTTGATAGTCTTGAATCCCTTCGACAAAGAGGATACAACGCCGAATGAAGTCTGGATAAACCATCTGTAGCTCGCCATTTGCTTTTTTGAAATAAAAGATGTCGTCCGAGCGGCCCTCTATTTTAGCAATCCGTGTAAAGACAGAACCACAACTGCAGAGCTCAGGATCCTCTACCAGAATATCATTGAGCCGGTAGCGGAAGATAGGTTGACTCCTACGTTTAAAATCTGTAATGGTAGGATAAAAACGGTGGTCATCCAAATAGTCTTTTTCCACTGATAAAATGTCCTCGTTGAGGTGCAAGTTCCCCTCAGAACAGGTACAGGCTAAGAAACCTTCTGTCGCTTGGTAGACCTGATCAACCTTAGAAAGATGAAATGCCTGACGAATGAGGTCCCGGTCCCGATCCTCTAAGATTTCAGCGACGGAAACGACCTTTTGGGGTTGAATCTGTAGGGTCTGACTTTCTAAATATTTGGTTAAATCCAATAAGGTAGAGGCTGGAGCCACAAGGATAGTCGGCTGGTAGTCATTCAAACGCCCGATATGCTCTTGGCTATCTTTAAAAATATCAAAATATTCTAAGCGAATCAAGGGAGAATTGATGGTTTGATAGAGCTCGTTATCAGCACGGAGGAAAAAGGCAATGCGGTGCCCAAAGAGCTTCCCTTTGGGGAGCATTTTAGCGAGAATAGCGGCTGCCCACATACTACGTTCTGTTTCCGTGGTGATAAAAATGCCTCGGTGGCCGGAGGTACCAGAGGAAAGACCCACTGCTACTTCCCCTTGCATCTCTGTAAAATTACGAGACTGCTCTCCGCGAATGGCCATTTCAAGAGCCTGGTCTCGGTCGATTCCTTGGGTGTTTAACTCATTGAAATGATCCATCATAAAGGTCTTGTCCATATAGCGGAAGTCCTTTGGAACGCCTTGAGCGAAATAGGGCGAATGTTGGAGTAAGAAGTCCTGGTATTTTTGCAGCTCTTTCTCTTGGTAGCGCTCGAGTTCCTCTCGGTTCTTAAAGCGGTGCCCCCAGCGGGTCTGGCAAAAGGTTTTAAGAAAGGTCCATTTTTTCATCTAGTATCCTTTCTACCCGATCCATTGGATCATGGCTGACAAGAACAGCGATCCCTTGATGTACCAAGGACCGCAAGAAATTGACGTTTTCTAAATAGGCCTCAACATTATCCTGAACTTGACTAGGAATCCAGCGCATCTGCTCTGTCAAGGGAAGAAGGTCAATTCCCCAACAGAGATCAGCCCCGATAAACAATTGGTACTCTGGAAGGAATAGGCAACTCTGCCCCTTAGCGTGCCCATCATGGGAACTAAGGAGAATACTGCCGTCTCCAAAGATATCCTCTGTTGCCGTATAAGGAAAAAGAGGATTGGTTTCTTGAGGTTGCATGATTTGGACGGATTCTTCAAAATGATCCGGCAAAAACTCTTTAAAAATTAAATCCTTAAAGCTGGGCTTCTGGTAGACCTGATAGGCTTTCTGGGTTACCAAGAAGCGCGCCTGTTTGAAACAACCCGCTCCTCCTAAATGGTCTGGATGAAAATGCGAGAGGATAACATAAGAAATGTCATCTGGTGAAATCCCAGTCGCTTGAAGCAAGCAATCAATCTGGTCTTCCTTTTTCATCTGCATAGGAGTTCCAAGACGGTAATAAAGATAACGGAGTTTACTTTTGATCTCATAATGATAGCCAGTATCGTAGAGAATATAACCATGTTCTCGGTGTTTAAGGAGATAGACGCCGGCTGGAAAAACCATCTTCTTTCTTTTCTGCCCCTTAAAGAGCAAGGCAAGATTGCTGGTACAATAGCCAGCAGGGAAGTACTTAATGCTTTCGATAATCTTGGACATACTGGGCAATTCCCTCCTTGATGCTGATGCGTGGCTCATAGCCTAACTCTTGTCTTGCTTTTGAAATATCAAGAGTCTGACTATAACGCAATAGGTAGTAGGTATAGCGAGTTAATGGTGGCTCTCCCTTTAGAGGTAAGACCCGATAAAGAACCTCTAAGCTAGAAGCTAAGCCACCTAGAAGAAAGGCAGGTAGCTTTTTATAACGAATAGGAAATCCCAAGCCCTGCAAGGCTTCTTCTATTAGTTCTTTAAAAGGAGTCGGCTCGCCGTTGGTAATGTTATAGACTTGCCCTTCTGCCCGATCTGCTTTCAGAGCCAAAGCGATGGCCAAGGCAACATTCTCGACACAGGTCATGTCCATCAATTGCTTGCCCTCTTTTATTAAGGGGATTCCAATTTTCTGGCTTAGCTTGAGAACTCGCGGAAGGATGCTTGTATCCCCAATGCCAAAGAGCCCACGTGGACGAAGGATGATACTTGGAACATCTGGATAAGCAGGAAAGAGCTTCTCTGATAGCAGCTTACTTTTAATGTAGTTATTTAAATGATTTTCAGCTGGAGCATCTTCTTCTTTGATGTCGATTTGGTCTTTTGGTGCAGCGTAAATACTTGGTGAAGAAACATAGACCAAGCGATGTATTTTATTAGTACGACAAGCTTCTAAAACATGCTGGGTACCAAGGACATTGGCTTGGTAAAAACTTTCCCAAGGTCCCCAAACCGTTGATAAAGCTCCAGCATGGACGACCATTTCAATGCCCTTGCATGCCTCTTCTACTGCTTGCTTGGAACTCAGATCTCCTTTGAAGAATTCCACCTGGTCTGAAACCAAGCTTTGCCCTACTGCTTCATTCCGACCAAAGGCGCGAACAAAGTAGCCTTCTGCTACTAACTCTTTTACCACGTATTTTCCGAGAAAACCTGTTGCTCCTGTTACGAGTACTTTCATGGCGCCTCCTTTTTAATTAAGCGATGAATTTCTTTCTTTAAAATGCTGGTAGGATCATAGGCTAGAGCTCTCTTTTGGAGCTCTTTGAGTTGGGCCCAGTCTTTTCTTGCAAGTAATTGCTCAAAGGCTTGGGCAATCTTTTGACTCTTGTCCTTGGGAGCTTGCAAGGCTACTCCTGCTTCTACTCCACGAATAGCATAATCATATTGGTCATAGTCATGCGGAAGGATTAAAGCTGGAATCTCATTTTTGATGCATTGAAAGAAAATCCCTGCTCCACCATGGTGGATAACATAATCCATTTGTGGGATATAACTTTCATAAGGGAGATAAGTAAGAATGGATACATTGTCTAAGAGCTTCTCTATTTGGAAAGATTCAGCCCCTTTGCCTAAGGTGACAAAGAACTGGCATTCTGGATGTTGTTGAGCCAAGATTAGGGTTTGCTGAACGATGTTATCCTGCGCCCAGGCCAGTTGAGTCCCTAAGGAGACGAGAACCTTGATTTTATCCGAAAAACGTGTGAGATCAAAGTTATAATTGGATGCTTCTTCAACAGAAGAGCCAACTGGCCCCACCCAATGATAGTGGGGAGGGAAGCCTTTTTTTAATTCTATTTCTTCCATCCCGATGCCAAGGATGGAGTAGGGAGAATAGATGGTTTCCCATCCATCCTTATTGTAGAGACGGAAATGATATTGTTTTAAACGACTTCTCAAAGAGAAAGTCGCTAGACGCTTGATAAGTCTGGTCAATTTTCTAGCTAAGCTATGCTTCAGTTGATCAAACCTATTTTTCTCACTTCCCATCCCTGCAAAAAAGCAAGGTGGGCCAAAAGGTGTTTCCATTGCAAACTGGGTCGCCATGCTAGTCATCCAAGGGATTTCCAATTCCTCTGCAATCAAACCACCTGATACTGTCACATAGTCCGCAATGACTAGATCTGGACCATGAACTGTCCATTCTTCTCGTAACTGGTCAGAAACGATATTCATTAAATCTAATCCATTAGAAAGCTGCTTATAGGCAGTCAGCAAATTTAATTGACGATGGTTAGTAGATATTTTATCGAAAAAATCCACCTGGCCTTTCATAATTGGGACAACAGTAAAGCCCATATCTTCAACTACTTTTTGCTTTTGTGGTCCTGTAAAAATTCGAATCTCATAGTTAGGATCATGCAATAATGGGGCTAAAAGTAAAAGGACAGGATAAAGATGGCCACTGAGAGGCACCACAACAGCATCGATTTTAATCCTAGACATAAAACCTCCGTATGTTGATTTGACATGATAGGGATTGTGTCATCTAATTATTTTCTAAGTAAAATTCAAACCGCTCTCCAACATACTGACTCTTTACATATTCAAAGGCTGTGCCATTATCTAAGTAAGAAACTTGCGTCAGCCCAAGGATGGCCTGTCCTTTGGGGATTTCTAGATATTCAGCAATCTTTTCTTTAGCCAAGCGAGCGTAGATGGTTTGTTGAGATTTACCAATGCGATAGCCATGCTTTTCTAAGGTTTGGAAGAAATGGCTGGTTACTTCTTCTTTTTTGAAGTTCTTGATAAATTTCTCTGGGATGGAGGTGACTTCATAAACAACAGGGACACCATCCGCATAACGAACCCGTTCCATACGTACGATGGTTTCAGTCTTATCGATACCAAGCTTATCTACTTCTTGTAGGCTTGGAATGGTGCGTTTGTATGATATAACCTGTGTCGAAGGGATCTTTCCTTGGGCCTTCATGATTTCAGTAAAACTGGTTGTCCCCCGCATCTTTTCCTGGACGCGCGTGCTAGCGACAAAGGTCCCACTGCCTACACGGCGCTCCAGTACGCCTTCTTCTACCAAGAGAGTGATGGCTTGACGGAGGGTCATCCGACTCACCTGGAACTTTTCTGCCAGGTCCCGTTCGCTTGGTAGGCGTTGTCCGATTTTCCAGATTTTCTGGTCAATCTCTGCCTTGATTTGGTCGTGAATTTGAATGTATGCTGGGATCATATTGCTACTCTTTCTATCTATTACAACCTATTGTAGCGCAAATTTATCAAATCTTCAATCCTAGTCAGTCTTGATTGGTAATGAAGGGCCTTTTGTGTTAGAATAGAGGAAAAGATTTTTCTAGGAGAAGGGGAAAAGATGACAAACCTATCAACTGATTTGCATGATGTTGAAAAAATTATCGTGCTTGACTACGGTAGCCAGTACAATCAGCTTATTTCACGTCGTATTCGTGAGATTGGTGTCTTTTCAGAATTGAAGAGCCACAAAATTACTGCAGCTGAAGTTCGTGAAATCAATCCAGTTGGGATCGTTCTTTCAGGCGGACCAAACTCAGTGTATGAAGAAGGGTCTTTCGATATTGATCCTGAAATTTTTGAACTTGGCATTCCAATTCTTGGGATCTGTTATGGAATGCAGCTATTAACTCACAAGCTTGGAGGAAAGGTTGTACCCGCAGGGGACGCTGGTAACCGTGAGTATGGTCAATCTGAGTTAAACTTAGCTGAATCTTCTGCCCTCTTTGAGGGAACACCTGATAAACAGTTGGTCTTGATGAGCCACGGTGATGCTGTAACAGAAATCCCTGCTGACTTTGTCCGTACAGGTACTTCTGCTGACTGTCCGTATGCTTCGATTGAGAATCCTGACAAGAAAATCTATGGTATCCAATTCCACCCTGAAGTTCGCCACTCAGTTCACGGCTATGATATCCTTCGCAACTTTGCCTTGAATATCTGTGGTGCCAAAGGTGACTGGACTATGGATAACTTCATCGAGATGCAAATCAAACAAATCCGTGAAAAAGTTGGAGACAAACGTGTTCTCCTCGGACTTTCTGGTGGTGTTGACTCTTCTGTTGTTGGGGTTCTTCTCCAAAAAGCAATCGGTGATCAATTAATCTGTATCTTTGTAGACCACGGTCTTCTCCGTAAAGGGGAAGCTGACCAAGTTATGGATATGCTTGGTGGTAAGTTTGGTTTGAACATTGTCAAAGCAGACGCTGCCAAACGTTTCTTGGACAAGTTGGCAGGTGTATCTGATCCTGAACAAAAACGGAAGATTATCGGTAATGAGTTTGTCTATGTCTTTGATGATGAAGCAAGCAAACTAACAGACGTGAAATTCCTTGCTCAAGGAACACTCTACACAGACGTCATTGAGTCAGGTACGGATACTGCTCAAACTATCAAGTCTCACCACAACGTGGGTGGTCTTCCAGAAGATATGCAGTTTGAACTCATCGAACCACTCAACACTCTTTACAAGGATGAGGTTCGTGCTCTTGGAACTGAACTTGGTATGCCAGACCACATCGTATGGCGCCAACCATTCCCAGGCCCAGGACTTGCTATCCGTGTCATGGGTGAAATTACTGAAGAAAAACTTGAAACAGTCCGTGAATCAGATGCTATCCTTCGTGAAGAAATCGCTAAAGCTGGTCTTGACCGCGACATCTGGCAATACTTCACTGTTAACACTGGCGTTCGTTCAGTAGGTGTTATGGGCGACGGTCGTACTTACGACTACACCATTGCTATCCGTGCTATCACTTCGATCGACGGTATGACAGCTGACTTCGCTAAGATTCCTTGGGAAGTTCTCCAAAAAATCTCCGTTCGTATCGTAAACGAAGTTGACCACGTTAACCGCATCGTCTATGATATTACAAGTAAACCACCTGCAACCGTTGAGTGGGAATAGAATGACTTGACAATATAACGCTTGAAATCATTGATTTCAGCGTTTTTTTTATATAAGTAAGAGAACATTTATAATCAAAATGCCCCAAATGAAAAAACCTCTTGTATGAATCTAGCGCTTATGTTATGATAGTTTAAAACTATTCCTTTTGAGTAAGGAATTCATAAAGTTAGGAGAATCAAATGTCTGAAATTACAGTTTCGCGTCAAACTGGCCTTGTAGGTGTATTAATGAAGGTAAACGTTTATATCAATGGAGAATGTGTTGCCAACTTAAGCAAAGATGAAACCGTTACACTTCCGCTTCCTGAAGGGCTTGATATGGTTAAGGTCTACGTAGATCAAAGAGGAGCCTTCACACGTTCTAAGGAAGTGATCGTGAAAGCTGGTCAAACTGCTGTTATTAAAGCATCAGCTATGAAAACACTTCTAGGTATTTTCGGAAAAATCTTAGGTATTCCTTATCTCTCAATCGAAGTAACAGATTAAGAGAGTGGGATAGAAATCGGTAATTCGTTAGAATTCGATTCCGTCGTCCTACCTCCGCACAGTTGAGTAGGGCTGTAAAAGCTGATGAAATCAGCTTAGTAGAGCCCACTCAACCACTGCGTCTTGCTTAAAAATCCAAAGATAATTGAGAGGCTAGGACTTTTGTCCCAGCCTCTTTATAGTTTATTCTTCTTGATTTGATGACGATGAACATGATAGACCATTAACCCGATTCCTAGGAGCGCCAGAACTCCCAGTCCAATCATAGGATATAGAGGAATATTGTTGGTATCTTTCAATAGTGTCTCCGTATCGAACTTGGTATCAACCGTATTAAAGCTATCTCCTGCCTTCTCAATAATATCCTGTTTTAGAGCTTTGAGGGACTTGACTAGTTTTTTATCAGAGCCTAGCTGACTATTCGAAAGCTTGCTAGCAAATTCAACTAATTGTTTGGCTTGTTTATCCGTTATAGCCCCATCTAGTTGGTAGTTTTTTAGAATCTTTGTAACCAGCTTTTGAAAATCTTTTTTTCCGAGCTTTTTGTCTTGATTCCTTCCTGTTAGCGCTGCGATTTTAAGATCAATGACAGCTACATTGAGTTTATCTTCATGAAAGTCTTTTTTTCGGGCACTCTCTTTATAGATCGTTGCAAGCAGGGATAATTCTTCTTGAGCGAATGTTTTATTTTCATTAGAAATCGTGCTACCATTTTGCTCAAGGGAGTATGCAACCGCTGCAAGTGCGCTTAAACCTGAAGCTTCTGTTGGAGACGCAATCGTGACATCTGCACGTTCTATACCAAGAGTGGTTAGAGCATTTCGGTTCATATCTGCGGTTACTTCTGTTATATTTTGAGGAGTGACAATGTGCACGCTAACGGGCGCTTTCTTGGCTTGTTTCTGTAGTTTAACGGAGGAATAATGATCTCCATTCTCATCAATCGTAAAGCTTGTATAAGCAGAAGGATCCATGGTTTTCCATTCCTTATCTATTTCCTCGTTATACATCAAGAGACTAATGGTTTGCTCAACTTGAAATTCATCCAATGATGAGCCAATGACATAGTCAGGTTGGCTGTATTTTTGATCAATGACTTTTTGGATGGTTGAATTGGCAAAAACTGTTGAAGAGCTTGCAAGGAGTGCAAACCAGCTTGCGATAAAGATTCCAATAAATTTCCTGACTGGTTTCATACTTTCTCAATAACCCCTTTTAGAATACTAATACGTTTTCGGACAATAAAAAGGAAGCAGGTTTTATCCCTTTGCCTCCTTTTTAGTTTATCCTTTTTATCTTAAGACTGCCTTACAGCTTCTTTAAAAACAGATGACAGTTTGCTCCATAAAAAAACAAGGGATTCTTCCCTTGTTTAGAGTGATTGTTTGTATTAGAACCAGGAAAAGAGTTTCATGATGAACTGATTCATTTCAACGAGACGTGAATAATAATAATTTCCCCCATTAACGTAGAGCTCTGAGCCATGTAAAAATGAAATAGGATGGAGATAAAGATAGGTCTTACCAGTGACATTTCCAAGACTCGGTGCAACCACTTCTTTTGAGTATTTACGGGCTAATTCAAGACTATTTTTCCCGCCATTTTTAGCTACATATTCAATGTAATCTTGTCCAAAATTATAAGCCTGGACAGCTGTCCAAGGATCAACACCCTTCTCCTTTGCTTTTCGCAGATTCTCAGAGAGGGTTTGAATTCCTTGACGGATACTTTCTTTGTTATTGGTGATGGAATTTGTCTGGCCGGTTGCACTTTCACTGGCCTGCATGACATCATCTTCCTTGCCTTTGGTCTCTGTATAAATCATAGCAAGAACCAGATCTTCATTCGTACCAGTGTCTTCTTCAGCCAGTACTTCACGCACTAAGGTACGATAAGTCATGACCTGCTTGACATCCCGGTGTATCTGATAGCCCTTGTATATGAAAAAGACGAGCAAGAGGCAAAAGAAAATTTTTACTATTCGTTTCATCATTATTTATTCTGAATGTCCTCTATATTCTTGATGAGAATCGAGTAGGTCCCATTCTCATTCTGGATGAACTCTACCGATTCAGCATCTTCGTAAACATGATTGGGAACCAAAAGCTCAATTCCGTTTGAAAGGGAGAGCTTTTGGTTTTCAAATTTTTTCAATTGGCGACTGGCATCAATCTCATCGAAGCGAACAGGTTCTGGAATAGTCTCTTTCACCTGATCGACAAAACTGAGTCGAGCCGTTAGGTTGTTATCAAACAAATCATTGGCTAATTTTTCAGGTGACAGTTCATTCTCTTCTTCCAATTGATTGAAAATAGCTGATTTGACTTTGGATTGGAACTGAAAATCATCTTGTTGGAAATTCTCAGCAATCCGTTGGGCCGTTTTTTCGATTTCTTTGATTGATTTTTTAGGTGAAATTTTGGGTTGCTCCTGAAGAAGATTCTCAGAGAAATAGTTCAAAAACGCTCCATTGTACTTGATTCGTTTTTCAATCAAATGGTACTTGCGGCTTTGAAGATTGATGACCAAAGCTTCATCTGCACCCGTTCCGAAACCAGGTAGATTGTTTTGTGTCAGCTTGATTGGATTGTCTACTTCTCCACCGAGATGGGTCAAGGTTTCCCGTAAAGCAATCCGAAGAAAGGCAAAGTGGTCCACTCCTTCTTTTGAGAATTGGATGAACATCAAATCGTTGGTTTTTTGATTCTCAGAGACGACAAATTCTTCTTTCCAGCGATTGGCTACGGCTACTGAAGTTTCTAGCAGCTCATCCGAAATCATCTCAAGGAAAGGGTTGTCCTCTTCAAAGATACCGGTCTTGGCCTCATCAGAATAGACCCGTTCTATCTTTTTGCGCAAGTATTCCTCAATTTTTGGTGTAATATTGAGGAACTTATCTGCTAAATAGAGTTCTGTATCATCTGGGCTGAATTGATGAATGATGGCTTTCTTTACGTAAATATCCATAAGATGGTTTAGTCCTCATAAAGTGGAAAGGCATCCGTCAAGGATTTGACTTGGCCACGCACTTCTTCTAATACAGCTGGGTTACCTGCGTTTTTCAAGGTTTTGATCATCAGTTCAGCCACAGTACGGCTTTCCTCTACACCAAAACCACGAGCTGTGATGGCTGCTGCCCCAATTCGAATCCCACTAGTCTTAAATGGAGACAAGGTTTCGTAAGGGATGGAGTTCTTATTGAGGGTAATGTTAACCTCGTCCAGTAAGTTTTGCGCCACTTTCCCATTTTCAACGACTTTCGTCACATCGACAAGGAAAAGGTGGTTCTCAGTTCCGCCTGAAATGACATGGAAATTAGGATCTTGTAAAAAGACATCAGCCATGGCCTGACTGTTTTTAATCACGTTAGCGGCATACTCTTTAAAGGCAGGGTCAAGCGCTTCTTTGAAAGCAACGGCTTTGGCTGCAACGACATGCTCCAAAGGTCCTCCTTGAATACCAGGGAAGATAGCTGAATTGATCTTCTTGGCCAAATCTTCATCATTTGTCAAAATCAAGCCACCACGTGGGCCACGAAGAGTCTTGTGAGTCGTCGTAGTCGTGATGTGAGCATAAGGAACTGGGCTTGGATGAAGACCTGCAGCGACTAAGCCGGCAATATGGGCCATATCGACCATGAGCTTGGCTCCTACCGCATCTGCAATCTCACGGAATTTTGAGAAATCAATGATGTGAGAGTAGGCTGAAGCACCAGCAACGATGAGTTTTGGCTTGACTTCTTGGGCTTGTTTTAAGATAGCGTCAAAATCTAAGAGTTCTGTTTCCGGATCTACGCTATAAGATACAAAGTTATAAGTTTGCCCTGAGAAGCTTACAGAAGCTCCGTGAGTCAAATGCCCACCTGCAGCCAGATCCATTCCCATAACAGTGTCTCCAGGCTCAATCAAGGCCATATAGGCAGCACAGTTAGCCTGACTACCTGAGTGGGGTTGAACATTGGCAAACTTAGCACCAAAGATTTCCTTAGCGCGTTCAATCGCCAGGCTTTCAACAACGTCTACAACATCAGTCCCACCGTAGTAACGACGACCCGGATAGCCTTCTGCGTATTTATTGGTCAGGATAGACCCTTGTGCAGCCATAACCGCCTTTGAGACCACGTTTTCAGAAGCGATCAACTCGATATTATTTTGCTGGCGCTCTTCCTCTTTTGCAATCGCATCCCATAAAGCCGCATCATAGGCTTTGTAATCTTCTTTGTCAAAAATCATAGGTCTTCTCCTTAAATAAATTTTATAAAACGTTTTTGTAGCTTATCACAGCTATAACCGACATGTTCGTAGAAGGCGTGAGCTTCGGTGCGGTAATCTGCAGAATTCAAGCGAATAAAAGCGTACCCACGTTGATTGGCTTCTACTTCTAAACCTTGAAGCAAAGTTTTACCAATCCCTTTGCCTTGTTGACAGGGCAAAACGGCTAAGGCCAAAATATTAAAACCTGGATCCGAGTAAAGTGACTGGTAAACTTCTGCATGAACATAACCAAGCAGTTGTTGGGTATCGCTATCTTCAAACCCGATGAAAAAATGGTGAGTATCTTTAATTAGTTTAGCTAGTTGCTGGGCTGTTTTCTCAGTAGAAAAAGAGTAGCCTAATGCTTGCTCGTTAATCTGACACAAAGCTTCCACATCCGTTAATAACAGGTTACGTAACATCTTCTTCCTCCTCGAAAGGAATCTCTGGTACACGCTTAAGGATCTCCGAACGTGTAATGGCACCCTGACGCAAGATGCGAGCTTTAGGACCTGTGAGGTCTAGAATAGTTGAATCCTGCCCAGTTAGAAAGCTATCGTCTTCAAGTCCTAAAACACCATGGCCAAGTTCCTTAAGAATTTTCTGGCACTGGGTTCCGCTAGCTCTCCCTGAGAGATTGGCAGAAGGTCCAATCAAGGGACCTGTTTTACGAATTAATTCCAACGTCTTTGGATGGGCTGGCATGCGAAAGCCAACCGTAGCAATTCCAGAATTGATCCAACTTGGGACTCCTTCATTAGCCTCAAGAATGATGGTTAAGGGTCCTGGTAAAAAACTTGCAACCAATTTGGATAGATAGGGTGGTTGATTCTTCGAATAAAATCGAATTTCATCTTCACTGGAAATATTGAGGTTCATAGCCTTCTCGCGAGGGCGCTGTTTTAGAGCATAGACCTGATCAACCGCTGCTTCATCCAAGGCCTTTGCAAATAGTCCATAGACAGTTTCTGTCGGTAAGACAACTGCACGGCCAGCTTCTAATTCTTTCTCAAATAGATCCATTGTCCACCACCACCATTCTATCCTGTCCAAATTGGTCTTTCAGAACTCGAACTTGTTTGTTTGGAAAAGGCTCTTGAAAGAGCTCTTTTACTTTGTTACCTTGCTTATAGCCGATTTCTAGATAGATCTTTCCATCTGGTGTTAATACACTCGGTGCTTGCTGAGCAATCTTTTCATAGATGGCATAGCCGTCTCTATCCGCAAAGAGAGCTAAGTGAGGTTCAGAGGCTAATACATTGACTCCGACTTCTTCTACATCATCATGAGAGATATAGGGAGGGTTGGACACAATCAGGTCATAGGGACCTGCTAGCTGATCTAGAACATCTGAAGACCTGAAGTCAACGACTGCTTCTAGTTGTTGGGCATTTTCTTGAGCAAGCTCCAAAGCTTCTTCTGATACATCACTAGCTTGAACCTGCCAGAAAGGTCTAGCGAGCGCTAAGCTAATAGCAATGGCACCACTTCCTGTTCCAATATCCAGAACTTGTAAGGTTTCCCCGTCGTTTTCTTCAAGAATGAGTGCAACCAATTCTTCCGTTTCAGGTCTAGGAATTAGCACGCGCTCATCAACTGTAAAAACATGGCCACAAAATTCGGCGCTCCCAATAATATACTGGGCAGGGACGTGATGTTTCAACTGCTCAAAGATGGAATCAAGCAAGGCTTGGTCCTCTGCTTCCACCTCTTTTTGCAAGGCAAGGACAAAGTCTGTAAAGGTCCAGTTTTTTAAAGCACGATATGCGAAGGAGAGGCTTTCTGCTTCCTCTCCAACGGCTATTAATGCTTCTTCATACTGGGCTAATAATGGTCCCAACAACATTATTTGTTCAACTCTTCTAGTTTTTGAGTTTGATCATATAAGACCAAAGCATCGACCACTTCATCTAATTTACCAGATAAGATAGTATCCAGTTTTTGAAGGGTCAAGCCAATCCGGTGATCGGTCACACGGTTTTGAGGGAAGTTGTAAGTCCGGATCCGCTCTGAACGGTCACCTGTACCAATAGTTGACTTCCGCTCAGCATCCTGCTCATCTTGAGCGATCTGAGCAAAGTGGTCAGCCACACGGGCACGGATGATTTTCATGGCTTTTTCACGGTTCTTCTGTTGGGTCCGTTCTTCCTGCATCTCTACCTTGATATTGGTAGGCAAGTGGACGATACGAACGGCTGTTGCGACTTTGTTGACGTTTTGTCCACCCGCACCAGATGCGTGGTAGATATCGATCCGAAGATCTTTTGGATCAATGTCGTACTCGACTTCTTCGATTTCTGGCATGACCAGAACTG
>OLPK01001469.1_pt1 | contig 14745 bp, 9 predicted proteins | sample 1672261 | NCBI WGS metagenome assembly OLPK01 (sample SAMEA3136665, study PRJEB25190) | human gut metagenome
TTCAGGCTCGATGTAGCGATGTTGGTATTAGTGGGCTATTTGGTTCTTTCTATTTATACGTATATCTCGACAATCCTAAGCGGTAAGTTCCTGCTCACTTACGGCAGCCTCGGGCCAACTGAATTCCGATTGATCGTCATTCTTATCAACACGGTGTTCATGTATACTTCCCTCTCGGAAATAAAGTGGACCATCGAAGGACAAACATTGGGCATATTCGATGTAGCCGGATTGTTCATTGCCTGCTTCTTGTTCGTGGCATGGTTGGTTCAATTCATCACCGACCGTCGCGTTTTGTCCAAACAAGATCCATTGAAACCCTATTCTCCTAAAAAATAATAAAGATACGGTGTTAAAGCTGCGTATTTACCTACAATTCGTAGTCAGTCGGCTATTGGGCACAGGTGTCGATACCTTGATACTGTGGATATGCTCGACTTTTATATTCAGCAGCTACTGGGAGGTATATGTCCTTTCACCTATCATCAGTTTTGAATTTGCCGTATTGAGCAATTTCCTATGTTCTTATTTTTGGATATGGAAAAGTAGAATCGGCCGTCGTTCGACGTCTGATTTCTGTATTCGTTTTCTCATGTTCAATCTTTCATCGGGAGCCGGCTTCTTAATGAAAATGTTTTTTCTACTCATTTTCCAAAAGATATTCGGTTGGGACGTTATCTATTGTAATCTTGCCGCCCTGCTTATTTCGGGATTGTTCAACTATTTCGTAGCGGATATGCTGGTATTCAAATCGCGCAAACGGGTGAAAGTCGAAAGTTTCGACAGCAACGATTGCTGAATACAGCACCCTACATAAACCCATAAAGCTCTTCCTTTTCGGTGAATTAAGCCTAAATCCCCCTACAAAATTCGCCTCCAAAAAGAATCTTATTTCTATTCCAAGCCCGTCTCGACTTGTTGCTAAGCAGGGGAATTTTTGTATGTTTTATTTCTCCCTCGTCCTGTGGTACACTCCACCTCATTTATGATAAACAAAAGGTGGACGAGACTTAACTCCACTGCCGGTATTTTCTACCTCCTCTATTAAATTAACCCTTCCGTCACTACGTGCCACCTCCCCTATATTTTTGCGTTGCAAAAACACCCCGTAATACTACGGGACACAGCAGGGAGGAGGGTAAATAACCCTCTATTCATTGCAGAGAAGTGCACCTATATCGCTTTGCGACACCCCGTAATGCCACGGGGCACGACAGCGGAGGAGTGTGAAATTTTAGTAGATGGGATAGGGAGAGAATTGATAAAGTTGTATAAAAACGAAAGGGAAGCAAAAAATTTGCTTCCCTTTCGAGTGATTGAGTTGGGATTCGAACCCAAGACCCACAGCTTAGAAGGCTGTTGCTCTATCCAGCTGAGCTACTCAACCGACCTTTTATGAAAAAGTGCTGCAAAGTTAGGGATATTTCGGGATATTCCAAATATATGTATCCTATTTTTTGTAGACCTCATATAAAATAGAAGTATCAGAAAGGATACCCTACCGTGAAATGAAACGCAGAATCTCGTTTGAAGTTTTGCGAAGCAATTGCCCAATGGTCTTGTCCGGCCGCCGGATTATAGGCTTTCATTCCCATGTCGAAGCGAAGTAAGAAATAACTGAAATCCAGACGGATTCCCAATCCATAGGCCAACGCGATTTCCTTATAAAACGAATCCAGTCGGAACTGACCGCCGGGCTGTGATTCGTAATCACGAATCGTCCAAATATTACCGGCATCGATAAAAGCTCCCAACTCTACTTTCCAAAATAGTTTGGTGCGATATTCAAGATTTATATCGAGGCGTATATCTCCACATTGATTGATAAATTCGGATACAGAATTATTGCCGTTATAACTACCGGGACCGAGCGTTCTTACCGACCACCCCCGCACACTGTTGGCTCCACCCGAATAGTAGCGTTTCTCAAAAGGTAAAATATCGGAATTCCCATAGGGTATGCCTATTCCTCCACCTACATGAAAAGCAATAGAGTTTCGCTCGTCAATCAAATGGGTAAAACTATAATCGAAATCGAATTTAGCATATTGAGAATATCGGATACCAAAAATCTTGTATCCCCCATCGGGCTCCTTCGAGGTAAGTTTGGAAAAGGCATTGAGCACGTTGCCCGCTATTTCTCCCGCAGCCCTCAACGTATAGACATTGGTGCGACGCTGCACCGGATTGGAGGGATTGAGATTGGAGCAATAAAAGGTATATCCCATACGCATGATGAAGTGATCCTCGTAACTGTATCGTAAAAGCGGATTATCGGGGGCTATGTTTTCGAGAAATCCGTCGGTCTTACGAGGCAAATAGACATAATTTATATCCAACAGGTCGTAGTTGTGGCGGTAGAATCCCCGATTGGTCGTCCACTTATATTTCCAAGCTGCTCCCCAAATGACTCGCGTATACTCGGGACGTTGCTGGAAATTAAGGTTTATACTATATTCGGTACTGGCCTTCATACGCCGCCGAAAATCGGTACGCAAAAACGGGAAAAGAAATTTGGGATAAGTAACTCCTATCTCCCCTCCCAACTCGGTATATCGGTCATTGATGAGTCCGCTCAAATCGCCCGACAAACTTTCATAAGCACCGCGTACCTTAGCCGAAAAAGTTTCGGAACCCTTGAAGATATTACGATGTTGATAAGTAGCTCCCACGGCAAAACCTAAATCGCCCTCGGAATTAGTACCTTCCAATTCGAGCGAGACAGACTGCGGCTTATCCTTGCTGAGCAAGATATAACAATCCAATTGATTTACACCTTCGTCGTTCCGACCGGCCGGCTCGAAGCGAATATTGACATATTTGACAATACGCAATCTCCCGAATGCCGTATAGGTATTGTCCACATCTCGACTACTGAACAACAACCCCGGACGAATGAAACAATTCTCCACCAATGTTTCCCGTCGAATATAAGGGTGGTCGCCTTCCACGAAATAATAATTCTTATATGTACCGGCATTGGCAACATCGATTTGGTCGGTCGCCGTCGGGTCATAAGACAACACAAAATAGATTTTCCTCATATAATACCGTTCGTACGGACGATACCCCGAAGCATTGGCAACAGACTCAGGAACGAGGTTCATAGTGAGATCGACTGCTTTCGAACGGTCGGCGGTATCCGCCGTATAGGTAATCAGTTCTTTATTAAAAGCATAAAAGCCATCGCGCCGCAACATATCGGAAATACGTTGCCTTTCCTCGTCCAACACATTTCTATCGAAATTCGATCCTTTCTTCAAAAGCGAATGAGAGGCATATTGCCGCTCGACAAGCCGGGAAATCGTATCGTTTGAAATACGATAGTCTATATCGTCTATGTAATGCGGCGTATTTGCCGAGACTCGATAGAACACGTCCATACGTTTACCTTTCGAAACCGTATCGACATCGACCCGAGCAGCCATATATCCTTTATTATTCATGGCCTTCTCCATTTGCATACGAGAATTTTCTATCAAAACCGGGTCGTAAATTATCGGGGGTGTACCGGCATTCCTTACCCAGCGGTTATACCATTTGGTCGAATCGTTTCCCGACAAATTATATAGCCCGAGCGTAAAGCGGAACAACCCGAACATACGGTGATTAGGCTCCTGACGCAAATAGGATTTCAAATCGGAAGGTTTCACCGACTTATCATCGGTCTCTATCTTTACATGGTCGAGCAGATAGCTACCGTCCGGGACATGGCGGGTAGGACTACACGCAACCAGAACAATACCGACGATCGCTCCTAAACTTGCCTTTATAACTCGACGAATTTTCAACGCTTCTCCGATAACTTGATTTTTTCTCGATGGATAAAACCTTGCAAATATACACTTTATTTTTTTCAATTCCAGCCATTCCTTAGGCAGAAGCAAGAAGACAAAAATTAACCGGGTTTCAATCACACAGTTATACGATGTTTTTTATTTTCATTTATTACATTAAACTCCGTAAATACAAGCAATTTAAAATAGTAAACATATATTTTCTTTCAAATTATTTGTTTATATCACAAAATAGTTATACATTTGCAACATCATAAACAATATTTATTGTGATAATTATGTTACTACACGTCATTTCTCTATCGGTCATTAGCGAGCTTCTTGTCGTGAGTCGGTAAGGTGGAAAGGCGTATGTAGTTACTTCTCATAGAATGTTAAATTAGAGTAATCGTAAAAACCTTTCCACACAGCGGAAAGGTTTTTCTTTTAATGAGTACAGATTATGAAACATCAATTGCGGAGTGCGACAAGCACTGGCGGAAGGAGAATGGCAGGAGCGAGAGCTCTATGGAGAGCCAACGGCATGAAAGAAACGGAGATGGGAAACCCCATCATCGCAATCGTCAATTCGTTCACCCAATTCGTTCCCGGCCATGTACATCTGCATGAAATAGGGCAAACGGGAAAAAAAGAAATCGAGAAATTAAGATGCTTTGCCGCCGAATTCAACACGATCGCTATCGACGACGGCATAGCTATGGGACATGACGGCATGCTTTATTCCCTTCCCTCCCGCGACCTCATCGCCGACAGCGTCGAATATATGGTCAATGCACACAAGGCCGATGCCATGATCTGTATCAGTAATTGCGATAAAATCACACCGGGCATGCTCATGGCGGCCATGCGGCTCAACATTCCTACCATCTTCGTATCGGGAGGTCCTATGGAAGCGGGGCAGCTCGATGGGAAAGGACTCGATTTAATCGATGCCATGGTCGAATCGGCCGACGAAACCATAAGCGACGAACAAGTACGCCGAGTAGAACATGCCGCATGCCCTACTTGCGGTTCCTGCTCGGGCATGTTTACCGCCAACTCCATGAACTGCCTCAACGAAGCCATCGGTCTGGCTCTCCCCGGAAACGGTACTGTCGTAGCGACCCACCGCAACAGGGAACGATTATTCATACAAGCTGCCCGACAAATCGTGGAGAACTGCCGGGCTTATTACCAAGACGGCGATGAAAGCGTATTGCCCCGTAACATCGCTACTCGCGCGGCATTCCTCAATGCGATGACTCTCGATATTGCCATGGGGGGCTCTACCAACACGGTATTGCACCTGCTCGCCATAGCCCAAGAGGCCGGAGTAGACTTTACGATACAAGACATAGACTCCCTGTCCCGCAAGTCGCCGGTGCTTTGCAAAGTAGCACCCAATTCGCACTATCACATACAAGACGTGAACCGTGCGGGAGGTATTCTCTCGATTCTCGCCATACTCGAAAAAGAGGGGCTGATAGACGCATCTGTCCGTCGAGTAGATCGACTGTCCTTAACCGAAGCCATCGAACAGTATGCGATACGAAACGGAACATGTCCCCCCGAAGCGGAAAGGCTTTGGAAAAGCGCACCGGGCAACCGGTTCAACCTCGTGATGGGCTCTCAGGAAAACTATTACGACAAGCTCGATACCGACCGTTCGAAAGGGTGTATTCGCGATTTCGAACACGCTTATGTCAAAGACGGTGGACTGGCCGTACTTTTCGGTAATATCGCCCAAGACGGCTGTATCGTTAAAACAGCCGGAGTGGACGAAAACATTTTCCGCTTCAAAGGAAGAGCCAAAGTATTCGAATCGCAAGAAGAGGCTTGCGAAGGCATACTCGGCGGGAAAGTGGAGAGCGGAGACGTGGTCGTCATCATCTACGAAGGACCCAAAGGAGGCCCCGGCATGCAAGAGATGCTCTACCCTACCTCGTATATCAAATCGAAACACCTCGGCAAAGCCTGTGCCCTCATTACAGACGGGCGTTTCTCAGGAGGAACATCGGGACTTTCCATCGGACATATCTCGCCCGAAGCAGCTGCCGGCGGAAACATAGGATTAGTGCGGAACGGCGACCTCATCGAAATAGACATTCCCAACCGCAGCATCAACCTGCTTATCGAAGAAACAGAAATGGAACGTCGCAGAGCAGAAGAAAATACCCGGGGAAAAGAGGCATTCACCCCTCGACACAGAACACGAAACATATCGAAAGCCTTGCAAGCCTATGCTGCCTTAGTAAGCTCGGCCGACAAAGGTGCTGTACGAATTATCTAAGAAACAGAGTCCCAATTGTACAAAACGACTATGGCAACAGAGAAAATAAGCGGAGCGGAAGCGCTCATCAAATCGCTCATCGCAGAAAAGACAGAGTATATATTCGGATATCCGGGAGGAGCCATCATGCCCGTATTCGATGTTCTCTACGATTATCGAGACAAATTGAAACATATCCTCGTGAGACACGAACAAGGAGCTACACATGCCGCACAAGGGTACGCACGAGTATCGGGGAAGACCGGAGTCGTCATGGTCACCTCGGGTCCCGCCGCCACCAATATCATCACGGGGCTCTCGGATGCCATGATGGACAGCACGCCGCTCATCGTCATCACCGGGCAGGTCGCCTCTCCCCTATTGGGCTCGGACGCTTTTCAGGAAACCGATGTCGTAGGAATCACCCAGCCGGTGACCAAATGGAGTTACCAGATACGTCACAGCGAAGAAATAGCTTGGGCGGTAGCAAGAGCTTTTTATATCGCCGGGAACGGCCGTCCGGGTCCCGTGGTTCTCGACATTGCCAAAGATGCCCAAACGGGAATGACCGAATTCGACTACAAGCCCTGTCAATTCATTCGCAGCTACAACCCTTATCCCGACATACAACCCGGCGAAATAGAGGAAGCTGCCCGGCTTATCAACCAGTCTCGCAAACCGTTCATACTCGCCGGTCAGGGGGTAATTATCTCCCATGCTGAAAAGGAATTGTCGGAACTGGCCGAAAAAGCCGATATACCGGTAGGTTGCACTCTGTTGGGATTATCGGCAATACCGACCGGCCACCCCCTATACAAAGGCATGTTAGGCATGCATGGCAGCATAGCCGCCAACATCAAGACCAACGAATGCGACCTGCTCATCGCCATCGGCATGCGGTTCGACGACCGAGTAACGGGCGACTTGAAACAATATGCCCGACAAGCCAAAGTAATTCATATAGACATCGACCCGTCGGAATTTAACAAAAACGTGAAGTGCGATGTATCGGTACTGGGTGATGCCCGTGCCGTATTGCAAAAGCTGAATGAAAAAATCGCTCCCGCCGAACACTCCGAATGGATAGAATCTTTCTCTGTGTGTGAAAAGGTGGAAAAAGAAAAGGTCATAGAACCGGAGATACACCCCCGGAAACCATTGATGAATATGGGAGAGGTCGCCCGAAAGGTATCCGAAGCCACGGGCAACGACAGTATTCTCGTGACCGACGTGGGACAAAACCAAATGCTATCGGCCCGATATTACCGGTTCAAAAGATCCCGCAGTATCGTTACCTCCGGCGGATTGGGCACTATGGGATTCGGCCTTCCCGCCGCTATCGGAGCCAAGATAGGCAATCCCGACCGCACGGTCTGCTTTTTTACCGGAGACGGAGGACTGCAAATGACAATCGAAGAACTGGGCACAATCATGCAATATGATATCGATGTGAAGATCATTATTCTCAATAATAATTTCTTGGGTATGGTAAAACCTGTTCTTCGACCATCGCTACTCCGAAACCCCAATGCTGAATCCCGATTTTACGGGCGTGGCAGCAGCTTACGGCATAGCCAGCGAAAGGGTCGCCACCCGCGAAGAACTCGACTCTGCCATACGACGTATGCTCGACCACCGCGGAGCTTACCTGCTCGATGTACAAATAGACCCGGATTGCATGGTATTCCCGATGACTCCCGCCGGGAGCTGTGTAACCCATATCATGCTCAACGCCACTGAAAAATATTAAGACCGATATGACTCAACAGACATTATATACCGTAACCGTTTATTCTGAAAACCAAGTAGGATTGCTGAATCAGATTTCGATTATCTTTACACGCCGACAGCTCAATATCGAAAGCCTGTCGGTATCGGGCTCGGCTATCGAAGGTGTACACAAATTTACCATCACGACATACAGCGACCGCGAAACGATGGAAAAACTGGTCAAGCAGATAGAAAAACGAATAGACGTATTACGCGCCTTCTTTTATACCGACGACGAAATCATTTTTCAAGAGGTCGCACTTTACAAGGTTCCTACCGACAAACTATTGGACGACAGGAGCATCGAAGATTTGATTCGCAAACACAATGCCCGCATTTTGGAAGTAAACCGCACATATACCGTCATCGAGAAATCGGGCCACCCCGACGAAACTCAATCTCTGTTCGAAGAACTGAGTCGATACGACGTCATGCAATTCGTCCGGTCGGGACGTGTCGCCATAACCAAATCGACCGTCGAGCACGTAAGCATATTCCTACAAGAACAACAATACCGACAAAACCAACTATGAAAGAAAAAGAAGAACAATCCAAACGACAAACAGAACCGGTCTACTCCAAAACTTATACCGTAGAGCCGGCCGAAGGAAACGGTCAACAGGAGTTGCCGCTCACCCTGCTCGCCAAACGAATACTCGAAGTGGCTACGTTACATGCCGAATCGTGGGGCGTGGGATATAGTACGCTCATCAAAAACCGGCAAGTATGGGTACTCTCCCGGCTCACCGTCGAAATGTACCGTTATCCGCTCATCAACGAGCATTATACTTTACAAACATGGATCGAAGGGTATAACAAGCATTTTTCATCGAGAAACTTCGCCATACTGGGAGAGGACGGCTCTCCCTGCGGATATGCCCGCACGATTTGGGTCGTTATCGATTTGGATAGTCGCACATCGGTAGATATAAGTCAGTTCGAATATATCGCCGAGAACATATCGGACAAAGCATGTCCCATCGAAAAGCAATCGAGAGTACGCGATGTACATGACGAAAATGCAGTAATCTATCCTGTGACTTATAACGATATAGATTTGAACCGACATGTCAACAGTGTGAAATACATCGAGCACGAACTCGACCTTTTCCCTTTCGAACGGTATGACAAACAACGTATCCGACGGTTCGAAATAAGCTATGCCAACGAAGCTCGATACGGTTCTACCCTGCAACTGCTGAAAGAGGAAGAAGCTCCGGATTATTTTACCTTAGAAATACGGGACGACCAAACCGTGTACTGCAAAGGAAGAATCATATTTGAAAACAGATAAAACCAATTTAATTAACCTCTAAACAAAAAAGAAAATGGCAATCATGAATTTTGGCGGTGTTGACGAAAATGTAGTCACCCGGGAAGAATTTCCATTGGAAAAGGCAAGGGAAATCCTCAAAGACGAAACCATCGCCGTTATCGGATACGGCGTGCAAGGCCCCGGACAAAGTATGAACTTGCGGGACAACGGATTCAATATCATCGTCGGACAAAGAAAAGGCTCGAAGACATGGGATAAAGCGGTGGCCGACGGCTGGGTTCCCGGCGAAACGCTTTTCGAAATCGAAGAGGCTTGCCAGCGTGGAACAATTATCGAGTACCTTCTTTCCGATGCAGCTCAAATAGAGGTATGGCCCAAAGTGAAAAAACATCTTACCGCCGGTAAAACGCTCTATTTTTCTCATGGATTCGCCATCACCTACAAAGAGCGCACGGGTATCGTTCCTCCTACCGATGTCGATGTAGTACTGGTTGCGCCCAAAGGTTCGGGAACCAGTTTACGGCGCATGTTCTTGCAAGGTCGGGGACTCAATTCGAGCTATGCTATTTTCCAAGATGCGACCGGGCACGCCAAAGAGAAAGTTATAGCTCTCGGTATCGGAGTCGGTTCGGGATACCTTTTTGAAACTACTTTCAAACGCGAGGTTTATTCCGACCTTACCGGAGAACGGGGAACTCTCATGGGGGCCATTCAAGGCATTTTCGCCGCACAATACGACACACTGCGCGCACACGGACACAGCCCTTCGGAAGCATTCAACGAAACGGTCGAAGAACTTACCCAATCACTGATGCCTCTTGTCGCCGAAAACGGTATGGACTGGATGTATGCCAACTGCTCGACAACAGCCCAGCGAGGAGCTCTCGACTGGTGGAAAAAGTTTCGCGATGCTACCAAACCCGTATTCGAAGAACTGTATGAAGAGGTAGCCAAAGGGAACGAAGCTCAACGTTCTATCGACACGAACAGTAAAGAAGGATATCGCGATGGATTGAACAAAGAGTTGAAAGAGTTGCGAGAAAGCGAGATGTGGCAAGCCGGTGTGACCGTTCGAAAATTACGCCCCGAAAATAACTAACCGGCAAATAGATTACCATATAGAAAAGAGATTATCTCAACGAGTGGGATAATCTCTTTTCTTATACCCGAACGTGTTATCGACTAAATCTGTTTTTGGTATCTTTCCTGTAAAATAAAACAGGAAAAAATCCGAAACTATCATAAATAACGAAGGGGAGCAATGCTCCCCTTCGTTATTTATCGACGACGCTGTTGTTTGTTTCGTTGCTTCTGTTGTTCTCTCAACGCAGCCTGCTGCTGGCGTTGCGCTTCTTCCAACCGAGCCATGAAACCGCTCTTCTTGCGAGGTTTCTTTTGATTCTCTTTCAACTCGGCAAGAACCTTCTCCTCGTTGATACATTTACGGAATACATAGGTTTGAATAATCGTAATCAACAACGACAAGAAATAATAATAACTCAACCCGGCCGAATAATTATTGAAGAATACCAAGAACATGACGGGCATCAGATACATCATGAACTTCATACCCGGCATCTGTTGTTGTCCGGCGGTATTCTGCATATTGATTTTGGTGTATATCAAGTTGGTAATAGTCATCAACAAACAGAAAAGGCTGATGTGATTACCAAAATAGGGCGTTATCAACGGTATATAAGTATCCCAACTTACGATCGCATCATAGGTCGACAAATCTTTCGCCCACAAGAACGATTCACCCCGAAGCTCGATAGAAGACGGGAAGAAGGTGAACATCGCAATAAGAATAGGCATTTGTAAAAGTAACGGCAAACACCCGCCCATAGGATTCACTCCCGCCTTGCTGTACAGATCCATTGTCAAACGCTGACGCTCCATCGCTTTATCCTGCCCCGGATACTTATCATTAATCTCCTTAATTTGAGGGGCTAAAACCCGCATACGAGCCTGCGACTTATAAGATTTATACGTGAAGGGGAATAAAACGAGCTTTATAAATATCGTCAACAACAAAATGATAACGCCATAATTGCTGAAAAATTTACCCAAGAAGGTGAATACCGGTATAACGACGAGCGTATTTATCCAACGGAAAAACTTATATCCCAGTGGAACGAGCTTATCCAAATCGAGTGTCTGGTCTCCTGAAAGATCGTCGTCATAAGAGGACAATAACGGATAAGAATTCGGTCCGAGAAAAATATTGAATCCGGCAACCTGCGGCTCTTTCGAATCATAATCTATCGTACTCTCGGCATGAAACTGTTTCAAATATCTATCTTCTTCCAAAGACCGAGAGGTAAAAATCCCGTCGTTAAATTTTCCATCGGCAATAAAAGCAGTAGAGAAGAACTGGTTTTTAAAACCAATCCATTTGAGGCTCGTAGTCGCTTTCTCTTCATCGTTACCCGACTCGCTCAAATGCTCTACATCGTCTCCTGCAAATTTATAATACAAGGCACTATTTCTCTCCTCAAACATACGTCCTTGTTCTTGACGGCGCATTTTCTGATCCCAAATAAAATCCCAATAAACAGCGCTCGACGGAATTACCCGGTCCATATCTTTCTGCCAGATATCCATTTTCAACATATAGCTGTCTTCCGGCAAAGAATATCGAATGCCCATCTGACTTCCATTGGCAAGCTGTAATGTCATATTTACAGCATTACCATCGATTTCGGGAGTAAAATATAAATCGCGTGTATCGATCACGCGCGCATTCGTACGAATAATGAATCCATAGTCGTTTTCGTCTCCGGTAAACAGAGTCACATTCGTGGAATCATAGGCCATGTAATCATTCAAAACAGCCTCATAAAGACGACCTCCTTTATTAGAAAACTTCAATGTCACCTTATTATTGGACAAAGTAGTAAATTCTTCCGAACCTTCGGCACAAGGAGCGAACTCGCCGAAACGCGCTATCAAACCTGCATTTTTTAATGAATCGGCAACTTCTCCCGAAACGGTATCGGTCGAAACGGGTGTTTCTGCCAAAGCGGCCTCGGCCATACGTTCCGCTTCCACAGCGGCAATCGAATCGTTATACCGACGCTGTGCCTCCAATTGTTCGGGTGTAGGCTGCATCCACCAAGAGAAAAGCAGCACAACTACGACCATCAATACAAGACCTAAAATCGTGTTTTTATCCATTCTTCAATTTTGAGATTACTAAATTATTTTTTTGAAATCGCTGCTTTAATAAAGTCAACGAAAAGGGGATTCGGATTAAGAACCGTACTATTGTACTCAGGGTGATATTGTACTCCCACATACCAACGCAAAGACGGAACCTCGACAACTTCGACCAAATGAGTTTCGGGATTCTCGCCCACGCAACGCATTCCGGCATCTTCAAAAGCTTTACGATACTCATTGTTAAATTCGAAACGATGGCGATGCCGTTCGCGAATATGGGTCGTTCCATAAGCCTTAGCAGCAATAGAGTCTTCGGCCAATATACAGTCATAGGCGCCTAAACGCATCGTCCCACCCATATTGGTTATGCTTTTCTGCTCCTCCATCAAGTCTATTACATTATGCTTGGTCGTCACGTCCATTTCGGTAGAGTTAGCATCGGTATACCCCAACACATCACGGGCATACTCGATCACCATGCATTGCATACCCAAACATACGCCAAATGTCGGGATATCGTGTTCACGAGCATATTTCAAAGCGATGAATTTTCCTTCGATACCTCTCTGCCCAAATCCCGGAGCAATCAACACGCCATCTAAAGAAGAAAGCATAGCGTCCACATTTCCGCTATTTAATTTCTCGGAATGAATATATTGCAAATCGAGTTTGCGATCGTTATAGGTCGCCGCCTGAAACAACGATTCATTGATAGATTTATAGGCATCGGGAAGTTCTACATATTTGCCGACTAATCCGATACGTACGGTCTTAGTCGCATTTTTCATGCGATGCAAGAAATTCAACCACGGCTCCAAATGAGGTTCTCCGTTTATGGGTAAACCGGTTTTTGTCAATACGATTTCATCTAAATGCTGTTGATGCATTTTCAAAGGGACTTCGTATATAGACGGAACATCTATCGACTGAATCACTGCCGCAGGATCTACATTGCAAAACAATGCCACCTTCTTACGTAAAGCAAGAGATAACTCGTACTCGGTACGCAATACCAATATATCGGGTTGGATACCTACCTCCTGCAATTGTTTTACCGAATGTTGGGTCGGTTTGGTTTTCAATTCCTTAGCGGCAGCAATATAAGGTACATAGGTCAAATGAATACATACACAATTTTTACCCATTTCCCAACGCAACTGACGTACACTTTCGAGATAGGGCAAAGATTCGATATCCCCGACCGTTCCCCCAATCTCCGTGATTACGAAATCGAACTGGTTCTTCGATCCTAAAAGTTTAATGTTACGTTTAATTTCATCTGTAATATGCGGAATAATCTGCACCGTCTTTCCCAAATAATCGCCCCGTCGTTCTTTATCTATTACATTTTGATAAATACGCCCTGTTGTAATATTATTGGCGCGAGTCGTAGGAGTATTGGTGAATCGCTCGTAGTGACCCAAGTCAAGGTCGGCTTCGTGTCCATCGACCGTCACATAACATTCTCCATGTTCATAAGGGTTCAATGTTCCGGGATCTATATTGATGTAAGGATCGAACTTTTGGATAGTTACTCTATAACCTCTTGCCAAAAGCAATCGAGCCAACGAAGCCGAAATAATACCTTTACCCAACGACGAGGTTACCCCCCCCGTAACGAATATATACTTAGTCTCCACGATAAAATATGGTTTATGTGTTACATTTACAAGGCGCAAAATTAGGAAAAATAATCCACAATCTATCGCAACATTCAACAGAATTATCACTTTTCATTTGCTATGAAGAGAAAAGCCCATAACAGGTAGAAACACTTTACAATTTTTACCCAAAAGAAAGACTATCGGTAAACAATTTGTATCAAATAATCATTATCTTTGCAAACAGATGCGAAAATAGGCTGCATTCGGCAAAGTCAAGCAAGCTTGCTTTTGCCCTCATTGGCACTATCTTTGCAAACAGATGCGAAAATAGGCTACGCCTTGCCATAATCGAATAAACCTATTTCTACTCTCTACTTGTTGCACTATCTTAAAAAATACAAACATATACTCTTATGAACTCACGAATTACAGCTATTCTCATAGGTCTTCTTTCTGTAACCGGAGTATTCGCAACGACTGCCATAGAACAGAACGATAGTATAACGAACGAAATCGTATCTGACAGTATAACAATGGCCATGCCATCAGATTCTATAACCATACAGGTTACCGATACCGACTCGATCGCTCGCCAGCAAGAGGCCGACAAGAATTTACTTTCATTATTGGAAACAGACTCAACCGAACAGATTTTACCGGTTATCAAAATGTTGCGTATGCTCGAATATGCCGACAGCATAAGAGCTATGCAAGGGTCGGGCGAAATACCTGTCAACCCACTTTTCTTACCTATCGTGTTCGAAAAACAGATGTCTACTCCTTTTCAACATTTACCCTCGGCCGAAAAATGCCCATTCAAACCAAAGTCTCTTTCGGTGGACGATAAATGGTTACAAGACGAGATTCAAGCCGAAAAGACCCGAAATT
>OLPK01001514.1_pt1 | contig 14309 bp, 9 predicted proteins | sample 1672261 | NCBI WGS metagenome assembly OLPK01 (sample SAMEA3136665, study PRJEB25190) | human gut metagenome
TCCGTTGCGGTTGAAGAAGTCATAACGGGCTGTCGCTTGTAGTTTGTTGGTAACGAAATAACCGCCTTGCACGTACCCCCCTAAATAGTTATAGCTCTCGTCAATTTTCTGCCGTTTGGTAAACCCTACATTCATATAATAGATTTCAGCGCCGAGATACAGGCGATTCTTCAACATGGCGAATTCTGCTCCTGCCCGGAAATCGTTCGTACTTTCGCTTTCGCTCTCCACATTCAATGAAGTGGAAAGACCGAACAGCATCTTATCTTCCTTCAAACGGTTCGGGCTGCCCTGGTTGGACGGCATAACTCCTTTCGGCATGTACGTGATGCGGCCGGCATACAACAATGACGGGATATGCCAGTCGTCGCTGAACGTTTTGGATGCCACGTTGACGGAGCTTCCCGTTCCGTTGAAAATCCCAACTTCGTAGCCGAACTTATCCTTTACCAATCCGTGCACTTCCACTCCGAGGTCGAATCCCATGCCGATGTTCGGTGTCACGGCATTAAGAGAATAAGGCAGGATAACGGATGAGGTGAGCGATGTCGGCAGTGTCGGCATTAACGTCTCGCCCAGCGTAGTCAGGTAAGCGTGCGAGAACGGAGTCTTGAACTTGCCAACACGTATGGCAAAACTCTTTTTTATCTCTACGTCGAACCAAGCCTGTTGAAGGATGTTTCCTCCGTTTCCGGCAGCATTGATGGAGAGGTTGAATGTCACCCGGTCGAATGCCTTGCCCGTGAAACCGAGGATGGCATAAGGGATCGAGAAACCGCTGTTGTGTATATTGTCCTGATTGTAGGCCGGGTCCAGCCCTTCATCGTCGTAGTAGTTGATGTTGGCACTGGTCTGTACCAACATATAAGGTTTGAAAACGAAATCCCCCTTCTTGGTAGCGATTGTAAAACCTTCTTTGCCGTTTAGCGATACGACACCGTTTTCCGTATCTTCCTCATATTGGGCCATGACGGCCAACGGCAATAGTAATAATGCTGCAATTGTGATTATCAGTTGTTTCATTTTAGTTTGTCTTATGGATAAATTATAAGGAGTTGAGGAATGCGATCACTGCCTCACGCTCTTCCTTGCTCATTTGTTTGAATAAATTTTTGGAGGCTTCCCCTTCGCCTCCATGCCACATGATGGCTTCGGTCAGGTTGCGGGCGCGTCCGTCATGAAGGAAATAGGTATGACCGTTGACTTTCTCCTGCAGCCCGATACCCCAAAGCGGCGTAGTACGCCATTCGTTTCCTCGTGCCAGGCCGCTGACATAATTGTCGTTCAACCCGACTCCCATGATCTCCGACCCCATGTCATGCAGTAGGAAATCAGAATAAGGATGTATGGTCTGTCCGCCGAGCCATGGCAAACGTGTGCCGTTGAGCAGTGTGGAACCGCCCGCTTGCGTGTGCAGCGTAGTGACGTGGCAGAGATGGCATTTCGCTTCGTAAAACTTTTGTTCTCCTAAGATGACCTGAGGGTCGTTTATGTTGCGCCGTGCCGGTACACCGAGGCTTTGCATGTAAAGGTCCACATCTTCCATATCGGCGGTCGATATGTCGAGCTGGTCATACGAGAGCCCCATCATGCTGCCTTGGTTGATCTGAGCCTGCCCTTCGCAAATATCTTCCGGATAGCGGCTGTTTGTCACGCCCATATCGCTTGAAAAGCCCAGTTCGACGGTCAGGTCGAGATGCTGTGCCTTGTTTCCTGAAAGGCCGACACCGGTGACACCCTTCTCGGTGATATAGTTGCAACGTCCGCTGATGCCATATTCCGGATAATTGCGTTTGGCAGCGAGCGCTTCGATTTCCCTGCGGTTGATTGCCATCATCTGTCCCATACCGACGTGGCGTAACGGGATGCGTACGGTGCAGAACAAATCTTCCGGGGCGATACTGTCTTTATACCATTCGGTTATTGTGTAATTGGGTTTGCATAGTTCGTAAGTCTCTCCGTCGGGGAAGGAAAAAGTCTGCTTGTCGTATGTGACGGACAACTTACCTTCCGGTTTGACGCCGTAGATGGCTTGGTCGTGCAATACACGTCCGTAGTCGCGGAAGAAAGCACCGTTGCGGCGGGAGATATAGACCAGCATGGAAGAGAAACCGTAGTTGCCCGATCCGCCGTTTTCCCACAATGTCGGTTTGGTCCTTCCTGCGTTGCGATGGCAACTGCCGCAGGAATAGCCGGCATAAACAGGTCCGAGACCGCCTCCGTCGCCATTGTTGCTGGTGCGTACATCGTCGTAGAGACCGTCGCCGTTGTTGAAACGGATCGAGTTGGCTCCTGTTATCCAGTCGGCGTTCGTATCGTAGGCGACCGATGAGTTTAGGAAAATCGTTGAAGTCCCTGCTGACAGCGCATATCCGTTCGGGACATCTATTTTATCCATATCCATTTTATCGTCCTCTTCACAAGCTGCGCATGCAAAGAGCAGGAGTAGCGAGGATGTTAACAGGTAAGATTGCTTCATATCATTTTATTGGTTTTCTGAATTTATTTCCGAATAACGCGAGTCGCATTGTGTAATAACTCTGAAACCCTGAAACAGCGGGCATTTGTCTGCTGTTTCAAGGTTTGTCATGATCTATTATCAAGTTTTATGTCTCAGAGGCATGTTTATTTTGCTCCATCGACAGTGCGGGGCTGCCCGTCTTTGAACAGGAGATATTCCAATGTATGGTAACCACGTACGCTCTGTGCGGCTCCGATGGCCTCATCTTCTTCGTCAAAGTTTCCGCTCCATTCCAGGTCATCCCAGTTTTGTGAATTCAATACCTGTACGATACCGTTCTGGTCCAAAGGCCAGCTGTCCATGTTGGGGTCCAGACCTAAGTTGGCAACCGGGCCGATAAGGAAAGCTTCGCTCTTTTCCCACGGTTCGCGTGCCGTGATCCATAAGTTGCAGGCCTTTTCGAAGTTGTCGTTGCTTGGGTTCTGTCTGAACTGATTCACTGCATCCAGCAAAAGCTTGTTCTTTTCCTGCAAGTCTTTATAAGTAGGAAGAACGACCGCATCGACAAACTGTTCGGCTATTGCATCAAGGTCATCGTCGTATTCAGGATCGCCGAATGTTTGGTTTACATACGGTTTTGCTTCATTTAACAACAGGTTGGCCAGTTCCATGCAAGTGTTCATTGCGGCAACGGACTCTTCGCTGTCGATGTTGTTGCGGAACGGTTGCGGAATAGCCTGAATCGCCTTTGCAGAAGCGAAAATCAGCGTTTTGATTTCTTCGTCGAGATCCGGGTTGGTTGAAGCGATCAGTTTTGAAAGCGAGTGTTCTGCGATGTCTCCTTCATCGTCGAAATCTTTGTAAGAGTTGAATGCACTCAGGTTTCCGTCCACTTTGGACACGTCGTTGTCGTCGATGCGGCCGTAGTATGTGTTACGGATGGAGAAGATATTGTTCGTATAGTCGTCGCGCGAATGCCAGCTATACCATGATTCGACGGCATAAAGACCGCCTTCCTTGTCACCGCTGGTATATTTGGTATACGGGTCCTTGATCTTGGCGTCACCTACTTCGTTGGCGATGTTCCACATACCGCTTTCGATCATTTCCTCGATACACGAGAGCGGGCTTTGGTAAGCTCCGGCAGTCTGGTCTTTGAAGATCGTGGCGTATGGACCGTGTGAACCCTGCTCATCGACGTAGTCGGTCACCCAGGAGTTGTAGAGCGTGGTCGCATCGTTGTTCAGCAACATTGCCACGTTGTACATATAGTTACCCCATGCACTGGCGTTTTCAGAACTGTAGTCCAGGCTGACAGGATCTTTTCCGCCACCATCAGGCGTGGGATCGTCGTTGTCGCTACATGCTCCCATCGAGAATGTCATGGCGAGCGATAAGGCTGCCAGATAGAAATAATTTTTCTTTTTCATTTTATTGATTAAGCTATTAAATTGTTTATGTTGTTTTTATTTGCTGAGGAACCAGCCGATGTAGGCGATAGCCAGGCTGAATTCGTTTTCGCTGTTATATTTGCCGCCTCCGATTTTGCGTGTTGTATAGTCTGCTTTCACGACAAGATTAGGTAAAGCATACCAATTGGCTCCGGCTGTCCACATGCTTACTTTGTTGCGTAAATCCATCGTGTGCTTGCCTTCGCCTTTTTCCTGTGGGTTGTAGTATTCGTAGCGGACGAACGGATAGATTACGGGTACGCTCATATTGTCTTTACAAACCGCACGCAGGTTGAACCCCACTTCGCCACCATAGCTGACCGCACGTTTGGCGATCGGGGTTGTCTGTGTATAAGGAGAACCGCCGCTTTGGTGGTTGTTGACACTGCTGAGGTCGTCGGCTTTGCTCAGGTTGCCGTATATCATGTTTGCGCGTGCGGTGACATATTTGTTTTTGTATTGCAGGTCAGCCGTATAGATGCGCAAAGGTATGTTTCCATATTTGACGTATGTTTCCGGTTTGTCGGAATTGGCTCCCGTATTGTGGCAATAGTAGAAGGAACCGCCTATTTTCAATCCCGGTACTCCTAAATAGTTCAGGCGGGCCACATAGCCCGGTGAGGTGAAGTTATCTGTTTCGAATAGTCCTTGCTTACCACCGGCAACCCATGTGTTGCGGTCGAAACCGTTGGCGTTCAATCCGGCAACGACCAAAGCCTGGTAGTTGAAACGTGTGTAGCCTCGACCGAACGTACCGAACACTTCGATACCGTTTTCGTGCCAGGTAGAAGGAAGGATGGTCGTTTCACCTTCCGGACGAGAAGTTCCGAAGAAGTTGATCGGCTCATGATGCTCGTTGGTCAAACCGACCGGGACGATCAAATGACCGGCACGGACATTGAAGGCCGGATGGATAAGACGTGTGATGTGGAATTGTTCCAAAGCAACTTCACCGCCTTTTTCAACTTCCATTTCGTATTCTCCGTTTTCTGTGTTTTCTATCTCATAGGCACTTCCCGTACCTCCAGCCTCAAATTCTATTTCTGCTCCTAATACCCATTGGGAATTGAATTTGTAATCGAAAGCCAAGACAAAACGGGGTATGGAGATCGAATTGCGATGGTCTTTCTTGCTTCCGTTGTCCGTACCCCGGAAACGATTGATGCCGTAGTCCATAAAGTTTGCGAGGATCTCCCCATATCCGCCGAAGCGGAACTTGTTATATCCGGCTGCATAAATGTCTGCGGATTGTTCCACTGCGGATTTTTCTGTCGTTGTTTCTTCTTGTTCCTGTGCAAATGCCGTTACACAAGAGGTTAGTAGAGTGATTGCTAATAAATTAGTTAACCTTTTCATTGCGTTTTTTAATTTTTGGCAAAATTAAAGGGGCTGTCAACGGTGTGCAATCGCAATTAGTAGGTAAAAAGGTGTCGATGTTACCTATTTGTAGGTATTGTGTGCGTTTTTACAGGAAAAATATCATGAAATCCCTACAATTGGGGAGGGTAAAGACAAATATACATATTTGTAGGTATTGTGTTAATGATTGTCCACTCATATCTTTGCCTTTGTCAATTATGTATCATGATTAGGTATAATCGTCGACCGGAACCTTATTGATAGAATGTCAATGTAATGTTTATTTTAAAGTAAATAACAACAGCGGGGATTTTTATTGGTTTTCCTTGCGACAAAAGAAGAACTGTTTTGAGAAAAACGGTTCTTTTTGTTTCAATATCACCCTGATTAGGTAGCAAGAGGCGTTTTTTTACTCACATATAGGTATTGTAGGAGGCCGGAGGTACCCGTATCTTTGCAATGTCATTAAGAAAGTAACACTATTAGTATAATCGCTATATCAAAACCTTTTGCTATTTATGTAAGCATATAAGATGATTAACTATATCGGAAAGTTTTTATTGGTTATTTTCGATATAAAAAAGAAGCCTCTCTGTGAAGAGAGGCTTCTTTTTTATGTTTCCGTTTCCCATTAGCTTCTGTCCGGAATCTGTTCGGCGTCGAGTCTTGGACTTGTTCCCGCAAGGGTATGTTTGCTACTTCGGCTGTGCCAAAACAATTACATCGGCTTGGCACAACCGTTTCCTCGGCATGAAACGGTCGTTACATAGGCATGAAACACTGGTCGGTTTGTTTCTCTTGGTATTTAGGGCTGATGACGTGCCACAGTTTCACCTCGTCGCCGATCTGTTGTTCTGCGATCCTTCTCAAGCAAGTGGTGACTTTGGAGCTGTCTTGTTTCATACAGAACAGATAGGAGGCGGGGATGTCAGAAGCATCGATTTTTATATATTATATTAATGTATTATAGTTGTTTGATCCGTCTGTAACGGACGTTGATGTAAAGATACATAATAATGTAAGGTTTTGCAAGTCTTGAAACCGTTATTGAGCAAGCAATCGATATCTCCGTATTTTGTATATCTTTAACAAAAGGGGACGCTTCTCCAAGAGGAAATTACGAAACCAGTTGTTTTTGCCATTTTTTCTTCCGATGCGAGTAAAGGATGTTTGTCTTGTATGTGGCTGATAATCTTTGTTTTAATGAAGATGTAAAGAGGTTTGGCGAATGATTGAAAACAGTTACTTTTATATATGGCTTTAGCTACTTTTGGGTGCTATAAATTGTTGTTAATAAGAAGTATAGGTGTATGAGAAGAAAAATGGTGAAAAAACGTACGTTTTCATTAGTCATTTCTAAAGCTCCTCTTATTTTTCTATATATCAACATCTTAAATACGATCACACACCCGATTTCACTCTTAAAATTCTTCATTTACGCGTACATTATATAAATTAGTATATCTTTATTAATCAACCCATTACAAAAACTGTCAAAATGCAAAAAGCACCTTTTTTGCGAATTACTACCCAAAACAGCCCTTTTCAGTCCCTAAGCAAGACGGATATTTTCCTAAAATCCACTAATCATTCGTTTCCTGCCGCAAAACAAATGTGTCTGCGGTCGAAACTTTTATTTCAATCGTTGGAACTAAAGTTTCTACATGGTGGAATCAAGGTCCCAAAACGAGTAACTATATGAAACTTTAGTTTCTAACTTTTTTAGCTGAAACTATCCGACTTACCGAATTTACTAATTCTGTAAGCGCAGTCTGCAGAATCTATTTTTTATGTATCTTTGGCTATTCAAACACCAAGACAAGAGAGAAAAGCCTATGTATAAGAATGGTAAATATCGGGAAACCGATAAAATGAGTGATCTGATCTGTGAGAATTATCCGATGGTGCTCGTCATGAGCCGCTTCGGTATTGCACTCGGATTCGGAGAAAAGAATATCGGAGAGGTATGCCGCCAAAACGGTGTCGATCCCTGCACGTTCCTGACCGTCGTAAACTTTCTGACGGAAGAGATATCCGCGCCGATGACAAACATTGACAAATGTCTGTCGATCGAGGCTTTGATCACTTATCTGCATAATGCACACGCCTATTTCCTGGACTTCCGGCTGCCCCATATCCGCCGTAAACTGACCGATGCTATTGCAGACTGCCCGAAAGATGTGGCGTTCGTTATCACTAAATTTTTCGACGAATATGCAGCAGAAGTCCACAAACACATGTCGTATGAAGAAAAGACAGTATTTCCATACGTCCGGGGATTATTAAAAGGGATAAAAGACCCGAAATACAACATAACGATCTTCCGAAAACATCATGATCAGATCGAAATGAAGATTATCGAACTGAAAAATATCTTGATCAAGTATTATCCGGGACCCGGAAGCAACCTGCTGAACAGCGTCTTGTTTGACATCTTCGCGACCGAACAAGATCTGGCCTCCCATAACCACGTAGAAGACTATCTTTTCGTCCCGGCGATCCTGACTCTTGAAAAAACAATACAGTGATGCCTATGAGCGCCTTATTAAACATAGCGATTGCCGAACCGTCTGCCATCATCCGCAGTGGGCTCGAAGCGGTATTAAAGCGAATTCCCGGATTCCGCATCCAGATCATCGAAATTGCCACTGCGGAGCTTTTGCAAGAGACACTTCGCTCACACAAACCAGACATACTGATTATTAACCCGTCACTTCCCGGTTACTACACCATTCAGCTTCTCAAGGAAGAAACCGGCTGTACGGAAATGAAATGCATAGCCCTGCTGTATGCTGTCGCTGATCATGCCCTGCTGCGACCTTACGACGACCAGATCAACATCTATGACAGCCCGGACGAGATCCGCCACAAGCTGGAACGCCTCCATACGTCACCGGAAGAGGAAACCGAAAACGAAGAACAGCAGACGCTCAGCGCACGCGAAAAAGAAATCGTGGTCTGTGTCGTCAAAGGGATGACAAACCGCGAAATAGCCGACCGCCTGTTCCTTTCCACACACACCGTTGTTACACACCGACGCAACATCGCCCGGAAATTGCAGGTACACAGTGCCAGTGGTCTGACCGTATACGCCATTGTTAACAAATTAGTTGAACTAAACGATATCAAATTATAATCCATGAAGAAAAACAAACTCGCCGTCCTTACGTCATGCCTTGTCCTGTCAGGGACATTCTGTACGCAGGCACAAAACAAAACGCCACAGGAAATCCGGATACCGGATACTTACAAAGTAACGAACAAGTCTATCTACCGGAAGGGCTGGATAGATTTCAACAAGAATGGGAAAAAGGATGTATATGAAGATCCTACGGTCCCGATCGATGCACGTGTCGAAGACCTCCTTTCGCAGATGAATGTTGAAGAAAAAACCTGCCAGATGGTTACGCTCTACGGTTACAAGCGGGTGCTGAAAGACGACCTGCCGACATCGGACTGGAAAAAACAACTCTGGAAAGACGGCATAGGAGCCATCGATGAACATCTGAACGGTTTCCAACAATGGGGACTTCCTCCTTCCGACAACCCGTATGTCTGGCCGGCTTCCCGTCATGCCTGGGCTTTGAATGAAGTACAACGGTTCTTTATCGAAGAGACACGCCTCGGCATCCCGACCGACTTCACGAACGAAGGCATACGTGGGGTAGAAAGCTATATCGCCACCAACTTCCCGACACAGTTGGGATTGGGACACACCTGGAACCGGAACCTGGTTCATAAGGTCGGCTATATCACCGGGCGCGAAGGACGGTTGTTGGGATATACCAATGTCTATGCTCCGATCCTCGATGTCGGGCGCGATCAACGTTGGGGACGTTATGAAGAGGTATACGGCGAAAGCCCGTATCTGGTAGCCGAGTTGGGCGTGGAAATGGCAAAAGGCATGCAGACCGATTACCAGGTGGCCGCCACTTCCAAACACTATATCGCTTACAGTAACAACAAAGGCGGACGCGAAGGGATGGCACGCGTAGATCCGCAAATGTCACCACGCGAGGTCGAGATGATCCATGTCTATCCCTGGAAACTGGTGATCAAGGAAGCCGGGATCCTCGGAATCATGAGTTCATACAACGATTACGACGGGTTCCCCATTCAGAGCAGCTATTATTGGCTGACGACACGTCTGCGTGGCGAATTCGGTTTCCGCGGATATGTGGTATCGGACAGCGACGCCGTCGAATATCTTTTCTCTAAACACGGAACTGCCGCCGATATGAAAGAATCCGTGCTACAAAGCGTATTGGCGGGATTGAACATACGTTGTACATTCCGCTCACCGGATTCATACGTCCTGCCACTTCGCGAACTGATCGCGGAAGGAGCAATTCCAATGTCCACCATTGATGACCGAGTGCGTGACATTTTGCGCGTCAAATTCCTCGTTGGATTGTTCGACCATCCGTATCAGATCGATTTGAAAGAGACCGACAAAGAGGTAAACTGCGCCGAAAACCAACTGGTAGCCTTGCAGGCTTCAAAAGAATCGCTCGTTCTGTTGAAGAACCAGGATGCCGTCCTTCCTTTAGATGTAAACAAAATTTCCAAAATCGCCGTATGCGGTCCGAATGCAGATGAAGAGGCATACGCTTTGACACACTACGGCCCGCTTGCCGTAGAAGTGACAACCGTGTTGGAAGGCATTCGGAATAAGGTAAAACCAGGAACGGATGTGCTCTTTACGAAAGGTTGTGATCTGGTAGATGCCAATTGGCCGGAATCGGAACTGATCCGTTATCCGTTGACAGCCGAAGAACAGAGCGAGATCGACAAAGCAGTGGAAAACGCGAAGAAGAGCGATGTGACTGTAGTCGTGCTGGGCGGAAGTAACCGCACCTGCGGAGAAAACAAATCGCGCTCCAGCCTCGATTTGCCAGGCCGCCAACTCGATTTGCTGCAAGCTGTCGTAGCCACTGGAAAACCGGTCGTATTGGTGCTGATCAACGGACGTCCGTTGTCTATTAACTGGGCGGACAAATATGTTCCGGCTATCCTCGAAGCCTGGTATCCGGGTTCGCAAGGCGGTACGGCCATTGCAGACGCTCTGTTCGGCGACTATAACCCAGGTGGAAAGCTGACCGTTACCTTCCCGAAGACAGTCGGACAGATTCCGTTCAACTTCCCGACCAAACCGAATGCACAGGTCGACGGCGGACGCAACAAAGGGTTGGACGGCAACATGTCCCGCGTGAACGGTCCGTTGTACCCGTTCGGCTACGGATTGAGTTATACGACTTTCGAATACTCAGACATTTCGATCCAGCCAGCTATCGTGACACAGGTTCAACCGGTCACCGTCCGTTGCAAGGTGACGAATACAGGTAAACGTGCCGGAGATGAGGTAGTACAGTTATATGTACGCGATATCCTCAGCAGTGTTACGACCTACGAGAAGAACCTCGTCGGCTTCGACCGTATCCATCTGAATCCGGGAGAAACGAAAGAGCTTACCTTCACTATCGAACCGCGCGACTTGCAGCTGCTGAATAGCGATAACCATTGGGTGGTAGAACCGGGAGACTTCAAGGTTATGGTCGGAGCCTCATCCGAAGACATCCGCCTGAACGACCGTTTCACGGTAGTGGAATATGGTAAAGAGCAGGCAAACATATCGGCAGCTTCCCGACAGCAGAAATCAGTTATTGCCAGCTCTACTCAGGAGTCTGCTCCGTCAGTATTAGACGGCAACCCATCTACGGCTTGGAAAGCCAACAAAGGTGAATACATAACTTTTGCACTCGAAAACAACGCCTCTCCTAACAACATCGCGATTGCCTGGAAAGAAAAAAGCAAAGATGCCAAATTTGAAATCCAACTCTCCGGTGGCGGAGGCCAGTTCCTGACCGTATATGAAGGGACGGTAGAAGCCACGAACGAGCTGACGAATTACCGGTTCAAAGGCACGACCGCCAGTGATATCCGTATCGTAATAACCTCCGGCAATGCAAGTATCTCGGAAATAAAAATCAAGGAGTTGAAAAATTAAAAATTAAAAATTAAGAAATGGTGTCTTATGCATTCATTTCTTAATTCTTAATTTTTAATTCTTAATTTATAAATAGATTTCCCCAAAGAACTCCGGACAATGGAAGTTCGGAGAAGGAAGATCAATCGGACTCCAACTTACGAAATGCGGAAATTCCGTATCGTCCGCACATTTATAGAAGTTGCCCATTATCTTTTCCGGTAGGTTGTCAGGATCGAGGCCCATCAACCGGAAAGGAATGGCAACCACCAACTCCCAGCTATAAACCCCCAGTTTCTCTGTAAAAGCGACATGAGGAAGACTTGAAAAACGACGTATCGAAGCATACTCTTCGGGGGTCAGAGATTTCTTCGAATCACGCGATTCCCGATAGGAAGCATCACATGTTCCGATACAATTAAACTCGAAATTGTAGTAATTGGGATCATTCACCCGCTTCATAAAAAACTCCACGCAACTATCTTGATAGACAGGTGAACCATCCGTTTCATAAAGAGCTTTCAATGAATTGCCTTTTACAAAGTAACGAATATACAGATTCACTTTCGATCTTGCGATATCGAAAGCCACGATAGGCTTATAGGAATATTCCTCCCAGTTAATCACATCGATCGACTCTCGCTGGGCCTTTTCCATCAAAAAGCCTACGGACGACAGATCCAGTACGTCCAGCGTTTCCAAATAAGGGACTTTCAGTTTCTTCATTATCAATTATAGATTTGGAGTAATGGTAAATGTAAATAAGAAGTCAGCAATACGGATAAGACTCCGATTATAGCCAAAACAATAATGACCGATCCTACAATCCTATTCAATAACCATATACCTCGCACGTTAAACCATTTTTTCAATTTAGCAACTATATAAGTGATTCCGAACCACCAGAGAACAGCCCCCACCCCAATAAAAGCAATGCCACCCGACAGCATCCAAACAGAATGTTCCGGCAAGACAAAACCAAAGCGGGCAAACAAACCAATATATAGCAATACGATTAATACGTTGCTAAAGGTAAGAAGAAAAGCTGTAATAAAATCCTGAGTGAAAGATAACTTTTTCTCCCGTTGTTTTCTAAGATTCCGGACAGGATTGGATTGGAAAATATAATAGCCGAAAATACCCAATACGATACTGCCGATCAATTGCAAAGGAGCCTGATTCGCCTCCACAAAGTTCACCACAACTCCCATCCCCAAGCAAGTCAGTGCAGCGTAGATCACGTCTGACAGAGCAGCCCCTAATCCGGTAACAAACCCATGCCAACGTCCTTTGTTCAGCGTTCGTTGTATACATAGCATGCCGATCGGACCCATCGGGGCGGAAACCAGTACGCCAATAACAATTCCTTTACTTATCAATCCCAGCATTATCCTTCTATTTTCTGCCTAATGATTTGCAAAGATAACGCAAACCGGGAGCAGAATAAAATGAACTCGTCCATTTTTAACCAAAAAACACCTGCAGGAATGTTTTTTAGATTACCTACAGGCGTTTTCACACTTTATGTAAAAAGGCTATTTAGCTTTTTCCTTTTCCAATATAGCTTTCAACTTTGCAACGATTTCGGGATGTTCGGCCGCCAGATTCTTCTTTTCTCCGATGTCCTGCTTCAAGTTGTAAAGCTGTTCTTCCTTGCTGTTGCCCAACTCGATATTCGTCAGTTTAGCATAAGCAGCACCATTACTCGGAGCTATGTACTTCCATTCGCCGTCGGAGACAGAAAGAGAACCGGCGACTTCGACCACATAGTCGCGCCCTTTCAAGTCCTTCCCCAAGAATGCGTCCAGATGATCCCGGCTGTCAGGACCGGCCCCTTCTTCGAGCGGCTTGCCCATCAGGCTTGCCATGGAGGCATACAGGTCGATCTGTGATACCAATGCGTCGGAGACACCCGGTTTTACCTGAGCCGGCCAGCTCACAATCATCGGAACACGCGTACCGGCTTCGAAGATACTGTATTTACCACCACGGAACGGCCCCCAGGGTCTATGTTCGCCCAACAATTCCACAGCCCGGTCTGCATAACCATCATCCACAACAGGACCGTTGTCGCTACTCAACACGATCAAGGTGTTTTCGGCAATACCGGCTTTTTCGAGTGCGCCCATTATTTCGCCTACAGTCCAGTCGAATTGCAACAAAGCGTCGCCACGAGGGCCCATGCCGCTCTTGCCGACAAAACGGGGATGCGGCCAACGAGGAACGTGCGCGTCGTTGGTTCCGACATACAGGAAAAACGGTTCATCTTTGTGGTTTTCAATAAATCGGACAGCTTTGCAAGTGATGCTGTCTGCAATGTTTTCATCTTCCCACAAGGCCTGCTTGCCCCCTTTCATGTAGCCGATACGCGAAATGCCGTTCACGATCGCCATATCATGCCCATGGTTCGGACTCGGTTTCAATTTGGTAAGCAATTCCGGATGGTCTTTTCCCAACGGTTCGCCAGGGAACGGTTTTTCATAGCTCACTTCAATCGGATCATTCGGATCAAGATTGACGATCCGCTGATTCTCAACCCACACACAAGGCACACGGTCGCCTGTGGCAGCCATTATATAGGAATAGTCGAACCCTATATCTGAAGGTCCCGGCGTGATAAAGCCATTCCAATCCTGTCCTCCCGTCCTGTCAGACAATCCCAAATGCCATTTACCTATAGCACCTGTTGTATAACCACACTCACGAAACATATCGGCAACAGTCGGCTGTTCGGGACGAATGACCATTCCGGCATTTCCAGCCGCAATCCCCGTGTCATTCCGCCTCCAAGCATAATGCCCCGTAAACAGCGAATAGCGCGAAGGCGTACTGGTCGCAGCCACTGCATGCGCATCCGTAAAACGGACACCTTGGGCTGCCAGGCGTTCCACATTCGGCGTATGGATCGTTTTTGATCCGTTGCAACTCAGGTCGCCATAACCGATATCATCGGCTATCAGGAAAATAACGTTCGGCTTCTTCTGTTGCTGTGTTACTTTTTCTTCCGCCTTTTGTCTGTTTCCAGAACAGGAGGCCAGCAAGGTAGCTCCTA
>OLPK01001517.1_pt1 | contig 14273 bp, 18 predicted proteins | sample 1672261 | NCBI WGS metagenome assembly OLPK01 (sample SAMEA3136665, study PRJEB25190) | human gut metagenome
TCAAGGTGTGCAAGTTGTTGATATTTGCAGATGGTTACGGGAATAATATCATTTTGAAAATTTTATTGTGTCAGGCACCTCTGACAATATATAACGTAAGCGCAAAATAATTCGACGGATTGCATTGACCCAAAACCCGATTCATAATGATTGTTAGAGAATGCAAGCATTTTACTACATCTTCTATTGCTAGAAATGATAGATGCGAGCATTTTACTCTAATTATATTACGGAGGATTGCTCATGAGAAGTGTCAGAAACCCGCAGAGGAACAATACCGCTTAATTATGGAATGTCGTAACAGTGGGCTTACAGACCACCAATGGTGTATACTAAATTTTGAGTTTGGCTTGCAACGCCATTCTCATTTTAGCATAGGAGGCTTTCTATTATTATCTTACACACTTCTGCTTACTCCATTCTCCTCAGCATAGCTGGGGGATTAAACCTTTCATTTATTACTAGTGTACTGTATCATTGATATTTAATTAATTTTATGGTCTAACAAACCGTTTCATGATATACTAAAAAGAAACGGCGGTGATTTTAGATGGCAAGACCAAAAAAATATAATATTTCATTAACGGATGACGAACTCAAGGAACTAAAATCTGTTATGCGTAAAAAGCAAACAACCAAAACTGTTCGAAACAGATGCCAGATTATCATTGATCTAGATGAGGCACACGGTAAAGTTCTTACCCATGCACAGTCTGCCAAAACAAATTGTGTATGTATGGCTACTATCATGAATACTGTAAAGCTTTATTCCGAAAAAGGCATCCAGGGTATCCGTACAATGAACCGGAATGTCAATTCTGATAATGCACGCAGAAAATTTGATGGGCGTGCTGAGGCTCGTATTATTGAAATTGCGTGCAGTCCTGCACCGGAAGGACATTCCCGCTGGACACTCCGTCTGCTGGAAGAACAGGCAAAAATTGTACTTGATGTTCCAGTCAGTAAAGATACCATCGGCAGAGCTTTAAAAAAAATAAACTTCGACCTCACATGAATGATTACTGGTGTATTCCGTCAAAAGAAGATGCTGATTTTGTAGCCTGCATGGAAGATGTCCTTGATGTTTATGAACTCCCATATGCCCCGATGTACCCTGTTGTCTGTATGGATGAAAAGCCATACCAGCTTTTGGATGATGTAAGGCAGCCACTGCCTGTTCGTCCGGGTGACAACCAGAAAACGGATTCCGAATATAAGAGGAATGGCACCTGCAGCATATTTGCTTTTGTTGAACCACTTGGCGGCAGACACCATGTGAGTGTCCATGAACACCGTACTGCAATTGACTGGGCAATGGAAATCAAATATCTGTCAGATGAAATGTTTCCAGATGCAAAGAAAATCATACTGGTAATGGACAATCTAAACACCCATAAAGCTGCTTCACTTTATAAAGCATTTCCACCATCAGAAGCAAGAAGGATCATAAAACGACTGGAAATCCACTATACGCCTAAACATGGAAGTTGGCTTGACATGGCAGAAATTGAGCTTAATGTAATGACACGCCAATGTCTTTCGCGTCGAATATCCACCCTTGACAAACTTAAATGTGAGTTATCAGCATGGGAAATGGAACGTAATCGGGATACAGCTAAGATACAGTGGCATTTCCAAACAGGGGATGCACGGGAAAAAGTGATATCACTGTATCCGACACTATCATCTGTTACTTTTTAATTAAAGTGGCAGATATACTAAATATCAATGATACAGTACACTAGAACAAATTTCAAATTCTCTCCTAAAATAATTCCATTGATTCATTTTTTACATTTTCAAAAATTATTTTTACACAAGCTCCTCCAGATGTAAGATTACTTAAAATCAACTTCCCTCCATGCTTTCTGCATAGAACATCACTTATATACAATCCCATTCCATAATGTGTTTCTTCCAAACCTCCCCCATGATAATATGGCTTTGTTGCTTTATCAATTTCTTGCTGCTTAAAGCCAGGACCATCATCACAAATTATTACATATAACTGATTCTTGTTACTGTATAACTCTGCACTAATTTTTCTGTTAGCAAATCTCACTGCATTTGCAACTACATTTTCAACTATTTCAAGATAAATATTTAAATCTAAATACATCTCTGATATATCACACTGATAACTTACTTTATAATTCTTTTTCCCTTTATCAGCTAACGTTTCCAAAATTTTTCTTGTCTTTTTTTCTATTGTGCAACTATCTATACATGATTTTGTTGGGCGAATTTCTTCTAAATAGTTTATTTCTTTCATAGTATTGGCAAATTTTTCAATACGCAAGATTTGCTCATCTAAATCATTTACTACCTCCATCACCTTTTCATTTGTTAGTTTTCCTTGTGGGAAATATCGATTTAAATATTCTATATACGCTTTCAAAACTGACATAGGAGTTCTCAAATCATGTGAAAAAGCCGCCCGCATTTGTTTCTGCTCCTCAATCGCTTTCCACATTGCTTTATTATTTTCCCAAAGTTGTTCCCTCATTTTTTCAAATGCTGTACAAAGTTGCCCCATTTCATCATTTATCCTATAATCAATCCGAAAGTTTAAATCCTGATTACCTATTCTCATTGCACTGTCTTCTAAAAGAACTAAAGGTTTTTTTAATCTTTTTTTATAAAACCTTGTTAAAATAATGAGTACTGAAAAAGAGGTAAAAATTAGACTACACCATGTAATAGCAAAATCACATATTCCAATAATTACTGCATCAGCTTTACTCAATTCGCTCAATTGAGTTGGGGGTATTGATAATTCTCCTCCAAACAACTTACTGTATTCATTATAAATCTCATAATATTCCGAAATATTATCTACAGATTTTAGCCAAATAGCATCTTCAACATGACTGGCTAATGTATTTACAATCACAGAGCAACTAGTAGACAATATAAGGGCAACAGCTAAATGCAAAAATAATGACCATTTTATACTACTTACTTTCTTTCGTTCCATTTATATCCACATCCCCATACCGTTTCAATATATTCATAATCTGTAAACTTTTTTATCTTTCTCCTTATTCTACTAATAAACTCTGTTACCATTCTATTATCACCCTCTTTATCAAACCCCCAAAGTTTTTCATAAATCATTTCTCTATCAAATATTTGCGTTGGATAATTAGATAACAATTCAACTATCATAAATTCACTTTTAGTTAAGCCTATTAAACATTCGTTATAAAATATTTTTTTCTCCTTATAATCAATCCATAATTTCCCATCTGAGTATACCTTTCTCCGATCATGCTTTTTTCGTTCTCGTCTTAAATGAGCTTCTATACGTGCCTGCAACTCTCCCAAAGAAAATGGTTTTATAATATAATCATCTCCACCTGCTCTTAAGCCAATAATTTTATCACTTTCTTCTATTCTTGCTGACAAAAAAATAATAGGCACATTCAAATAGTTACGAACTTTTTTGCACAGTTCGATTCCATCTATATCAGGTAAATTAATATCTAATATTATTAAATCAATTTTCTCCCCTAGCAACATTAAAGCTGTTTTCCCATCTTCAGCTACATAGATATTGTAATTCTCCATTTCTAAAAAATCCTTAATTACTTTTATAATATTAGAATCATCGTCTACAACTAAAATATTTGCTTTCATCAATGTTTACCAACTAGCTATATGTTTATAATAGCCACTATTCTCCTTTTATAATATTTATAAATTATAACAAAATTTCCCCGAATCGCAAATCTATATTTCCGCATTATACAATGCATAATATTCTCCTTGCATTTCCATAAGCTCATTATGATTTCCAGATTCTGTTACTCGCCCATTATTAATTACTATAATGTTATCACACCTTTTTACTGCACTTAGTCTGTGTGCTATAATAATCACTGTTCTATTTTTAAGTAAGCTAAATATTAAGTCTATTATATTTTCTTGGGCAGCATTATCTAATGACGAAGTTGCCTCATCAAATATAACAATCTGTGCTTCCCTCAGCAATGCTCTTGCAATGGATAATCTTTGTTTTTGCCCACCCGACAACTTAATTCCATTATCACCAACTACCGTATCAAACCCTTTGGGAGAATCTAAAATCATATCATATAAGCCAACTTTTTTTGCAATAGTGACTACTTTTTCCATTGATATGTTCTCATTTAAAAGAGTAAGATTATTCTTTATAGTATCATTCAGCAGAAAAACTTCCTGTGAAACAATGTCTATATTCTCTCTCAATTTGTTAATATTGTAATTTTTAACATTTATATTATCTATTTCTATTTCTCCTGACTGAATATCCCACAAACGAAATAAGAGGTTTATAAAAGTTGTTTTTCCTTCACCACTTTTTCCAACAATTCCATTAAAAGAACATGACATGAAATGACATTCTAAAGCATGAAAAACTTCTTTACCTTCCACATAATGAAAACTTACTTTTTTAAAATATATATCACCTCTTCGAATAGGCGAATCACAAATAGGTTCTATCGGAATAATTTCATTTTCTTGATTTAGTAAATTAAATACTCTATCAACAGACACCAATATTCTTTTCAATTGTGTACTATTCTGTGCAATTGAAACTACTGGCTGAAAAAGCTTTTGCGAATATTGATTAAAAGTAATAAGTCCACCCAGCGTCAATTCTCCTAAAATAACTTTATAACCTCCATAACCAAATATTATACATGCTACACTCCCACTCAATAAAGATCCCAAAACGCCACTCTTGCAATAAGCCATATCTAATCCTATACATTTATGTACATATTCATCACTACTTTTTTTATATCTTCTCCAGAAAACATTCTTAGCATTTAGTTTAATATACTGAATCATTGACAATAAATATTCTTGAACTTGCTTAATTATTTCTCCTAATGTAGATCTCGCTTCAAATGCTAAATTGTTACTATTCCTATTTATTTTCTTCTGAACTATAAACATAATTGGTTGTATAACCAAAATAGCTGTAAAAAGTTCCAACTGTAAGTGTCCCAAATATATACACATAATAATGGCAATACAAATATCTGAAATCACCGAAAAAATCATTTTAGATGCTAGCTGTTCAATATTATCAATATCATCATCAAAAATAGTAAAAATCTCACTTGCATCCGTATTGGTAAAAAACTCTCCAGACATGCTTTCAACATGTTTAATTACCCTAATTCTCAAATCTAGAATAAATCTCTTACCTATAATTGAGTAAATATATGTTGTAAAATATTCACATATATTTTGTACAATAATAATTCCTATAAAATATAAGATATTCTTTAATAATGAGGCCATATCCAAATTTGTTATACCTTCATCTATAATCTTCATTAAAAATATGGGTTGTAGTAATACTAATACCGAATTTAAAACCGAAAAAATCATTGCAGCAATATGATGCCATTTATACCGCATTAATAATTGAAAAAAATTTTTTAAATTTCTTTTTCTTTCTCCACTCATATTACCTATTTTTCTCCTTTAAAGTAACGATAGATTGATGAAATTGTAGACAAATTAGAAATCTCAAATTGCCCCAGTATCACTTCTTTATGATAAAACGCAGACAGATATTCAATCAAGCAAATAAATTGTTCCTTTTCTATATATATTGATGGCGGAAATAATGTTCTTTCTAATATATTCTCCCTCTGCTTTTTATTGAATTTTAAAAAATCACACACTTGTTCTGAAAGTGCTAAAAGTTCCACTCCTACCTTTTCCTTATTTTGGACAGTAAACTCTTTTTGAATGTCATCTTCACACCAATCAGTTTTTATCACTAAACTTTTCAGTGCATTTTCTCCATCAATTTGCATTGTATACATAGCTTTTGCTAATAATCCAGATACTAAAGCTGTTGCTTTACTGTTACCACCAAAAAATGTTTTTTTACAATCAATATTGCTAACCAAAACAGGTGTTAAATTGGATACACACTGAATTTCGTTCTTTGCATTATACCATATTTTATAGGGATCAACATTAAAAGCCCCCCGTATACCTAAAGTAGAGTCTAAAGAAGCTGGAAAACTTGTTGATGCATGATTTAATACAGAAACATTAATAATCGCACCATTATCTCTTATCCTAGAACACAGTACCTCTATTTCTTTTTTATATTCATCACAAAGCACTGCTAAACTCATATTCACAATATCCACAGAAAATGGAATAATATACTTCAACCCTTCAACCAAAGCTCGACTATATCCTATATTATTTTGATCCAATATTTTAATTATGATAAATTCAATATGTTTACAATGTGAAGTAATTATTTGTGCACAGTAGGTTCCATGTCCATTTTCATCAGTATAATCATCTGATAGATATACTGAATTCTTATTCTCATCATACAAAATGCAAACTCCCGAAGCAACCTGTTCTTGAAACCTACTATCTATGCCACTATCTATAAGCGCTATTTTTATATTTTTTTTCATCTAACCACACCACCAATCTAATATATAATATACGAATAACCAATACCATACTCACTAATCAATATGCACCCATCTGCATAAACGAGTTATTGAAGTCGTTTCCATCTTTCAGTTCGTGAAGGTTCCAATAGGCTTGACAAATTAAATTTCATAATTACACGGCAGTGGACTATAATTGCCCACTGCCGCTATAATAACCACTCAATTTACTTATGACACCACTTTGACCTTAGAATATTATGTAAAGTATTATATAGTTCTTATCCATAAAATATTATAAGAACCAGTTATCATGCGCTGTATGTGTATACTCACATTTAGGTGTTGTCGTATTTCCATACCATGTTTTGCAATCATGCCAACAGCCACCTGACTGTCCCTGAATTTCCAGATTCTCTTTCTCACATTCTTCAATTTTTTTAATTTTCAATTTTTCTGACATAATGTTTCCTCCTTATCAATGTACATATTTGCTTTATGTCATAAATTTTCTTGAGTGCTTATATCATGTTTTATATTTTCAATCATACATAATACTGGAATCGGTTTTGTATATTCTCCCATAACACTATGATTCAAAAATTTACATCTTGAAGATGCACACTTGTTATAATTTCCACATCCGATACACTGCTCATTTTCTAATAAATATAATTTTTGATATACATCAACCTTTTTTTGATCAATTCCCTGAAACACATCACCCATTTTTTCATTACTATTTCCAACTGCATAAGCACACGGATATATATCACCATCAGGTGTTATATGAAACGAGGTCATCCCCCCATTACATTTCCCTAATATTTTATTTTTGTCATTAACCATAGACACTACTACCTCAGAAAATTTATTTTTCTTTATGAGGTATTTTTTAATTTTATCTAATTCCTGATATATAATCTCTATATCTGACTGTTTCCAATTTTTGTCAAAATAGTCAATTACTGGAATAATAATCTTAAATCCTTTTTCTATCAGTTCTATTACACCTTTTGCCAGCTCCCTTATATTATTAGGAACAACTGTCATTCGTATTCTTACATCGCAACGTTGCTTATCTGTTAACAAAGCCATCGCTGTCCTCAATGCTTCATAATACGTACCTCTTCCATTTGATAATTTCCGATTTGCTTCGTGAGCTTTCTTAGTTCCATCAAGACTTACCGTTAAAGAATACCCAAAATTATGAGAAAGGAATTCTAAGATTTCTGGTGTACATATGGTGCCATTCGTTGTAATACCAAAACTAAATTTATAATCCCTGTACTCATTGTGTAACTTATCAACAATATATTTTATCGCCGGAAAATTCAACAACGGTTCTCCACCATGAAAATCAATTATAGTCATATCTGATTTATTTATCTTTTCTATTACAAATTTTATGGTTTCATCTGCTGTTTTCTTGTCCATAAAATGACTATCCTTATCATTACCTTCGTAGCAATAAGAGCAACGCATATTACATTTAGTAGTTACCCAAATAGCAAAAGCATACATCTATGTCACCTCCAGATTCTAGTCCCATAAAATTTGATAAAGAATTTTTTTCTTGTTTTCACATCGTCTTAAAAATGCAGCTTCATCCTTAATATGTAATTCTATGTCCTCTAAACAACTCCAACAAAATAAATTAACTTTGCAGTCTTTACACCTTTTTACATTTTCCGGTTGAATATTCATCAACTGACAAAAACCTTCCGCATTTTTTTCAAAAATTTCATCATTCAATTTTTTTAAGTTACCAACATCATTCATATGAATCAACTTGTATTTATTATTAATCATATTAGGACACGGATAGATCCAACCATCATAGTTCACAACAAATTCACTTATTCCTGCCCCACACGTAATTATTTTCATTGACTTTTTTGCATCTCTGATTTCTTTTTCAGAAAGCACGGTATCTATATCTTCTTGTATATAGCTATTAAATTTTTTTACACTCTTCTCTCCCCTCCCTTTCGGCATAAAAATTCTTACAATAGGCTTTGTATTCAAATTTTTATTTAATTCAAAAAATTTTTCTTTAAGATGAAAATTTGTTGTACCAAAAGTCATAGATAATGTTATTTCTTTCACATCATTCTTTTTTAGCAAATGAACAGAGTTAATCACCTTATCATATGCACCTTTTCCTCGAACTATCGAGCAACTTTCCTCATCCACACCATCAATACTAATATCAAATTTATCAATCAGTTCAGCTAATAATTTAACATTATCGTCATTTATTAAAGTTGCATTCGTAGCCAGTGCAACTTTTCCATTGTATTTACTTCTAAGATACCTTATTATTTCAAAAAAATCTTTTCTTAGTAAAGGTTCTCCACCTGTTAATACGATTCCTCCTGGTTCTATATCAACAATTTTATCGATTATTCCTGTCCATTCCTGTGTACTCATTTCTCTTCTATAAACTTCTGAATTTTCATCGGCGGCATCAGCACAGCAGTGAATGCATTTCAAATTGCATCGATTAGTAAGCAACAAATATACAACATCAATTACCTCTTCTTTTTCTTCATCGCCAATTACCCCCAGTTCCTTCAATTTTTTCAGTAATTCATTGATATAAATCCGATCTTCATCATCTGCTAAGCTTTCTAGAATTTCGCTATTTGTTAAAGAAAATTCACATGCTGTACATACAATATCTCTACACTGACGGGATATTCTAATCCAAGATCCTGTATCCCTATTAGCAATAATGACTTTATCCCCATTTATGATTTCTCGATACGGTTTTAACTTTTTCACTTGTACATTCCGCCCTTCTCTTTCTTAAAAGTTTTTATATTTCTTCAAATTTCTCTGAACTAGATTTATAGATATATGCATCTTCTAAAGTAGGTTTAACATATTGAAATTCTATCCCAGTTACATCAGGAACACTTTTACTTACCAGTCGAATATCGATACCCTCATTAGAATAATTCTTACCTGTTATCTTATATTTCTCCTGAACCTTCAAAAATTCTTCTTCACTACTTAACATACATGAAAAGACATGATTATCAGCCTCACATATTAAATGCTGTATTGTACCATCATATATTTTCTTTCCTTTTTTCAAAATACACAAATCATTGCATGTAGATGCCAAATCTTCTACTACATGAGATGAGAATAAAACAGACCTATCTCTTCCAAAGTCTACAAGCAAATTTCTAATTCTAATACGTTCCTCTGGATCTAATCCAGTAGTTGGTTCATCAACAATCAAAAACTGAGGATCTGTTATCAAAGCCTGTGCCAAACCAACTCTTCTTTTCATTCCTCCTGATAATTGTTTGTTCTTCTTTTTCTCATGTTCTTTTAGGCTAGTTCGCTCCAACAAATACTCTATTTTTTTCTTTTTTTTAATCGGATCAACTCCTGATAAAGCTGCTACATATTCTAAAGTTTCACGAACAGTAAGATTGGGATACATTCCTAGTTCCTGCGGTAAGTACCCTATCATTTTCTTTACTTTTGTATAATTTTGTGGTATAACATTTACAGAATTAACAATAACCGTTCCTCTAGTTGGTGTTAACAATGTAGTTAATACATTCATCAATGTTGATTTTCCTGCCCCATTTTCTCCCAAAAGTCCATATATTCCGTTTGGAATTGTTAGATTTACATTATCTAATCCCTTTACACCATTTTTATACTGAACTGTTAAATTTCTTATTTCAATCATTTTTTCCCTTCCTTTACTTTTCTCATTGGTGAACGTTTCACCAACAAATAATTCATGATTAACATTACAATGCCAACTACCATATATAATGCACGACTAAAAAAATATGGAGTTATCCCACCATTAATTTCTGGAGTTATTTTATATGCAAATATATTTAATACCGTTGGTAAATATTCTTTAACTTTTGTATTAAATACAAACCATACTGCTAAACTTATTGCAAGTCCGAACCACATATTTTGAAAAAAATTCACCATAGTAACAGAAAGTGATGCAAAAAATAGCACTGTCATAAAACACATTAAAATACTATATCCATATATCGAAATTATTTCTTCAGTAAATAAATTGCTATTTTGAAGCAAAATATAAATCCAATAAAATATAAGATCCAGTAATATCAAATACACAAAATCTATTAAAAATCTCTGTACTACAGCTTTATATTTTAATCTGTCCGGAAATAGATAAAACACATTTATTCTATTTTCTCTAAACTCACAGTAATATATATCTGCCACAAAAACAATTGCTAGAAAGCATAAATTAGGCTCTATGACAGTTAGAATTTCTACTGGTGTTACTGTGGGTCTAATTAATGCCATTACAAACATAAATACCATAGAATATAATAATTTATATAACGGAAGACTAATTTTAAAATTACACTTCATAATCCACAATCCTCCATCACGTAAAATTTTATAAACCTCATATTATCCTTCTCCTCTTCCACAACTTTATAGAAATTCCAAGCAAACAAATTGCCAATATAATTAATATGCTTTGATTAATAATAGTCCATGTAGGAATATAATTATTACCTAAATCATTTGGGAAACGAACCACTATTGATAATGGATTGGGAATATACTTATACCCAACCTCTGTAATTCTCCCCATATTTGAATACGTTGCATACACTAATAACATCGGAATTGTTGGTAATATGCTTTTAAAAATCACAGTAATAAAAATAAAGAATACCCCAATCATAAATATATTAGGCAAAATAAATAGTACTAACTTTACCCAAATACTAACCCATTCCATTTCCGAGCCATATTGTGGCGCAACCATATTAGCAATTCCATCAAATATACCAGTCATTATCAGCGCAAATACACATATGGGAATTAAACCTGCTAAAAGTTTTGTCATTATATAAGAAACACCACTTATCGGCTTGGTATGGAGCAAACTAAATATATCTTTTTTCATATCCCTCATGAAAATCAACACGAATGTAATGATAGATAAGTAAATTAAGCCAATGCCTAAATAATCAATGTACTTAAAAGAAAAACTTTCTGGAAACGTCGATTTTGAAAAAGTTTCTCTTAGATACTCTTTCATTTCTTTTTTTGTAGCATGTTTTTCCATGTAACTTTCAAAAACATTATCAACTCCTCTCTCTGATATTCCATAATTTTCATGTAAATATTCTGCTATCTCTTCTTGTGTATGCATCTTTTTTATTTTATTTAATGCATCTGTAGCTTCTTCTTCTGAGACATCAAAATCTTCAATCAATGATTCGTATATTCTATTAAAAGCCTGTTCTCTTTGCTCATTAGCTTCAGTTGGTATATACCCATTAATTATACCTTCATCACCATATACAATTTTGCTATTTTCTTCTCTAACATTTTCATATAAATTTAAATACGGCTTTAATGTTAACACTAACGTACAAATCACAATTATAATCCCTAAATAAAAAATAGTATTTTTTAACAAATACTTTATTTCTTTTTTCAACATATAAATATTCATGTATCCTCCTCAAAAATAAATATTTCTAGTCATTACCACCACTTCAAGTGGTGGTTTGGATTGGACCTCATAAGGGTCGATTACATGCTCACCCAAAAGGGCGGTATCGCAAGCATTGTTACTGGTCCGCTTATAAATCGGTACTTCTTGAATCTTCTTTTCTCGACTCTTCTGCCTGCTCTCTTATATATTTCTTTATTGCCTCTTCTGTGATATTACCAATTGTTGAAACATAATATCCTCTGGTCCAGAACGCTTTATCCCATTTACTCTGCAATTCTGGATATCTATCATATATCATTAGCGTACTCTTGCCTTTTAAGTACCCCCATAAATTTTGAAATACTATACTTAGGCGGAATTGCTACACTTAAATGAATATGATCCTCGCATACTGCACCATCTATAATCTCCACATCTTTATATCTTTATATCTTTATATCTTTATATCTACATAATGTAGAAATTATCTCTCGTACATCTGTTTTTAGCTTTCCATACAACACTTTCTTTCTGTATTTCGGAATAAAAACTATATGGTATTGGCATTTCCACCTTACGTGTGATAAACTCTTATTGTCCATCTTGGACCGCCTCCTATACTAAATTTTGAGTTTTGCTTGCGACACCATTCTCATTTTAGCATAGGAGGCTTTCTATTATTATCTTACACGCTTCTGCTTACTCCATTCTCCCCAGCATAGCTGGGGGATTAGACCTTTCATTTACAACTAATACTCTAAGATCTTCTTTTCAAATATTATAAATCATAAATATCACTAAAAAATCTATATTTGTTAAATACCTCATTTAAATATTCATTAATGCAACTTTCAGATTGTCAATAAAGAGCAAGTTTCGCCTGAGTAACTCAAAACTCACTTCGTGACTTTTTCCTACTCGACAAACTTGATGCGGATTTCGCTCCCCATACCCTCGACATCATCATATTTTTCAAATATATATATTGGCTCCTATCTTGATAGTCGCAGCGTGATTGTTCCATCACGGTAACAAAAAAGATGTTTACTGCTACACGTTTCATAGCAATAAACATCTTTTTTCTAAATTACTGTTCTTTTTTCTGATCTTGGGCTTTTAATATTGCAAGAACATCTTCTACGGTTCTTCCCGAAGCAATCACCGCTCGAAATAAAGTTTCTTTTTTCTGTTCTTCAATTTTCTCCAGAATTTCTTTTCTCTGTGAACGAAGTTGTTTCAATTCATTCTCTACTTCCTGGATTCTTTCGTTTACTGTTACAAGCTGCTCCTCCACAGTAAGCACATTCTGTTTTTTTTCTTCCTCTTGGCATAGTCAACCTCCATACAATTATTTTTTCTATTGTACCAAGTCGCTAGCGCGACGGCTAGCCCCCAATACATGAAACCACTACTTTTTCAAAAAAATAGCAGTTTTTGTGTATATGTTGTATTGTTGAGATACCCCTACCTTAACAATAAACAATACACACAAACTGCTATGCTTATGTTACCATGGATTTTTAAACTCAACAACTATATATCTGTTTTTTTTATCCGTCCACCTCCCCTTTTTGAAATATTTCTATTTTCTATTACATTTCAAAGGAGATTTTATCATGGACAATTATTTAAATTCTTTTCGGGAAATGATTTCCCTCCGTGGTCTTACTGACCATACTCTTAAAAATTACTGCACCTATATCAGGGCTTATCTGGATTATCTTTCCACCTGCCTTCACAAACTTCCGGAAGATGTTTCCTGGCCGGAACTCCGTGATTATATCCGATGGCTTCAAAATTCCAGAAATCTTTCTGACCGTACCATAAACTGTGCTATTTCACAGCTGCGCTTTTTTACCCTGTATGTCCTTCACCAACCGTGGGATGATACCCAGCTTCCTATGCGCAGATTTGACGAATATCTTCCCTTTGTCCCTTCCAAACAGGAGGTTTCCATCCTTATTGATTCCATGCCGGATTTGAAGCAGAAGGCTATGGTCGCACTCATGCTTTCCAGCCTTCTGGATTAAATATTTATTGTGTCAGGCACCTCTGATTTCTGGCACCTCTGATTTCTGATTTCAGGTGCTTATTACCTGAAAATGAATATTTTTTAAAAAGTGGGAATAGAATAATGACAGAAGATACAGATTGTGTTAATATGTGTTTGAAAATTATATTACCGAAAAATAAAAAAATTTTTAAAAGTGGGAATAGGGGATGGCACCATGCAGCTTATAGTAAGAAAAAAGTATTTAGATGAACTGATTGAATTGTATGGAACACCAGATATAAAAGTTATCACGGGGATCAGACGAAGCGGCAAATCAGTATTGCTGCAAGAGTTTGTTACATACTTGCAGTCATTAGAG
>OLPK01001534.1_pt1 | contig 14008 bp, 8 predicted proteins | sample 1672261 | NCBI WGS metagenome assembly OLPK01 (sample SAMEA3136665, study PRJEB25190) | human gut metagenome
GAGACGATAACTGCTTCTGTATTCCCCGCACTTGGTCGGGAGTATTGGGATTGAAAAGAATTTCGGTTAGCAGGTAGTCGTCTTCCGAAAGTAGCCCTCTTGCTATGTCCATGTGTTTTTTGAATGTCGTGCCGGGAGCCTCTTGATGTTTCATAATCGAGGCGAACACCAACGTCGAAGTGAATGGAACCGAGAGCGAATAAGCTATGGTTTCGTCATGCTCTTTAAAACTGTATTCGAATATATTCAATCTCAGGCGCTGGTAAATATCTTTGAAAAAGATTTTGCCCATGTGGTCGCCTTCGGTAATGATGATTGTATTTTGTGTACTTAGGTCGCTCAAATTAGCGAATGTTGGTCCGAACATAGGGTGTGTCGATACGAATGGGTGTCGGGCTTGGGCATAAAATTCGGGTAATCCGGTCTTGACCGAAGCAATATCCGATAGGATTGTGTGAGCCGGTAAATAGGGAAGAACGGTTTGAAACGCTTCTATCGTATATTTTACGGTTGCCGCATTGATGACTAAGTCGGGCGTAAAATCTTGTATTTCTTCTGGCCGGGTCATTCGCAAAGTATTGAATGCGAATCTCAGTCGATAAGGGTCTATGTCGTATAGGGCGATTTCATGGTCGAAACTGAGTACATCGGCAAAGAAAGAGCCCATTTTTCCGGCTCCGAGAATTACTATTTTCATTGTTTTTATTTATTAATAATATCCATTTGTTGATGTACCGATTCTTCGTGAATGGCTTGCATCACTTCTTTCATGAATTCTCCGCTCATTCCCAACTCAACGGCTTGTGCCATGCGTTTTTGTAGGATTTCGTCATAGCGGTTAGTTTGCAGCACGGGCATACTGTGCTCTTTTTTATATTGCCCGATTTCTCTGGATATGCGCATGCGTTTGGCTAACAGTTCGAGCAGTTGATTGTCGAGGTTGTCTATTTGGTGACGTAGTTCCGATAGGTTTTCTGTCGTCTGTGTGGTCTCTCGTATTACCAACATGTTGAGTATATAGTCCAGAGCGTCGGGGGTCACTTGCTGATTTTTATCGCTCCATGCACAATCGGGGTCGCAATGGGATTCAACGATTAGTCCGTCGAATCCCAGATCCATCGCTTGTTGGCTCAATGGTGCTACAAGTTCGCGTTTACCGCCGATGTGGCTAGGGTCGCAAAAAATAGGAAGATTGGGGAGACGGCGACGTAGTTCGATGGGAATGTGCCATTGAGGCATATTGCGGTACAACTGTTTGTCGTAGCTGCTAAAACCCCGGTGTATGACTGCCAGTCGGTGGAGACCAGCGTTATAAATGCGTTCGACGGCTCCTATCCATAGTTCTAGGTCGGGATTTACCGGATTCTTGATGAGTACCGGAATGTCTACACCTTTCAGTGCGTTGGCTATTTCTTGAACCGCAAAGGGATTGGCGGTCGTGCGTGCTCCGATCCATAAAATGTCGATACCATGTTTTAATGCTTCGAATACGTGCCGTTCAGTGGCAACCTCTGTTGCCGTGTACATACCGGTTTCTTCTTTGACGTGTTTTAACCAAGCAAGGCCTTCTACGCCTATACCTTCGAATCCGCCCGGTTTGGTACGAGGCTTCCATATACCTGCACGAAATATTTTAATGCCGCGCTCGGCGAGGCTTTTCGCTGTGGTCATTACTTGCTCTTCGGTTTCGGCGCTACATGGGCCGGCTATGATAATAGGGCGTTTAGAGTCTATTCCGGGAAGTAAAATTGATTGTAAATCTTCCATAATGGTATTGTTATTTATTTGATTTGATTTTTTCTATACGGTGTAACGCTTCTTGCATCTTTTTTTCGGGGGCGCAAAGCGAAATGCGAATATATCTGTTCCCTCGACTTCCGAAAATGAATCCCGGGGTAATGAAGACGTGCGCGTTGTATAATATTTCGTCGGCTAACGATTCGGCATCTGTTGCACTATCGGGAATTTTTCCCCATACGAACAATCCTGCTTGTGACGGATCATAACTGCAACCGAGAGCTTTCATGATTTTTTCTGCGATATCACGTCGGTTACGGTACACTTCGTTTAATTGGTCATACCATTCTTGACTGCATGACAATGCTTTTGTCGCAGCCATTTGTAGCGGACGGAACATTCCTGAATCGATATTACTTTTCACTTTCAAAATCCATTCGATAAATTGAGGGTTGGAAGCAAGCATACCGATTCGCCAACCGGACATATTGTGAGATTTGCTTAAAGAATTCATTTCGATACAAATGTCCTTAGACCCGGGGACAGCTAGTATACTCATCGGATTGTCGTTGAGAATGAAACTGTACGGGTTGTCGTTCACGATGATTATGTTGTGACGCTTCCCGAAATCCACCAGCTTGGTAAACAATTCCATAGATGCTTTGGCTCCCGTAGGCATATTGGGATAGTTGACCCACATTAACTTTATACGATCGAGCGGTAACGATTCTAATTGCTTGAAGTCGGGTTGCCAATGGTTATTTTCGTCGAGGTCGTAGGTGAAAATTTCGGCTTCGGCCAGTCGGCTGACGGAACTGTATGTGGGGTATCCCGGATTGGGAACCAATACCCCGTCTCCGGCATTGAGAAATGCCAGACTGATGTGCAATATACCCTCTTTGGACCCTATAAGGGGTTGTATTTCTTTTTGAGGATCGAGTGTTACATTGTACCATCTGTTATACCAATCGGCGAAGGCTCGGCGTAGTTCGGGTAGGCCTATGTAAGGTTGGTATCCGTGAACATCAGATTTCCGGCTCTCCGTACACAGGGTTTCAATCGTTTCGGGGTGGGGAGGCCTGTCAGGCCCGCCTATGCCCAGACTGATAATATCCAAACCGCGGGCATTTAGTTCGGCTATTTCTTTCAACTTTTTTGAGAAGTAGTATTCGCTTATGTTATTTACCCGATTAGCGGGTCTGATATTAAAGGGGTTGATTGAATTCTGCATATTCTCCAAGTATTTTAAAGTCTTTTGTTAGAGGTCTTATTGCTTCGAGGGATTGTTTGTATCGAGTGAAATTATCAAATGTAAGGTCTATATAAAATCGGTATTCCCATTCTTTCCCGATAATGGGCATGGACTGTATTTTGGACAAATTGATGTCATAGAAAGAAAGTATGGTGAGTACTTTTGATAAACTGCCTTGTGTATGTGGCAAACTGAAAACAAGTGAAGCTTTGTTTATGCGTTTGCCTGCTATTAAAATTTCACGGTGAGAAGGATCGGCAAGAATTAGAAAACGAGTGAAATTTCGTTTATTGGTTTCGATACCTTCTGCCAAGATATTCATGTTATAGATTTCGGCAGCCAGTTTACCGCAAATGGCAGCATGTCCCGAAAGATGACGGTGTGAAATTTCTTGGGCACTACCGGCCGTATCGTCTTTTTCTACGACTTTCATTTTAGGGTGAGCTTGTAAAAAATCACCGCATTGCATTAATGCCATGGGGTGAGAGTTCACTTCGAGGAGATCGTCCATAGTTTCTCCCGGTAGTGCGGCCAGTACGTGAGAAATACGTAATTTATATTCTCCTATGATACTTAATTCACTTTTTCGTAATAGTTCGTGATTCTGTAAAATGCTGCCTGCAATGGTGTTTTCAATGGCAATGATACCCAATAAAGAACGGTCGTTATTCATGCGGTCGAACATTTCGGGAAATGTCGAGCAGGGAACCGTTTCTATTTCTTCTTCCCCGAAATAAGATCGGGCGGCGGCCTCGTGGTAGCAACCGGCTATGCCTTGTATGGTGACTTTTTTATTCATAAGCAAGATAAATAAAAAATCCCGTTCGTATTGAACGGGATTTTATCATAAGTTTCTTAATTGTTTTCTATTTCTTTTTTTTGCATAAAACCCCGTTTCTATTTTTCTCCAAAATAAAAATAAAAGTAAAAGTAATATGCAAAATCAAAATTCTTCATTGCCTGTCAAATATGAGTTTGATGTTGCAAATGTAATGAAATCATTTTTGAATCCAAACAAATAGTTATATATTTTTGAATAAAACGAGATTTTTTTTATCGCATCGTTTTGTATATGGTATTTGAAACTTGCTTTGTATGTGACGAATAGGAGAAAATTTTGCATAACGGCGATGTCTACGGATTTTTTCGCTATCTTTGTCGTGAATGTAAAGGTAAGTTGAGCCGGGCATGACTAAATAAATTGGTTTCCATCTTCGGTTATACTATCTTTGAAGTACAAATAATTATGTATTTATGGAAACTTCGGAATTAACACTTTTTTCTGCAATGTGTGAGTCTTTTTGTACGGCAGTGGAGAAGGCTCGTGCAGAGGCGATGTCCTTGACCGATATGTATGTGCAGGTGAAATACGACGAACAGTTGTTTTCGGTATTTGATGATACTGAAAGTATATTGGTGCAATCGGTAATTGATGGATTGGACGAGTGGCGAGATTCCAGTGGAGAACGTTCGGATGCTGCGATAATTGCTTTTCTGAGGAAGGTGTTGAGTCATGAAGATGTGAATCATGCTTTGCATTCGCTGGATATTATACCTCCCTTTTCTGTCGTGTTGGTAGATAATGAGATGGAGCCCGTTGCCGATTTGATTACATTGGACGATGAGAATATCTATTTGCACGATGATTTTTGGGAAAAAATGGATAAAGAGCTTGACGATTTTTTTGAACAATTGATGTCCGATACGAAGTAAGGTTGGGTATTGGAGTTCAAAGGAGGCTGCTCTTGCGGAGTGGAAAGTCTTTTCACGATATAGGTAGAAAGAAAAAAATTAATAATAATTTGATTATCGAAAGATAAGCACTAATTTTGCGCTCTCAAATTTGCACGCTTTTTGTGGAAAGTTGAGAATAAATTTGTGAGTCTAATTTAATAAAATCATAAGAATGAACGTTTCGCATCAAAACACTGACAACCTGAATGCCGTGATTTCGATTGAAATTTCAAAGGCTGACTATCAGGAAAAAGTAGACAAATCTCTTCGTGCTTATGGGCAAAAAGCGAATATTCCCGGATTCAGAAAAGGGAAAGTTCCTTTTAGTATGCTCATGAAGATGTTTGGAAAATCGGTTCGAGTTGAAGAAATTAATCGTTTGGTTTCCGAGTCTCTGTACAATTATATTCGTGATAATAAGCTCAATATCTTGGGCGAGCCGATGACCGCAGAAGATATGACTGTCGATTTGGATACACAAGACGATTTCACGTTCCGTTTTGATGTGGCATTAGCCCCCGAATTGAATGTAAAGGTCGATAAAAAAATAAAAGTACCTTACTATACGATTACTGTCGATGATGACATGGTAAAACGTCAGAATGAATCCTTTTTGTCACGTTTCGGTAAACAGATTTCGGTAGATGAGTCTACCGATGAAAGAGACCTTATCAAAGGTTCGATGGTAGAAATGGTAAAAAAAGGGACTCCGGTAGAAGGGGGAATTACGGTCGAAAGTACCATCGTTTCTCCTGCATATTTCAAGAATGACAAGGAAAAAGCTAAATTTGCCGGTGTGAAGAAAGGTGACAAAGTGATGTTCAATCCTTCGAAAAGTTGTGATGCTTCGGTCGCAGAACTGGCCTCTATGTTGAATATCGATAAGGAAAAAGCTGCCAATGTGACATCGAATTTCGAGATGACAGTGACAGATATCACACATTTGCAACCTGCCGAATTGAATCAAGAATTATTTGACAATGTATTCGGTAAAGATGTTGTAAAAACAGAAGAGGAATATTTTGCTAAACTTCGTGAAATGATAGCGCATCAATTGGTTCCTGAAAGCGATTATAAATTTTCGATTGATGCACGTGCTGCGATAGAAAAGGCAGTAGGTGAATTTGATTTGCCCGATGCATTTTTGAAACGTTGGTTGTTGGCTACCGATAAAAATCGTAAAGCTGAAAATATCGATGAGGATTTTGCGAAGATGGTTCCCGATTTGAAATGGCAGTTGATTAAAGAACAAATCGTAAAACAATTCGATATTCATGTCGATGATGCCGATTTGTTGGCTTTGGCAAAACGGGTAGCGGCAAGTCAGTTCGCACAATATGGTATGACAGGTGTTCCCGATGATGTTCTCGAACGTTATGCTAGGGAAATGTTATCGAGCAAAGAGTCTCGTTCGCGTCTTATTGACCAAGCTACGGAGCAGAAGATTCAAACTGCCATTAAGGAGTCTGTAACGCTTACGGACAAAGAAGTGACGATGGATAAATTCCAGAAAATGTTTGAAGTTGCCGAGTAATAAAATCGATATAATTATCGATAGCCCCGAGACGTAATGGCTTCGGGGCTTTTCATTGTTTGAAATCTTCCAATATAGTTAATTGATGCTTGTAGTTCGGTTGATGTATTATTTTTTGTGAAGATATTGGCAAAAAAGACCGGGCAGCAGAATTTTATTTGGGGTATAATTGTTTTTATTTATATCTTTGACTAAAAATAGGGATTAAAAAACAATCTAAAAACGATATAATTATGACTAATGATTTTAGAAAATATGCGGTAAAACATTTGGGTATGAATGGACTTGCCCTTGATCAATATGCGCAGTTTACCAGTAGCTATCTTTCCCCTTCTATTATGGAGGAGCGCCAACTGAATGTAACCCAGATGGACGTGTTTTCGCGTTTAATGATGGACCGTATAATCTTTTTGGGAACTCCTATCGATGATTATACATCGAATGTTATAGAAGCACAGTTGCTTTATCTCGATTCTGCCGACCCGGGTAAAGATATATCTATTTATTTCAATACTCCCGGAGGGTCGGTATATGCCGGGTTGGGTATCTACGATACCATGCAGTTCATAAGCAGTGATATTTCTACGATCTGTACAGGTATGGCCGCCTCGATGGGCGCTGTATTGTTGGTTGCAGGGACAAAGGGAAAACGTTTTGCTTTGAAACATTCCCGGGTTATGATACATCAACCGATGGGAGGCGCACAAGGTCAGGCTTCGGATATAGAGATTACGGCAAGGGAGATACAGAAACTTAAAAAAGAACTCTATACCATTATAGCCGATCATTCGGGAAACTCGTATGAGCGTGTGGAGAAAGATTCCGATCGTGATTATTGGATGACTGCTCTTGAAGCCAAAGAATACGGTATGATTGACGACGTATTGGTAAAATCTATGAAATAATATTCTAGGAATGGCTAAGGGCGAAAAGTGTAGTTTTTGCGGAAGAGGAGAAAATGAGGTAAGATTATTAATGCCGGGGCGGGACGGTTGTATTTGCGACGAGTGTGCCGAGCAAGCCTATCTCCTTTCCGAAGAATATTTGCATAAAAAGAAAAAAGCGAGTTCCAAATGGACCGTATCCCGAGAGGATTTACCTAAACCGGAAGAGATAAAAACATTTCTCGATCAGTATGTTATCGGGCAGGACGATGCCAAGCGTTATTTGTCGGTTTCGGTCTATAACCATTATAAACGTGTTTTGCAGGTAGCCGATAATGATGATGTTGAGATTGAGAAATCGAATATTATTATGGTCGGCCCTACCGGAACCGGAAAGACCTTATTGGCGAAGACGATTGCTCGTTTATTGAAAGTTCCGTTTACGATTGTCGATGCTACTGTCTTGACCGAGGCCGGTTATGTGGGTGAGGATATCGAAAGCATTTTGACCCGTTTGCTGCAAGTTGCCGATTATGATGTCGAGGCGGCTGAGCGAGGTATTGTGTTTATCGACGAGATCGACAAAATTGCTCGTAAAAGCGATAATCCTTCGATTACCCGTGATGTCAGCGGTGAGGGCGTACAGCAAGGTTTGTGGAAATTATTGGAGGGTTCTATCGTAAATGTTCCGCCGCAAGGCGGGCGTAAACACCCCGAGCAGAAAATGATACCAGTGAATACAAAGAATATTTTGTATATTTGTGGCGGGGCTTTTGACGGAATAGAACGTAAAATCGCCATGAGGTTGAACACCCATGTCGTAGGTTATAATGGAGGTGGTAGCAATGGTCGTATAGATCGGGAAAATCTGTTACAGTATATTGCGCCCCAAGATTTGAAATCGTTTGGTCTTATTCCTGAAATTATAGGACGATTGCCCATTTTAACCTATTTGCAACCTTTGGACAAGGCCGCGCTACGGAGAATTCTGGTAGAGCCTAAGAATTCGATTATCAAACAATATATCAAACTTTTCGAAATGGACGGAGTGAAACTTTCGTTTGATGAGGATATGCTTGATTATGTTGTCGAAAAGGCCGTAGAGTTCAAGTTGGGAGCCCGAGGATTGCGCTCTATTGTCGAAACGATTATGATGGATGCTATGTATGAAACGCCTTCTTCGACAAAAAAGAAATTGCATATAACACGTAGCTATGCAGAAAAGAAGTTAGAAAAAGCAAAACTATTGGCAGTATAAGAAAAAACAGCAAGAAAAAATTTGGTAATTAAGAGGAGTTGTTTATAAATTTGTTTGACCGATAAAGGTCGGCGAATATACATAACGAGAAAGAGAGTAACCGTATGGCAAAAGAAGTAAATTTGACTGAGGAACTGAAAAGGAATTTCGGATTCGATACATTTAAGGGAAATCAGGAAGCGATTATCAGAAATTTGCTTGCCGGGAATGATACATTTGTATTGATGCCTACCGGAGGAGGGAAGTCGCTTTGTTATCAATTGCCGTCGTTGATTCTTGACGGTACTGCGATAGTTATTTCGCCTTTGATTGCATTGATGAAGAATCAGGTCGATGCTATGCGGAATTTCAGTGCCGAAGATGGTGTCGCTCATTTCATAAACTCCTCTTTGAACAAAACTGCGATAGACCAAGTAAAAACCGATATTTTATCGGGGAAAACCAAATTGTTATATGTTGCTCCTGAATCCTTGACGAAGGAAGAAAACATTGATTTTCTTAAACAGGTGAATGTGTCGTTTTATGCGGTAGATGAAGCCCATTGTATTTCGGAATGGGGACATGATTTCCGTCCTGAATATCGACGTATCCGACCTATTATTAATGAGATTGGCGTACGTCCTGTAATAGCTCTTACCGCGACTGCGACTCCGAAAGTCCAGCATGATATACAGAAGAATCTGGGCATGTTGGAAGCTACTGTATTTAAGTCGTCGTTTAATCGTCCTAATCTTTATTATGAGGTTCGCCCGAAAACAGCGAATATCGATAAAGACATTATTAAATATATAAAATCGCAGGAGGGTAAATCGGGTATAATCTATTGTTTGAGTCGAAAGAAAGTAGAAGAACTGGCAGAATTGTTACAGGTAAACGGAATTCGTGCGCTGCCATATCATGCCGGAATGGACTCTGCGACTAGGACTCAGAATCAAGATGCATTCTTGTTGGAGAAAATAGATGTTATCGTTGCCACGATAGCCTTTGGTATGGGGATTGATAAGCCCGATGTCAGGTATGTCATACATTACGATATACCCAAAAGTCTGGAAGGCTATTATCAAGAGACGGGACGAGCCGGTCGAGATGGAGGAGAAGGTCAGTGTATAACTTTTTATATCAATAAAGATTTACAGAAACTCGAAAAATTCATGCAGGGAAAACCCATTGCCGAGCAAGAGATTGGTAAACAGCTTTTGTTAGAAACTGCTGCTTATGCCGAATCTTCTCTTTGTCGTCGCAAGATTTTACTGCATTATTTTGGAGAAGAGTATGAGGAAGATAATTGTGGAAATTGTGATAATTGCCTAAATCCTAAAAAGCAAGTGGAAGCAAAAGATCAACTTTGTGCGGTTCTTGAAACTATTATTGCACTGAAAGAAAAATTTAAAGCCGAATATGTGATAGATGTCTTGTTAGGTAAAGAAACGAGCCAAATACTTTCGTATCAACATGAAGATTTAGAGGTGTTTGGAAGCGGACAGGGTGAAGATGAGCGCACGTGGAACGCCGTCATTCGACAAGCATTGATAGCCGGCTACATAGGTAAAGATATTGAGAATTATGGACTATTGAAGGTAACGAAGGCTGGGCATGCGTTTTTGAAGAATCCGGTTTCGTTTAAGATTGTCAAAGATGTCGATTTTGACGAGGTGGAGGAAGAAGTGCCCATGAAAGGTGGAGCTTCTTGTGCGGTCGATCCCGAGTTATATTCTATTTTGAAAGATTTGCGAAAGAAAATCGCTAAACGATTGGAACTTCCTCCGTATGTGATTTTTCAAGACCCTTCATTAGAAGCTATGGCGACAACCTATCCGATTACAATTGAGGAGTTACAAAATATTCCGGGGGTAGGAGCAGGTAAAGCGAAACGTTACGGAGAAGAATTCGTTAAAGTCATCAAAGCTCATGTGGAAGAAAATGAAATTGAGCGTCCCGAAGATTTAAGGGTGCGTACGGTTGCCAATAAGTCGAAATTGAAAGTATCCATTATTCAGGCCATCGACAGGAAAATTGCACTTGATGAATTGGCCGAGTCGAAGGGCCTTGAATTTGGAGAGTTGCTCGACGAGATAGAGGCGATTGTTTATTCGGGAACGAAAATCAATATCGACTATTTCCTGCACGAGATTATGGATGACGAGCATATCGACGATATTTTTGACTACTTCAAGGAGAGTGAAAGCGATAGTCTCGAAGATGCCATTGAGGAGTTTGGTATGGAGTATAGCGAAGAAGAAATTCGTTTGATACGTATCAAGTTCCTTTCAGAGATGGGAAATTAAAAGCCGAGAAATAATAGTGAAAAAGCGACATTCCGATAATCGGTTGTCGCTTTTTTATTTTAGCTTTTGGGGTGATAAATAATTTAAAAATCTTCATGTATAGATAATAGCTTGCCGAAAAATAATTATCTTTGCATGCAATAAAATTCTAATGAACCCCATTATGTCATTTGTTGCAGAAAAAGTGGTGATGGACGGATTAACTTTTGACGATGTTTTGTTAATCCCCGCTTACTCCGAAGTCCTTCCTCGTAATGTCGAGTTGTCGACGCAGTTTTCACGCAATATCCGATTAAATATTCCATTAGTTTCGGCAGCCATGGATACGGTAACCGAGGCGCAATTGGCTATTGCTATCGCTCGTGAAGGAGGAATTGGAGTCATTCATAAAAATATGAGTATCGAGGCTCAGGCCCGTCAAGTTCATGCTGTTAAACGAGCTGAGAATGGAATGATTTATGACCCTGTGACAATCAAGTGTGGGTCGACGGTGCGCGAAGCGTTGTCTATGATGAGTGAATACCATATAGGAGGGATTCCCGTAGTGGACGATAAAAATCTTTTGGTGGGTATTGTAACGAATCGGGACTTGCGTTTTGAACGCGATTTGGAAAGATTGGTAGACGAGGTAATGACCAAAGACAATTTAGTGACGACTTCACAATCCACCGATTTGCAACAGGCTGCGGATATTCTTCAAAGGCACAAGATAGAGAAGCTCCCGGTTGTCGATAAAGACGGCCATTTGGTAGGGTTGGTTACTTATAAGGATATAACGAAAGCCAAAGATAAACCGTTTGCTTGTAAAGATAAATTAGGTCGGCTGCGTGTGGCTGCGGGGGTCGGTGTTACGGCCGATTCGATGACTCGTGTGGATGCGTTGGTAGAAGCCGGAGTCGATGCTATCGTTATAGATACGGCGCATGGACATTCTAAGGGCGTAATCGGTGTATTGAAAGATATAAAAGCAAAATATCCAGATATCGATGTCGTTGTGGGAAATATTGCGACGGGTGAAGCCGCTAAATTTTTGGTGGAAGCCGGAGCCGACGGAGTGAAAGTAGGTATAGGCCCCGGTTCCATTTGTACGACCCGGGTGATTGCCGGTGTCGGGGTTCCTCAATTATCTGCCGTTTATGACGTGGCGAAAGCATTGAAAGGAACAGGCGTGCCATTGATTGCCGATGGTGGAATTCGTTATTCGGGTGATATTGTAAAAGCATTGGCTGCTGGGGCTTACTCGGTTATGTTGGGCGGTATGCTAGCTGGTGTTGAAGAATCGCCGGGAGAAACGATCATATTCAATGGACGTAAGTATAAGTCATATCGGGGTATGGGATCTCTCGAAGCGATGGAGAAAGGTTCGAAAGACCGTTATTTCCAAGCTAATGAGACTGATACTAAAAAATTGGTTCCCGAGGGAATTGCGGCTCGTGTTCCCTTTAAAGGATCTTTATATGAAGTAGTTTATCAGATGGTCGGCGGTTTGCGTGCCGGAATGGGATATTGTGGAGCTAAGGATATAGAGGCTTTACATGATGCTAAGTTTACTCGTATTACCAATGCTGGTGTAGCCGAAAGCCACCCTCATGATGTGTCGATAACCAGCGAGGCTCCGAATTATAGTAGAGGATAACTTTTCCGATAAGGAAGGTGGATTTTTATTTTTGGGAAGAATACACTATTTTAGTGATTACGATATAATTTTCTTATATTTGAAGCGTTAAAATAGTGTATTATTTTTGTTGATAACTCGGGACTATCAAGTCTCAATAAAATGTAGTGCATAACACAATGAAAAACAAATGGCTCTTAGCGGCTTTGCTTGCCGGAAATTCTTGGTTTGGAGGGGGGGCTACCGATGTCGACCCTGTTATTATGAGAGTGAATAATAAAGATATTCACAAATCGGAATTTGAGTATATCTATAATAAGAACAGCCAGCAACAAATCGATCATAAATCTCTCGATGAATACGTTACACTATTTAAGAACTACAAGTTGAAAGTCGCCGAGGCCGAAGCTATGGGGATTGATACGACTTCGGCATTTAAAAATGAATTGGCGGGGTATAGAGAAGAGTTGGCTAAACCCTATTTGATCGATGCTTCTGTTGATGACCGTTTGGCACATGAGGCTTATGACCGAATGAAAGAAGATGTGGAGGTAAGCCATATTCTCATAGGATTGAATGCTCGGACTCCTGAGGACCGAGCCGAGGCAAAGAAAAAAGCCGAATCGGTATTGGCTGAAATCAAGGCGGGTGAAGACTTTGGAATGTTGGCAGAGAAATTCAGTGAAGACGGATCGAGGCAGAATAAGGGATATTTAGGATTTATTAGAGGCGGACGTACGGTTTATCCTTTTGAAAAGGCTGCTTTCGCATTACAAGCGGGAGAAGTTTCCGATATAGTGGAAACCCAGTTCGGATATCACATTATAAAAGTACATAGTCGTCGTCCCAATCCGGGAGAGTTTCTATTTTCCCATATCATGATATTAGTGCCTCGTGGTGCTTCTGATGAAGTAAAAGCGCAGAAAGAATCCGAGATACGAGCCATTTATGAAGAATTGAAGTCGGGAGCCGATTTTGCTACGATGGCAAAGGAGCGGTCGGAAGATAAGGCTTCTGCCGTACGAGGTGGAGAATTACCGTGGGTGAGTAGTGGACAATTTGTAAAAGAGTTCGAGGATGCTGCATTTGCTCTTAAAAATAAAGGAGATATTACAGAGCCTGTATTATCTCCCTATGGCTGGCATATCATTAAGTTAATGGACCGGCGGGATATTAAGCCCTTTGAACAAATGCGCTCGGAGATTACGCGAATGATGGCACGAGACGAAAGAGGTAGCATGGCTCGTAATGCGATGGTGGCTAAATTGAAAAATGATTATGGTTTTTCTTTGGAAGAATCGCAGCGGGCGAAGTTGATGAAATTGGCTGGCGATTTAGGTAAAGTCGATTCTTCTTATATAGCGGCTATTCATAATGACCAAAGTGTTTTATTCTCATTTGAGAACCATTCATATACAGTGGCCGATTTTGCCTCGTTTTTGTCCAAAGGCCGAGATGTGACGGTCAATGCACCCGATTATATTTCGACTATGATTGGTTATATGGCCGATATGGAAATATTAGATTTCGAGAAGGCTCATTTGGAAGATAAGTATCCCGATTTTCGTAATTTGATGAATGAATATCGAGACGGCATGTTGCTGTTTGAAATTAGCAATAGGGAAGTTTGGGAAAAAGCATCGAAAGATACCGAGGGCTTGCAGAAGTTTTTCAAGAAAAATAGGAAAAAATACAAATGGGATAAACCT
>OLPK01001538.1_pt1 | contig 13997 bp, 11 predicted proteins | sample 1672261 | NCBI WGS metagenome assembly OLPK01 (sample SAMEA3136665, study PRJEB25190) | human gut metagenome
GAAGAAATAAAATATATGGAAATAAAAGGATTGTTTATAGAAAACAGCGAGAAAACTTGCGTGGAGGGGATGGAACGGTATATTATAGATAAAGATAAATGTGAAATTTATTAAAATATATGGTTTGAGTATCTGATTTTATGCAGGTGATGGCATTTCATTTTTGAATTTGAGGTTTGAGAATGATGTAAAAATGTATGGTACACAAGCGGAGTGGACAAGCAGTATGAACTTAAAACCGTTTGAGAATGATGTAAAAATGTATGGTACACAAGCCGAACTCGCAATGATGGATGAAGAAGCAATGTTTGAGAATGATGTAAAAATGTATGGTACACAAGCGGAGAGGAAATTTCTGCAAGGTTTGAAAGAGTTTGAGAATGATGTAAAAATGTATGGTACACAAGCCCAAAAGAAGACAAATAAAAAGAGCTGTATGTTTGAGAATGATGTAAAAATGTATGGTACACAAGCTCGTCAGAACAACGAAATCATCAGCCTTTGTTTGAGAATGATGTAAAAATGTATGGTACACAAGCAACAGATTGTTTGTGTGGTAGATTTATGTAGTTTGAGAATGATGTAAAAATGTATGGTACACAAGCACAGACAGAAGCGATAAAAAGGTTTTGTTCGTTTGAGAATGATGTAAAAATGTATGGTACACAAGCCTGTGAGCCTCAAAGGAGTTCGCGACGATACGTTTGAGAATGATGTAAAAATGTATGGTACACAAGCCCAATAATTTTCCGGGATATTGTACGTCGAGTTTGAGAATGATGTAAAAATGTATGGTACACAAGCGCATTAATGCCGGAATCGTTTGTCAACCAGTTTGAGAATGATGTAAAAATGTATGGTACACAAGCCTTATGATGGCTAGTAGCATTTTCCGATGTGTTTGAGAATGATGTAAAAATGTATGGTACACAAGCAAGATAAAGGCGGTGTGGGATAAAGTGTTGTTTGAGAATGATGTAAAAATGTATGGTACACAAGCGAACAATATGCAGATTGACCGTCAAATAGCGTTTGAGAATGATGTAAAAATGTATGGTACACAAGCGGATCAATTGAGACTAATTATGATGCATCAGTTTGAGAATGATGTAAAAATGTATGGTACACAAGCAATCTTATTTGTAGCAGAACTTTCAAGCTGGTTTGAGAATGATGTAAAAATGTATGGTACACAAGCTGCGTATACTTTCTGTTGGTTCGGAACATAGTTTGAGAATGATGTAAAAATGTATGGTACACAAGCTTAAAAAACAAAAGTATCATGCGTCTGGTAGTTTGAGAATGATGTAAAAATGTATGGTACATAAGCGAATATTACATACAAATTTGAGAAGCTTGAGTTTGAGAATGATGTAAAAATGTATGGTACACAAGCAATTAATATGCTCTAAATCATCCTTGTCATGTTTGAGAATGATGTAAAAATGTATGGTACACAAGCAAGATGTATGCAGTATCTCCGCCTCGGATTGTTTGAGAATGATGTAAAAATGTATGGTACACAAGCGGAGAAGTGTATAGAATGGCTAAGGGGATAGTTTGAGAATGATGTAAAAATGTATGGTACACAAGCTAGTTGGTATGCCGTATTTGACCGAGACATGTTTGAGAATGATGTAAAAATGTATGGTACACAAGCTGGATGATGGTTAGTAGCATTTGCCGATGTGTTTGAGAATGATGTAAAAATGTATGGTACACAAGCTAAGAAGTAATCTGCAAACCCATGATAATTGTTTGAGAATGATGTAATGGTATGATATATAATTTTTTTGTTGTACTCATAAAAAATAATACAAAAACGTGAAATTTAATCTGGATACGATAAACAGTAACAAGAGATGTATGTTTGAGAGTGATGTAAAAATATGGTATTAAAACAAAAAGTTGTGATGATGTCACAACTTTTTGTTAGATATTTCAAAATATACTAATAAAGATGATTTTAATTTAATTAACAATTTAGAACATTAAAAAAGGACTGCATTATTAGGGAGGAGTGCAGTCCTGAGGAAAAAGTTATGAAAAAGATTTAAAGTGTTTGTTCTCTTGAACAATTCCTAGTATAGAATTGAATTGTGATAAAACTGTGATGGAATTAGGAAGAAATTGTTAACAAATTTAGAACATAAAATAAAATACGATCAGATGCACCATAAACCGGGACAGTGTTGAAATCAAAAAGTCCGGGTGTTAGAATTACAACAGATGCTATAGCAGAAGATATATAACAGAAAGATATCAAAGAACACAAGAAACCACACAGAACATACGAACAAACACCAAGGAGGAAACACCATGCGGATCCTAATCTACGGCGCCGGAGTCATCGGAAGCTTCTACGCATCCAGATTCGCCAAAGCGGGACTGGATGTAACAGTCTTAGCAAGAGGGCAGCGGTTAAAAGAATTACAGGGACACGGTCTATGGTACAGAGGCAAGACAAGAACGCATAAAGTTGAGGTTAAGACGATCAGTGAGTTAAAGCCGAATGACCGTTACCAGTTTATTTTCCTGACTGTACGTGAGAATCAGGTGGAAGAAGCACTGGAAGACATCAGTAGGAATGAAAGTCCGAATGTTGTCACTATGGTCAATACGATCAAACCATATGGCAGGTGGGAGAAAATCTGCGGAAAAGGAAGGATCCTTCCGGCATTTCCGGGAGCGGGCGGCTGTATCGAAGGTGGGATTCTTGATGCACAGCTTCTGCCAAGAGCAATCCAGCCGACAACATTCGGTGAGATTGGAGGAAGAAAGAGCAGCAGGGAAGAAGCACTGGCATATATATTTAGAAAAAGCCACATTCCATATCAGATCGTTCCGGAAATGCATCACTGGCAGATCTCACATCTTGGCGTGATCATTCCGCTGGCAGATGCTTATTACCAGAGCAGGCATCCGGAAAAAATCTGTGCAAATGAAAAATTGATGACGCTGACAGCTTATCGGATGAAAAAGAACCTGAAGTGGATCGCCCAAAAGGGAATGTTGTGCCCGGCAAAGCTTTATATGATCAAAGATATGCCGACAGGAATGCTGGCAGGGGTTCTAAGCAGAGTATATCAGAGTGAATTTGGCAACAGATTTCTTTACCGGCATGCGATGCATGCACCGGAAGAATTCCAGCGGCTGCATCAGGAATTCTATAATTATATGAAGACACATACGAAAGAGAGTAACAAAGCATGATAAGACCGATTATGAAAGATATATTTTTCCTAAACCAGAGATCCGAGCCGGCGACAGAGGCGGATAAGCAGGTTGCAGTGGATTTGTTAGATACATTGAAAGCGCACGAGGAAGGCTGTGTCGGCATGGCAGCGAATATGATTGGCGTGAAGAAATGTATCATAGCCGTCAATATGGGATTCATGAATGTGGCAATGTTCAATCCGAAGATTGTAAAACGTTCCGGAAAATATGAGACGGAGGAAGGCTGTCTTTCCCTTACTGGTGTGAGAAAATGCACCCGGTATCAGGAGATTGAAGTGGAATATCAGGATATGAATTTCAAAAAACAGAGACAGAAATATACCGGATGGACGGCGCAGATTATTCAACATGAAGTAGATCATTGTCACGGTATTGTGATATAGTCATGCGTTGGTGTTGTATCATTGACACAAAGATATATATTAGGATTAGTCATAATATTTTGCCATAATATTTCCCACTACCTTATTGACACAACTGTATCAAAAGCATACAATAAAACTAGATTGTTAATAAAATAACACATGAAACGTGAAGATTACAGGAGGGTAATATCATGGCAAAGATTTTATGTAGTCCAAGTAAATATGTACAGGGTGCAGGAGAGATGAAGAAGCTGGGTGAATATGCTCAGAAGTATGGCAAGAAGGCACTTGTACTGATCACGGAATCCGGATACAAACGTATCGGGGACGTTGTAAATACTGGATTTGAAGGATACGAGATCACACCTGTATATGAGTATTTCAACAGAGAATGCAGTAAGAATGAGATTAACCGTCTGGTAGACATTATGAATGAAAAAGGCTGTGATGTCGTGATCGGTATCGGTGGTGGTAAGATCCTGGATACAGCCAAAGCAGTTGCTTATTACAAAGAAGCTCCGGTTCTGATCTGCCCGACAATCGCATCGACAGACGCACCTTGCAGTGCACTGTCAGTTATTTATACAGATGATGGCGTATTCGAAGAGTACTTATTCCTTCCGGCTAACCCAAATATGGTTCTGATGGATACCGAGATTATTGCAAAATCACCGGTAAGACTTACGGTATCCGGAATGGGTGATGCACTGGCAACATATTTTGAAGCAAGAGCCTGTCAGGCAAGCGGGGCAACAACATGTGCCGGCGGACAGGTTACACAGGCAGCAATCGCACTTGCAAAACTTTGTTTTGACACTCTGATGGCAGAAGGTGTAAAGGCAAAACTTGCCCTGGAAGCAGGAGCAAGTACACCGGCTGTGGAAAAAGTCATCGAAGCCAACACATTACTGAGCGGTATTGGATTTGAGAGTGGCGGACTTGCAGGAGCACATGCAATTCATAATGGATTTACCGTACTGGATGAGTGCCACCACATGTATCACGGTGAGAAGGTTGCATTCGGAACGATTACGCAGCTGGTACTGGAGAATATTCCGGCAGAAGAACTGGAAGATATCATTGACTGGTGTATCGAACTGGGACTGCCTGTGACATTAAAAGAACTGGGAATCACAGAAGTGACGGACGAGAAACTGATGGCAGTTGCAACAGCAGCCTGCGCAGAGAACGATACGCTTCATAATATGCCATTCGAGGTAACACCGGAGACTGTATGTGCAGCAATCAAGGCAGCAGATGCATACGGAAAATATTTCCTCGGAGAATAGTCAAGAATCTGTGAAAATAAAAAATACATAATAAATACAGAGAATCTGCCATTGACAGGTTCTCTGTATTATTTTGCAGAATCATTCTGTATATGAATCTGAAAATTTCAGTAGATTTCAAGAATAACTTAACATCTTTTTTACAAAAATATCGAGTAAATTCAATATTTTCATACTATACCTGAAAATGTACAAAAAACAAAATCAGAAAGTGTGAGAAATATCTATGATCAAATCCTATGTTATTGATACCAATATTTTAATCCAGGCACCTTATGCATGTCAGTGTTTTGAAGAAAACAGGGTGATATTGCCATTGGTTGTATTAGAAGAACTGGACGGCCTGAAGAAAGCAGAAGGAGAAAAGGGAGCAAATGCAAGGCGGGCGATCCGTTTTCTGGAAAAGCTCAGACTGAAAGGAGACCTTTTAAAAGGTGTCCAGATGGAAAATGGAGGAATCCTCCGTGTAGAGGCCAATTGTGTAAATGTAGAACTGCCGGAAAGCCTTCCGGAAGATAAGCCGGATAATCGGATCTTAAAAGTATGTAAGGGAATCCGGGAAGAAGAAAAGCCGGTCGTTCTGGTGACAAAAGATCTGGTCCTTAGGTTAAAAGCACAGATTCTCGGAATTGAAGCCCAGGATTTCAGCACAGAGCAGGTCATCGAAGAAGAGGGACAGTACAGCGGCAGACAGATTTGCTATGTGGCGGAAGACAAGTTCAAAGAATTCAAGAAAAAAGGCGTTCATCTGAAGGAACTTTATTTGTCCGATGAAGATGGTAATAAGATCCAGCCGGAACTTACGGAGAATGAATTTATCATATTGAAGGCAGATCAGTCTGTGAAAAAGACACATCTTGGAAGAGTTGAAGGGAAGAAAGTAGTATCGTTAGAATTCCGAAAGAGCCAGCCTTATGGCATCAAACCAAGGAATGCCGGACAGTATTTTTTACAGGAAGCATTGATGAAATCCGCAGAGAAAGCACCGCTTGTAATTGTAAAAGGAATGGCAGGAACGGCGAAGACATTTTACTCACTGGCAGTCGGACTGGAGAAGGTGCTGAACAATCCGACCGGAGAATATAGAAGAATTCTGATCTGCAGACCGAATGCGCAGTTTGACCAGGATATCGGTTTCCTTCCGGGAGACGAGCAGGAAAAGATATCACCTTTGATGCGTCCGATCGTAGATAATCTAGAGCAGCTGATTGATTCGGATGAAGAAGAGCGTTATCAGGATGAACAGGAATTACAGGGTAAGATCGAAGAGATATTTGCAAGAGGACTGATCCAGACAGAAGCAATGAATTTCATCAGAGGCCGTTCATTTGTGAAGACCTATCTGATCATAGACGAGGCGCAGAACATGACTCCGAATCAGGTGAAAGGAATCATAACAAGAGCCGGAAAAGGAACGAAGATCATTCTGCTTGGTGATCCGAATCAGATAGACCGGCCATTTCTGGATGAGAGAACGAATGGACTTAGTTATGCGTCGGAATACATGAAGGGTAGTCCTTTATGTTATCAGATTACAATGTCTGCAGAAGAATGTGAGCGTTCCGAACTTGCGATGGATGCGATTCACAGATTATAGACATAGATTATAGAATTAGAAGGGAACGAAATAAAATTGAGCAAAGTAACATATAAAGCAATCAAAAATATGCCGGAGGTGAATGCCTATATTGAGCAGGGAAATAGGGTACTTGGAGCACTTGGGTTTACCGAACATTCCAGAGGACATGCAGTAAAAGTGGCGGAAACTGCCGGAAATATTCTGGAAAAATTAGGGTATAACCAGCATACGATCGAGCTTTCCAGGATAGCGGGCTATATGCATGACATGGGAAATTGTGTAAACCGTGTGGATCATGCACATAGTTCCGCGATCATGGCATTTCAGATACTGCGGGATCTGAAAGCACCGGATGAAGACATCGCAGTGATCGTCAGTGCAATCGGTCAGCATGATGAGGCAACCGGCATGGCCGTGGATGCGGTATCGGCAGCACTGATACTGGCGGATAAGACGGATGTAAGAAGAAACCGTGTGCGGAACACGATCAAGGAAAGCTTTGACAAACATGACCGGGTGAATTATGCTGCAGTGGCATCCAGTCTGCATGTAAATGTCGAAAAGCAGGTGATTCTGCTGGAGATTGAACTGGATGAAGGAATCTGTTCTATATTAGATTATTTTGAGATTTTCTTACAGCGTATGCTGATGTGCAAGCGTGCGGCAGAGATGCTGGGAATGAAATTCAAGATGAAAGCGAACGGGAATAAGATCTGTTAATCGGATGTGACAAATGAGGGAAAATTGGAAGATGATTTCATAGAACTAGTGATTGACATTCACTGAAAGACAGTGCTATAATACAACCCTAAAATGAATGTGGATTTTTCTGGAGCAATCTATTTTTCGCCACATGGTTACTGAGTAGAAGTAACCATGTGGTTTTTTGTTGTTACATATTCAGTTGAAACAATCTGTGACAAGATGGGAAAATAGAAAAAAGCATTGCAAAGATCCGCAATAGAATTAGAAGATTAATAGATAGTACATATGAGAGAAAGGGGATATATATGGATCAGACATATATGAAAGAACAACCGATATTAAAATTGATCGTATCGATGGCACTGCCGATGGTCATTTCTATGATGGTGAGTTCACTTTATAATATTGTAGACAGCTTTTTCATCGCCAGGATCAGCGAAGATGCCATGACGGCGTTATCACTGGTGTATCCAGTGCAGAATCTGATCAATGCGGTGATGATCGGATTTGGAATCGGAATCAATGCGGTCATCTCATTTTATCTTGGAGCGCAGGATAAAAAGATGGCAGACAGGGCGGCAACACAGGGAATGCTGCTAGGGACGATTCACGGAGTCGGATTTATGATTCTGGGAATTGCCGTAATGAGACCGTTTTTACAGATGTTTACGGGAAATGCACAGATTGTGGACTATGGTGTGCGTTATTCGAGAATTGCATTTTTATTTGCTACGGCATTATCTTGGCAGCTGGTATTTGAGAAGACGTTTCAGGCGGTCGGACGTATGGTGGAGTCAATGACTTGTATGATGTCAGGTGCGATTATCAACATTATCCTGGATCCAGTCCTGATCTTCGGACTTGGACCATTTCCGAAGATGGGAATCGAAGGAGCCGCACTTGCAACAGGAATCGGACAGGCAGCAGGAGCAGTATTGTATCTGATCTTTTATATCGTGAATCCGCTTCCGGTGAAATACAGAAAGAAATATCTGAAGGCTGATTTGAAGCTGTGGAAAAAATTATATGTAATCGGAATTCCGGCAAGCCTGAACCTGGCACTTCCGTCGCTTTTAATCTCTGTATTGAACGTAATACTTACAGGCTATGGGGAAGTCTACGTATTCGTTCTCGGAGTCTACTATAAGCTGCAGACCTTCCTCTACCTTCCGGCAAATGGAATCGTGCAGGGAATGCGTCCGCTTCTCGGATATAATTACGGAGCGGGAGAGCATAAGCGTGTACATAAGATCTTCCAGGATGGCCTGATCCTGGTACTCGTGATGATGGCAGCCGGAATGGCAATCTGTCTGGCAGTTCCGGGACAGCTGATGGGATTATTTACAGCGAATCCGATAACGATGAAGGCCGGAAGTGTGGCACTCAGAGTCATCAGTCTTGGATTCCTTGCTTCATCGGTATCGGTTATCTGCAGCGGGGCACTGGAAGGTCTTGGAAAAGGTGTGCATTCACTGATCATTTCGTTATGCAGATATGTGGTTGTGATTATTCCGGTGGCATTCATTGTCAGCCGTTTTATGGGAGCGGTCGGAGTATGGCATGCGTTCTGGATCACGGAAGTGGTGACTGCGGTGATTGCGTATGTGGTGTATCGGAAAGGCGTGAAGGGATAGTAGAAGAGATAGCGAAAGAGATCATATAAGAGTAGAGAATATAAAGTAAGAAGTGGGAAGTTAAAAGTCAGAAAGAAAGTTTTTTCAGATTTGAATAATCTGAATGTGATTACTTCTACATCTCAGGAATATGAGACCAGCTTTGGATTTACGGAAGAAGAAGTATTTTATGTCCGATCGCATAGACCATTGCCGAGTCACTGGGAGCGGGTCCGAGAGCCGTCGTCATTGCAGTGTTCATTGTATTGCCGATCTTTTATCCATTTTATTAATGCCTCAATTTTTATAAATATGAACAGGGATGTCGTACGAAATGATGTGTGCGGCAGCCCTGTTCTTTTGCGCAAAAAGGGCAGGTAAAGACAGAGAAAATTGTAAAAGAAGAGACTACAGGTTTGCGTTGACTGACTAATTGAATAAAGAGTATAATAAACCTATTGATACAGACGGAGTGATCGATATCTATCCGAATGTAAAGAGAAGAAAATACAGGGAAGAAAATAAAAAAAGAATGACTCTGACTGCAAGGTAAGTCCCGAGCAGGAATAGTTATGAATTCGTTTCATTAAAAAGTAGTTAACAGCAGGTTATGTTACAGCACGGTATACAAAATCAGGCGATTTCTAACATGAAAGAGAGCCATTTGGGTATATCGTGCTTTATTATATCTAAGTATACAAGAAAAATTTTCAAAGGTAAGTTTTCAGCAATAAGAACATGCAGGAGGAACACACATGTTAAAAGTAGCAATCTACGGCAAAGGCGGCATCGGAAAATCTACCGTCACATCCAATCTGGCGGCAGCATTTGCCACGATGGGGAAGAAAGTAATCCAGATCGGCTGTGATCCGAAGGCAGATTCGACGATGAACCTGCTCGGTGGGGAACCGTTAAGACCGGTCATGAATTATATGAGAGAGGAAGATGAAGAACCGGAGAAACTGGAAGACATTGCAAGAGAAGGATTTGGAAATGTCTTATGTATCGAGACGGGCGGACCGACACCGGGACTGGGCTGTGCGGGAAGAGGAATCATTGCCACATTCCAGTTATTAGAAGATTTGAAATTATTCGAGACCTATAAGCCCGATGTGGTTCTGTACGATGTACTTGGCGACGTAGTCTGTGGCGGATTCGCAGCGCCGATCCGGGAAGACTATGCAGAGAAGGTCCTGATCGTGACATCCGGGGAGAAGATGGCACTTTATGCGGCGGACAACATTTCCAAAGCAGTGAAGAACTTCGAAGACAGAAGCTATGCAAGAGTATTCGGAATTGTACTGAATCACAGAAATGTGGAAAATGAGACTGAAAAAGTAGAGACATTTGCAAAAGAGCATGGATTTGACATCGTGGGAGAGATTCCAAGAAGTGATGAAATTAATCGTTGTGAAGACCAGGGGAAGACGGTGATCGAGGGAAATCCGGAGTCGGACATCAGTAAATGCTTCTATGATCTGGCGGAAATATTATGGAAAGATGAGGAACAGGTATGAGAGAGACTGCCTATTATTGTACGGTAGAAGAATTACAGAAGCGGGGAAGGGATGACATTCCGGAGCAGTTCCGTTCGAACACGCATCTGATCTACAGTTCTCCGGCGACGCTTGCGTTCAACTCGCCGGGAGCGGAAGGATTCGGTGTGAAAAGGGCCGGGCTTGCAATTCCGGATTCGATCATGCTGATCGTGGCACCGGGATGCTGTGGGCGGAATACATCCATGATTAGTTCCATGCCACAGTATGAGGACCGTTTCTTCTATTTGACGATGGACGAGACAGACATCGTAACGGGAAGACATTTGAAAAAAGTACCGAAGGCCGTGCAGGAGATCTGTGACAGTCTTGCGAAGAAGCCGTCGGTTGTGATGATCTGCATTACCTGTGTGGATGCACTTCTCGGAACAGATATGGAACGAATCTGCAGAAAGTCCGAAGAAAAGACAGGACTTCCAGTGAGACCATGCTATATGTATGCCCTGACAAGGGAAGGAAGAAAACCGCCGATGGTACATGTGCGTCAGTCGTTATATTCTTTACTGGAACCCAAGAAGAAAAAAGGAAATGTCGTGAATCTGCTGGGATTTTTCTCACCACTTATGGACGACTGTGAGTTATACGGTATGTTGGAAAAAGCAGGTGTAAAGACGGTGCATGAGATATCCAGATGCAAGAACTATGAAGAATATCAGACGATGGCGGAGGCGAATTTCAATCTGGTATTACATCCAGAAACGAGATTCGCAGCAGAAGATTTTCATGAGAAATTGCAGATTCCGTTTATCGAACTTCGGAGATTGTACCAGATTGATAAGATAACGAAGCAGTATCAGGCACTGGGGAAGGTTCTGGGGATTCCATTCGAAGATAAAGAGGCAGAAAGAACTGCACTTGATGCGGTAGAACGTTTGAAAGCCGCTAAGCCGGATGCCATATTTGCCATTGGAGAATGTATGAACGGTGATCCGTTTGAACTGGCACTGGCACTTGTGAAATACGGATTTCAAGTGGCAGAGATCTATGGGACACTGAATGCAGAGAACTTTGTGTATCTGAAGCATTTATCCGAATTAAGTCCGCAGACAAAAGTATTTTCCAACATGGAACCGACCATGATCTATTATGATCACAAAGAGAGCGGAGTAACCACTACCATTGGAAAAGATGCCTGCTACTATCATCCGGATGCGGAAAATGTGATGTGGAATGAAGAAGTACAGCCGTATGGATATGCAGGTGTGAAGCATTTGTGCGAAAAACTGTTGGAGGTGTAGGCGATGAAAGGATTAAGAAAATATCTGACACCATTTGCACCGGACCAGTCTGGAGCGGTGTCGGTGTTATACGAACTTGGCGGAATGCTGGTCATCTGTGATGCGGGCGGCTGTACGGGAAATGTATGTGGATTCGATGAGCCAAGATGGTTTGAAACAAGAAGTGCGGTATTCAGTGCGGGGCTTCGTGATATGGATGCGATACTCGGAAGAGACGACAGACTGGTTGCAAAACTTGCAGATGCGGCAGAAAAGCTGGATGTGACATTTGCAGCAGTGATCGGGACTCCGGTACCGGCAGTGATCGGGACTGATTACCGGGCGCTGGAGCGGATGCTGGCGAAGAAGACGGAACTGCCGGTCCTGACGGTGAATACGGATGGCATGGAATTGTATGACAGGGGAGAAGAGAAGGCATATCTTGCATTGTTCGAGAAATTCAGTGACAAGAACGAAGAGTCTGAGGATATGAATGATAAAGACAGACCACATATCGGGATTATCGGCATGACTCCGGATGTCAGTGACCTGAAGGCAGCAGAGGAAATCCGGAAATTATATGCAGATCAGGGACTGCGTGCTGTCTGCTATGGCATGGGCGACGGACTGAAAGAAGTGAAAAAGGCTTCGCTGACAGTGAAAAATGTAGTCGTATCTCCGGCGGCGTTAAAAGCAGCGCAGTATCTGCAAAAGAAGTTCGGAACACCATATGAGATTGCCTATCCACTGGTATCAGAACTTGTGCCGGAAGTGAATTATCAAGGAAAGAAGATCCTGATCGTACAGCAGCAGGTGATTGCAAATGCAGTGCGTAAGGAGATCGAAAAACGAACCGGGGAAAAAGAAGCAATCATAACAGCGACATGGTTCATGCGGAAAGAGGAGATTTTAACGGATCTGAATGTTGATGCCGTAGATGATATTAGTCTGAAAGAAGAGGATGATTTCATTTCGCTGGTGGAAAAAGAAGGATATGATGTGATCTTTGCAGATCCGTGTATGGAGCGGATGATTTCGGGATTTGAAGGGGTATTTATTCCGCTGACGCATTTTGCAGTGTCAGGAAAGCTTAACGTGTAAGCAGGATATATGGGAAACCTATATGTTTTAGACAGGGGGAAGAAACGGATGATAACAAAGAAAATCCGTGTCTACGGAATTGTGCAGGGTGTCGGCTTCAGACCGACTGTGAGCCGTCATGCAGCGGCTGCCGGAATCACCGGAAGTGTGTGTAACAAAGGTCCCTATGTGGAAATCTTTGCACAGGGAGAGGAAAAATGTGTAAAAGATTTTCTGGAGAGACTGGAAAAGCAGCCGCCGGAGAGAGCTGCCATATTGAAGATCAATACAGAAGATGTAAAAGAGGAAGAATACGGGAAATTCAATGATTTTCAGATCATAGAAAGTGAGAAGACAAAAGGGGAGATCTTCGTCTCGCCGGATATTGCAATCTGCGAAGAATGCAAGAAAGAAATGTACGATCCGAAAGACCGGCGTTATCTGCACCCATTTATCAACTGCACCTGCTGCGGTCCCAGACTTACGATCCTGGACGCGCTTCCATATGACCGGGAACGGACCAGCATGAAGGAATTCCCGATGTGCCCGGACTGTGCGGCGGAGTATGTGGATCCGGCGACCAGACGTTATGATGCACAGCCGGTATGTTGCAACGCATGCGGTCCTGAAGTATATCTGACCGGAAGGGAAGAACGGGGAAGAACTGCGATCATTGCCACAAGAAAAATGATCCATGACGGCGGAATCGTGGCAATCAAGGGAATCGGCGGATTCCATCTTTGCTGCGATGCGACGAATGAAGAAGCAGTACAGAGGTTACGGACATTAAAGAACCGGCCGGCGAAACCATTTGCTGTGATGGCAAGAGATGTAGAAGCAGTAAAGCGGGAATGTCTGGTAAATGAAGTACAGGAGGAGATTCTGGATGGACATCAGAAGCCGATTCTGTTACTTGAAAAACGGAAAAAATCTGCAGACAGTACAGGTCTTTGCAAGTCTGTCGCTCCGGGGAATCCGAAAGTCGGCATCATGCTCCCATACGCTCCGGTACAGATGTTGTTATTCCGATATGACGACGGGATCCAGATGCCGGATTATCTGGTGATGACGAGTGGCAATGCATCCGGTGCACCGATCTGCAGGGATGACAAAGAAGCGGTGGAGGAACTGTCACAACTATGTGATCTGATCCTTTCTCATGACCGGAAGATCCGTATCCGTGCAGACGATTCCGTGATGGATTTTTACCGGGAAGAACCGTATATGATCCGAAGAAGCCGGGGGTATGCACCACTCCCATATATGCTTTCAAAAGCGTGGCAAGGGCAGGTGCTTGCTGTGGGCGGTGAATTGAAAAATACATTCTGCATCGGCGTAGACAGCCGGTTTTATCCG
>OLPK01001543.1_pt1 | contig 13959 bp, 8 predicted proteins | sample 1672261 | NCBI WGS metagenome assembly OLPK01 (sample SAMEA3136665, study PRJEB25190) | human gut metagenome
GAATTTAGTATATCCATAGTTTAATAGTTTGATTAAAAGTTTATTTATCGCAAAGTAAGCGTATTAATCTCATTTAAGCAAACGATATGCGGTTTAAATGAGAAGGTACGAAAAATATTGCTTATCTTTGCATTATACATTAATATCCAATTGTGTAATGAATAAACAATCTGTCATATCTCTTCTTCGGAAAGCAAAGCAGCCTTTGTCGCAGAGTTGCGGTGTAAAGCAGTTGGGGCTTTTTGGCTCTACTGTTCGTGAGAGTAATACGGAAAGTAGTGATGTGGATATATTGATCGACTTTGAGGATGATAAAGAGACTTATTCCAATTTCCTTTTGGCTTGTGAGATATTAGAGAAACTTTTTGACAGATTGAAAGTGGACATAGTCACTCTTAAAGGGTTAAGCCCTTTTATTGGCCAGCAGATATTAAAGGAGGTAGAATATGTGTAAGACCCCTATCGTTTATTTGCTGCATAGTAGGGCTTTATGCGATTTTGGCTGTGTGCGACCTCTGTTTTATGGGAGAACCATGGTGCCGATACCTGCATAACGTGGGGATTATCGTGGGGTGCGTGTGCTTTATCAGCCTCACGGCGACCTGTTTGGAGCGAGGGCTTTGTCGGGTAAGCGGTTTTCTGGCGGGGAGCAGCTTCTTTGTTTATGCTTATCATGGGATGCCGTTGGCGTTGGCTATCAAGGTGGTGGTTCGGTATCTCCCTCCGGGGTCTGAGTTAGAGGTGATAGGCTTGTATTTGGGATCTGCCTGTGTGGTGATAGGGATCGGACTCGCTTTGTATGGCGGGATGAGGCGGTGTGTCCCTTCCTTTTTATCGCTGATTACTGGTGGACGATAGTTCTCATCACTAAAATGGCTTGTCTGCGTAATTCGCTTATTCGTGGCTTTTTGCTTGGAATGGGCGCTTTTCGCTGACAAGCCATTCCTTTGAATAGGCTGAAATAGCGGGAATAGAGGGGAGAAAAGAGAGGATTTGGTTGTCTTTTCATGCTGCGGATAGGCATTGTAAGGTTGTTACGATCCAGTTGTAGGGTGTTTACGGCGGCGTTGTTAGTTGCTTTCGACTGCGAATGCTATTGTTTTCGGAGCGAAACACTATTGTTTTCGAGTGAAAAGTCTATTGTTTTCGAATAAGAAGTCTATTGTTTGTATGTTTGAGGGTGATAAGAGACGGGAATCCTCGCTAGAATAAAAGCTCCAAAAATGATATGTCCTTGAAAGATAACTAATTGCTGATTTTTATTCTCAAATATGGAAACCGACTGTACTCTGGGGCGAAATATTCGATTCTCTGGAGCTTTAGAATACAAAATGTCAGAATGTCAAATTGGGCGATCTTCTATTATTAACAAAGGAAATCTCATTATCTTAGGGCAATGTCATAGGTTGTAGAGATGGGGCGTGCCCCGTCTCCCGTATCATGTGCGATGGATTCATGTTTCTTTGGCTATGGATGAAATTTGGTATGGTTGCCTTGTTTTTATATGAATAATAAGGCTGGATTGGAAATAAATATCTACTTTTGTGCTCTAAAACATTAAAGTAAACGAAAATAGAAAGATGGCTGCAACGAAACGAATGAAACGTGCCTTGGTCTCTGTGTTTCACAAAGACGGGCTGGACGAAATCCTAAAGAAATTGCATAGCGAGGGTGTGAGCTTTGTATCAACAGGTGGTACTCAATCATTTATCGAGTCATTGGGTTTGCCTTGTGATGCGGTAGAGGACTTGACTTCTTATCCGTCTATTTTGGGCGGTCGTGTGAAGACGCTTCATCCGAAGGTATTCGGTGGTATCTTGGCTCGCCGTGAGAACGAGAATGACCAGAAACAATTAGCTGAATATGAGATCCCGGAGATTGACTTGGTTATCGTTGACCTATATCCTTTCGAGGAGACTGTCGCTTCCGGCGCTGAGGAACAAGCAATTATTGAGAAAATAGATATAGGCGGTATCTCTTTGATACGTGCCGCCGCGAAGAACTTCAAGGATGTGGTAATCGTAGCTTCCAAGGCTCAATACCAGCCGTTGATGGATCTTTTGAACGAGAAGGGCGCTGAGACAAGCATCGAGGATCGTAGATGGTTCGCCAAAGAGGCGTTCGCCGTTTCCTCGGGTTACGACTCCGCTATCTTCAATTATTTTGATGGCCGCGAAGGTTCCCATTTCCGTGCAACGGTAGATAGCCCGATGCATTTGCGTTATGGCGAGAATCCTCATCAAGCCGCTAAGTTCTATGGTAAGTTTAACGATATGTTCGATCAAATCCATGGAAAAGAGATTTCTTACAACAACTTATTGGATATCGACGCTGCCGTGAACTTGATCGATGAGTTCGACGAGCTGACGTTCGCTATCTTAAAACATAATAATGCTTGCGGTATCGCTTCCCGCGGTAATGTGGTTGAGGCTTGGAAAGAGGCTTTGGCCGGTGACCCGGTTTCCGCTTTCGGTGGCATCTTGATCACGAATACTACGATTAACAAGGAAGTGGCCGAGGAAATCAACAAGATTTTCTTCGAGGTGATTATCGCTCCGGCTTACGACGCTGACGCGCTGGAGGTACTTCAACAGAAGAAGAACCGTATCATCTTGATCCGTAAGGATTGCAAGACTTGCCCGATGCAGTTCCGTTCTTTATTGAATGGTGTCTTGATGCAGGAGAAGGACTTGAGTATCCAAGGTAAGGCTGATTTGGAGCCTATGACGGATAAGCAGCCGACAGCCTCGGAGGTTGAGGACCTGTTGTTCGCCAACAAAATCGTGAAGAACAGCAAGTCCAACGCGATCACCTTGGTGAAGAACAAGCAGCTTTGCGCCAGCGGTATCGGGCAGACCTCTCGTGTGGACTCTTTGAGACAAGCCATAGAGAAGGCTAAATCATTCGGCTTCGACTTGAATGGCGCCGTGATGGCTTCCGACGCTTTCTTCCCGTTCCCCGATTGCGTTGAGATCGCAGACCAAGCAGGTATCACGGCCGTAATCCAGCCGGGAGGCTCTATCAATGATAAGTTGTCTGTCGAGTACTGTAACCAACATGGTTTGGCTATGGTGAAGACAGGTGTTCGTCATTTTAAACATTAATAATAAGACTAATGGGATTGTTTTCTTTCACACAAGAAGTTGCCATAGATTTGGGTACCGCTAATACCATTATCACGTGTAATGATAAGATGGTGGTAGACGAACCTTCGGTGATTGCTTTGGATGCTCGCTCGGACAAGGTGCTGGCTGTCGGTAAGGTGGCCCGTGAGATGTACGAGAAGACGCACCCGAATATTCGTACCGTACGACCGCTTCGTGAGGGAGTTATTGCGGATTTCTATGCTGCCGAGCAAATGATTCGCGGCTTTATCAAGATGGCGAGCGGAAGGAAGCGCTGGTTCGCTCCGTCCTTACGTATGGTGATCGGTATCCCTTCAGGTAGTACGGAGGTAGAGATACGTGCCGTGCGAGACTCTGCCGAGCATGCCGGTGGACGTGATGTGTACATGGTTTTTGAGCCGATGGCTGCCGCTATCGGTGTCGGTATAGATGTCTTGGCCCCCGAGGGTAATATGATCGTGGATATAGGAGGTGGTACTACCGAGATCGCTGTCATATCCTTGGGTGGTATCGTGTCGAATAAATCAATCCGTATGGCGGGTGACGATTTAACGGCTGATATCGTGGAGTATATGCGTCGCCAACACAACGTGAAGGTGAGTGAGCGTATGGCCGAGCGTATCAAGATCAACGTGGGTTCCGCGCTTACGGTATTGGAAGACGCTCCGGAGGATTACGTGGTTCACGGCCCGAATCAGATGACTGCCTTACCGATGGAGGTACCCGTCTCTTATCAGGAGATCGCCCACTGTTTGGATAAGTCTATCTCGAAGATCGAGGCGGCTATCTTGAGTGCCTTGGAGCAAACCCCTCCCGAGTTATATGCCGATATCGTGAAAAACGGTATCTATTTGGCTGGCGGTGGCGCTATGCTTCGCGGTTTGGATAAGCGCTTGCGGGATAAGATGAATATCCAGTTCCATATCGCCGAGGATCCGTTGCATGCCGTGGCGAAAGGTACGGGAGTCGCTTTGAAGAATATTGAGAAGTTTAATTTCTTAATCCGATAAGAGTAAATAATTGGGAATTGAGAATTGAAAGTTGAAAATTAGCGAGCCGATAGGTCTAGTTCTTTTCAATTTTCAATTCTCAACTTTCAGTTTTCAATTCCTATGCGTAAGTTACTAGAGTTCCTGATCGGGAAGAGGCATTGGTTTTTGTTCATTCTGCTTGAGGCTGTTTCGTTGATGTTGGTCTATCGTAATAATGCGTACCAACGGAATATTATATTCAGCTCAGCGAATGTCGTGACAGGATATATCGCCTCGATATCCGGATCTGTTACTTCTTATTTGAATCTTCGGGATATCAATAAGGAGTTATTGGAGCGTAACGGACAGTTGGAATTGCAAATGCTGGATCTGCAAGATCAGTTAGATGCGCTGATTGCGGATACGGTTAGTTTTAAGGGATTTGCGCCGGATTCGACGGAGCAATTTCCTTATTCGTTTGTCGTGGCGGATGTAGTGAACAACAGTGTCACGCATTTGTCTAATTATATTACCGTGGATAAAGGGAAGCTGGACGGGATCATGCCCGATATGGGAGTTGTCTCGGAACGAGGTGTGGTGGGTATCGTATCGACGGTTTCCGATCATTTCTCCGTGATCATTCCGTTGCTGAATCCTAAGTTCCGGTTGAGTTGTAAGGTATTAGGTAGTAGTTATTTCGGGTCATTAAGCTGGAATGGACGCAATACGCTGTACGCCAACCTCGATGAGTTGCCGCGCCATGTGGAGTTCCAGAAAGGCGATACGATCGTGACGAGCGGTTACTCAGCCGTATTCCCCTCGGGTATTATCGTAGGTACGGTCGCTGATTTCGAGAAACAACACGATGATAATTTCTATTCATTACAGGTAGAGTTGGCTACGGATTTCCAAGCGTTGAACAACGTGCGTATTATCAAGAATTTCCGTCAGACGGAGCAAATTGGTGTAGAACAAGAGGCGAAAAGAAATGATTAATAATTTACTGCGTGGTTTCATATATTTCGTGGTGTTTGTGTTGATTCAGGTCTTGGTCTTGAACAACATTCATTTCTTGCGGATCGCTACCCCGTTTCTGTATCTCTATTTCATTATTAAGATGCCGGTCGGTAGCTCACGGACGCAAGTCGTTTTCTTCTCTTTCATAGCCGGGGTGGTTATCGATACATTCAGCAACACACCGGGTATGCATGCGGCCGCCTGTACATTGGCGGGATTTTGCAGGGAGCCGTTAATCCGTGTATTCATGGGGAAAGATTTGCCGGAAGGTATTTACCCGTCTTATAAGACCTTTGGTTTCGGAGGCTTTTTCCGATATGTGTTATCGTTTGTGTTGATACAACATACGACTCTTTTTGTGATTGAGTCGTTGACTTTATTTGACCCGTTGTTTCTGGTTGTCCGTATCCTCTCGAGCGTGGTGATGACAACCTTATTGATTTGTACGGTAGAAGCATTCAATATAGAGTCTCAGAAAAGTGGAGAATAATACCAAGTATGAGTTTGAGAACAGGCGCTATGTCTTAGGTGGGGCGGTGATCCTGTTGGTTATCATCTTTATTATCCGTTTGTTCATCCTTCAGGTGGTCGACAACGATTATAAAGCTTGGGCGGATAGTAACGCTTTCTTGAAAAAAACCTTATATCCTTCCCGGGGTATGATGTACGATCGTAATGGTAAATTATTGGTCTATAACCAGCCCGCTTACGACGTGATGCTTATCATGCGTGAGATACAGCCTTTCGATACCCTCGATTTCTGTGATGTGCTGGGCATCACGAAAGAGCAATTCCTCAAACGTATAGCGGATATTAAGAACCGGCGGTTAAATCCCGGTTATTCTTCCTATGTCCCTCAAGTATTTATGAACCAGCTTTCTGCGCAGGAATATGGCGTGTTGCAGGAGAAGTTATACAAATTTCCCGGTTTCTATATCCAGAATCGCACGATCCGCCAATACGAGTATCCCAATGCCGCTCTTGTGCTGGGAAATATCGGCGAGGTAAACCGGAAAGATATAGAGAATGACGCTTATTATACACAAGGCGATTACTCCGGCAGAACCGGGATCGAGCAATCGTACGAGGAATATTTGCGGGGCGTGAAAGGAGTCGAGATCCTGTTGCGTGACGCTCACGGACGTATCAAGGGGCGATACGAGGAAGGCAGGCACGATATCCAGCCGGAATCCGGCAAGAACTTGAAATTATCCTTGGATATGGACTTGCAGGCTTATGGGGAGAAGTTAATGCAGAATAAATTAGGGGGTATCGTGATGATAGAGCCGGAGACAGGGGAGGTACTTTGTATGGTTTCCGCTCCTACATATGATCCGAGTATCTTGATCGGGCGCCAGCGGGGAAAGAACTACGTGGCTTTGCAGAAGGACCCGTTGAAACCTTTATTCAACCGCCCGCTCATGGCGCAATATCCTCCCGGATCTACATTTAAACCGACTCAAGGTTTGATCTTCTTGCAAGAAGGGGTGATTACTCCGGAAACTCAATATACCTGTGCGCATGGATATACCTTCCGGGGAGGTAAGCCGGCTTGTCACGGGCATCCGTCTCCTCTGAATCTGGTCGGGGCGTTGGCGACCTCTTGTAACTCTTTTTTCCCTTGGGGACTGCATGATATGATCGACAGCCGGAAGCGATATCCGTCGGTACAGGAGGCTTTTGAGGTTTGGAAGAATTATATGGTTTCTATGGGGTATGGCTATAAGCTGGGAATCGATCTTCCGGGGGAGAAGCGAGGGTTCATTCCGAATAGTAAGTTCTACGATAAGGTGTACCGGGGACGTTGGAATTCCAGTACGGTTATCTCGATCGCTATCGGTCAGGGTGAGATATTGGCTACGCCTTTGCAAATCTGTAATTTGGCGGCTACTGTCGCTAATCGGGGATATTATATTACTCCGCATGTCGTGAAAGAGATTCAAGACACTCCGCTGGATACATTATATAGTAAGAGGCATTATACATCGGTGGATACGCATTATTATAGTTATATTGCCGAGGGTATGCGAGGGGCTGTTACGGGAACCGCTTATGGTGGAACCTGTCGTGGGGCGGCTTTACCGGATATCGAGGTTTGTGGAAAGACGGGAACGTCGGAGAATCCGCATGGTAAGGACCATTCTATTTTTATGGGATTCGCTCCTTATCAAAAGCCAAAGGTCGCCATTGCCGTGTTTGTGGAAAACGCCGGATTCGGTGCTACCTATGCGGTGCCTATCGGTAAATTGATGTTGGAGAAATATTTGAAAGGAGAAATATCCGAGGCTAACAAGGCGACGGAGGAATATATTATGAATGCCGTAATACTACCGAACAATGCGCTATAGGAAAACGGAAATATGGAAGTCGGTAGACTGGATTACCATTTTGTTGTATTTGATTATGGTAATCGCCGGTTGGTTTAGTATTTGTGGGGCGAGCTACGAGTTTGATAACGTTGGCTTGTTCGACCCGTCGGGCCGTCCGGGGATGCAGATGATTTGGATCGGTACCTCACTCGCCCTTATTTTCGTCATATTGATGCTGGAAAGTGACTTCTTCGATATATTCGCCTATCTGATCTATGCGTGCGTGATCGTATTGTTGATCGCCACTATATTTTTAGCACCTAATATCAAGGGATCGCATTCTTGGCTCGTATTGGGACCTATCCGTTTGCAACCAGCGGAGTTGGCTAAGTTCGCTACCGCTTTGGCCGTGGCGAAGTTTATGAATGGCTATGGCTTTAAGCTAACGACGGTCAAGAATTTCTCAATCACTTTGTTCTTGATCTTCTTGCCGATGGTTTGTATTCTTTTACAGAAAGAGACGGGGTCGGCATTGGTTTACTTGGCATTCTTCCTGATGTTATACCGGGAAGGAATGACTGGATATATTTTGTTGATAGGAGTTTGTGCGGTCGTCTTTTTCGTTACGGGAATGAAATATTCAGAGGTGATGGTGGGTATTACCCCATTGGGTGAATTAATCGTCTCTTGCCTTGTCTTATTAATAACCATGGGATTAGTTGGGAGTGTCCGTAAGGATTATATAAGCGTTAAGATCATGCTTGGGGGAATTGCTTCGACATTCTTGATCGGGTATGTCGTTTCTTTGTTTGTCCCGGTAAACTTCGCTTGGATATCGATAGGCTTGGTAGGAGCCGCGTCAATCTATTTATTCTATTTATCCATTCGAAACTGGGTATGGCATTATGCGTTAATCGCTCTGTTCGCTTTAGGTTCTATCTGTTTCCTATTTTCTGTGGATTATGTGTTTAATGACATATTGGAACCTCACCAACAAATTCGTATTAAAGTCTCTTTAGGCTTGGAGGATGATCCAAGCGGGGCGGGGTATAATGTGAATCAGTCCAAGATCGCTATCGGTTCCGGAGGATTATCCGGAAAAGGATTCTTGAATGGGACGCAGACCAAATTGAAGTATGTGCCGGAACAGGATACGGATTTTATCTTTTGTACGGTAGGCGAGGAGCAAGGCTTTTTTGGAGCCTCTGCCGTATTGATCGTATTCGGACTTTTTATTCTTCGTCTGATTGTATTGGCGGAGCGGCAAGATAATGCTTTCGGGCGAGTCTATGGCTATAGCGTAGCCTCCATATTCTTTTTCCATCTGGCGATTAATGTCGGCATGGTGACGGGATTGACTCCGGTTATCGGCATTCCCTTGCCTTTCTTTAGCTATGGAGGTTCCTCGCTCTGGGGATTTACGATCTTATTGTTTATTTTTCTTCGTTTGGACGCTTCCCGGAAGGAGCGTTAGTGGAAGAAGGTAAGACCCGTAAGCCGATTTCCTGAATGCCCGGAAGTTGGTCGTTACGCATCCCCTGCCGGAAGCTAAAGGTATATTGCCCTTTAACGGGGAAATAGTAAGCAGATCGTATCGGGAAACTGGATTGAAACAGGGAGATCCCGTGCCCATACCATTTCCCAAACTCATCAGCTAACATACATTCGATCGTATCCCTTTTTAAAGGACCTATCGGAAGTTCCTCGCTGCAAAATACCCATAGGTTCTGATACGGATACATATTATTGTTCCGTACTTCCAAGGTTAGGTCGTACGGAACCGATATATCCTCAATCAAGAAAGTGAAATAGTACTCCTTATTCTTCTCCCACGAGGTGTTTTGGATAGCTTGATACTGATCGTATACAGCTTCATTCTCGCAAGAGAAGCATAAGAAACATGTTACACAGGCGGCAATGAACTTTTTAAGCCTCAGGCTTTGTCTCTGGCCTATTCTCCGTTTTATCAGGTCTGGCCTGTTTGATCGGTTGCTGAGGTTTGTCATTATTCGCAGGCTTGTCATTGTTGGATTGCTTATCGTTATTAGCTCTCGGCCTTTGTTTCGGGCGATTGTTTCGGTTGTTCTCCCTGTTATTATCACGGTTGTTCTCCCGACTGTTTTCCCGGCTATTATCTTTGTTATTCTCCCGGTTATTCTCTCTGTCCCGGTTATTCTCACGATTGCTATTCCTATTATTTCCTCCGTTGCGGCGATTATTGCCACCGGCTCCGTTTCCTCCGTTGTTCTTATTCTCAGAAACAGGTGCGTCGGTGTTGGTAACTGCCGTCGCGGTGGTGTTAGCTCCGTTCCCGTTTCCATTGTTGTCGCCATTATTCTTGTTGGCAGGACGTTTTTTCTTTTTCTTTTTAACAGAGTCGAAACGTGTGACGCTTTCTTGCCCAAGAATATCTTGAGCGTCTCGTTTCGGTGGTTGTGGCTTCGTATCCGCCTCTAGAGATATCGGCTTCATGCCTTTCTTATTCATGTTAATGACATCGAAAGCACGGCTTGCCGGAATCGTGATAAGATTAGCCGCAAATGATTTATCCGTAGAATAGGTAATTTCCCGTTTGAAAATATCCGTCTTGAAATGATAGTAATTATTATCTTTGGTCTCCAAGACAATCTCCCGGGAAGGAAGGCGTTTCTGGGCTTCCACATATGTATCTACCTCATAATTGATACAACATTTCAATTTAGCGCATTGTCCGGCCAATTTCTGGGGATTCATGGAAATATCTTGATAACGGGCAGCTCCGGTAGCGACCGATACAAAACTTGTCATCCAACTGGAACAGCAAAGTTCTCTACCGCAAGGGCCGATACCACCGATACGTCCGGCTTCTTGACGAGCACCGATCTGCTTCATCTCGATACGAACACGAAAAGCCTCCGCTAGCACTTTAATTAGTTGACGGAAATCTACACGTTCATCCGCTATATAATAAAAGATCGCCTTATTACCGTCACCTTGATACTCTACATCACCGATTTTCATATTCAATCCTAAATCGGCTGCGATTTGCCGCGAGCGAATCATAGTGGCATGTTCCTTTGCTTTCGCTTCCTCATATTTCTCGATATCGGTCGGTTTTGCCTTTCGGTAAATCCGTTTTGGCTCAGCTTCCGTGCGCACGTTGTTCTTCTTCATTTGCAGCAGAACCAATTTTCCCGTTAAAGAAACCGTACCGATATCATGACCGGGACTTGCCTCTACGGCTACTATATCACCTTTTTCCAAAGGTATTTTAGCACTATTCAAGTAATACCCTTTGCGGGTATTTTTAAATTGAACCTCTACGAAATCAGTCGAGCCTTCCGCGTCGGGTACATCGCACAACCAATCATAGGTATTCAGTTTATTGTTTTGCCTTTTGCTGCAACCTTTGCAGCCCATATGGCTACTTCCTTTATCTAATATGAAATCCATTTATTTTAATTTGTAAGAGGGCCATCGACATAACCGCCCAATTTATCTAAATATGCAAAAATAGTGATTTATTCCCATTCAAAATCATAGTTATGATTTTTTCAGTTATAAAAAAAGACCCGAAGATAGGTGTTATACCTAACCTTCGGGCCTTTTCTTATATATTTACACGATTAGTCTACCAACCCATGGCTCTTGAATACCTTGTGGATTGTCTCCAAAGCGTAATCTAGTTGCTCTTTCGTGTGGGTAGCCATAAGGGAGAAGCGGATCAGTGTATCCTCGGAAGCAACTGCGGGAGCTACTACCGGGTTTACGAAGATTCCGGCCTCAAATAATTCTTTTACGATAAGGAATGTCAAGTCGTTGTCACGGATAAACAACGGGATGATCGGGGTAGAAGTATGTCCGATCTCACAACCCATGTTACGGAAACCATCCAATGCGTAATGAGTCAAATCCCATAAATGTTGGATACGTTCCGGTTCGCTTAACATGATATCTAATGCCGCGTTCGCTGCGGCAGTAGCGGCAGGCGTATTGCTTGCGCTAAAGATATAGGAACGGGAGTGGTGACGTAAGTAATTGATAACCGGTTCGTCCGATGCGATAAAACCACCGATAGAAGCGAAAGACTTACTGAAAGTTCCCATGATCAAATCAACATCGTTCGTAACGCCGAAGTGATTACAAGTACCGCGGCCATGATCACCGAATACACCGATACCATGAGCCTCGTCAACCATTACACTTGCGTTATATTTCTTTGCGAGAGCTACGATTTCCGGTAATTTAGCGACATCACCTTCCATGCTGAAGACACCGTCGATAACGATAAGTTTCACCTTGTCTGGCTCGCATTTCTGGAGTTGTTTCTCCAAGGAGTCCATATCGTTATGCTTGAATTTCAATTTCGTGGAGAAAGAAAGACGATGTCCTTCGATAATGGATGCATGATCCAACTCATCCCAAAGGATATAGTCCTCACGTCCGGTGATACAGGATACAACACCTAGATTAACTTGGAAACCTGTAGAGTATACGATGGCGTCTTCTTTACCAACAAATTCTGCTAAACGTTTTTCCAACTGGAGGTGTAAGTCCAACGTTCCGTTTAAGAAACGTGAGCCGGCACAACCTGTACCATACTTTTTAATGGCCTCGATCGCTGCTTCTTTTACTTTAGGATGATTGGTTAATCCTAAGTACGCATTAGAACCAAACATCAAGACTTTCTTCCCGCTGATTAGAACTTCCGTGTCCTGATCGCTCTGGATTTCCCTGAAGTAAGGATAGATTCCCATTGCCATGGCTCTTTGAGGAGCGTCGTACTTTGCTAGTTTCTCTTGTAAAAGTTTCATATTATTATAAAAGAGAATGATTTATCTCGCTATTTATTTATTCTAATAAAGAACACAGGTTCGCCGCGTACATAATCCCATGTTTCGGCAAATCCAGCCGCAAAAGTAGTAAAAAAATAACTTATAGTAGCCGAAATGCTTTAAAAGTTTTACAAAAGCATTATTTTTGTCCTCTCAAAGTAAGTAGCAGTGAGAATGGAGGGACAAACAATCAATATACAGGCCATTATAAATCCGATTTCGGGTGTCGGTTCGAAAAGAAAGATTCCGAAAATGATTGAAACCGCTTTTGCGGGCGAAAATTGTTGTGTTGAAATTTCTTTTACGGAATATCCCGGACATGCCAGCGAACTGACGCGGCAAGCCCTCGATAAAGGAGCCAATTGTGTGATTGCCGTCGGGGGAGACGGGACTGTGAACGAGATTGCCCGCGCCATGCTCCGTTCGGATGCCGTGCTGGGGATTATCCCGAAAGGTTCCGGCAACGGCCTGGCTCGTGAATTGCATATTCCGATGGATGTACGCCGGGCGATCGACCTGATCATAAAGGGGCACGTCTCGACAATCGACTGTTGCAAGGCGAACGGACGTATCTTTTTCTGTACCTGCGGAGTCGGTTTCGATGCGGCGGTCAGCCAGAAGTTTGCCGGTGAGAAACGTCGCGGGTCGCTTACTTATATAAAAAATACGGTGGAGGAATATCTGAGCTACAAACCCGAACCTTATGAACTTTTGATCGATAACCAGACGGTTAAGGAAAAGGCGTTTTTGGTGGCTTGCGGGAATGCTTCGCAGTATGGTAACAATGCGTTTATCGCTCCTCATGCCAATATCCAGGATGGCAAAATGGATATTACAATCCTTTCCCCTTTCGGTCCGCTGGACATTGCACCGTTGGCTATTCAGTTGTTTACGAAACAGATCGACCGTAACAGCAAGATCAAGACATTCAAAGGAAAAGAGGTGACTATCATCCGTCAGAATCCAGGAGTCATGCATCTGGACGGAGAGCCGATCATGGCGGACAGCCGGATCGAAATCTCCGTTCTTCCCAAATCATTGAACGTATTGACTCCGGAAACTGTTTCTTTTACGGAGGAGGTACAGAATCTGTTTGGTGAAGTAACCCGTTTTTTCGATAAGAAACTCCCTTACATCTTTAGATAAAAGTCTTTGGTTAGATTGATATATTCGTCAGTATACCGATGTCTTGCAATCTCGATGGTCAGCCGATCGGAGAAGGCGGGAGAGGCGGGTGGCTCTGATGTCAGTTCGGCCAACAGTCGTTTCGGTTGTGCATCGGGTACGGGGATGACGGAGACTTCCTTCGAAAGAAATAGATTTTGTGTTTGAATACAATCCGTAAGACGATCTTTCTGGTCGTAAGGCAGGATAAGGGCAATACGTCCTTGTGGAGCAAGCAGTTTGCGACTGTACTGCAACAAATCTTCTAATGTCAGCGTATCGGTGTGGCGGGCCGTGTTCCGTTGTAGGTTCGGGCATTTCAATGAATCGACGAAGTAAGGAGGGTTGGATACAATCAGGCCATATAGATGCGTGCTGGCTTGTGCAAAATCGGCCAAGTCGGAATGAAAGACATTTATCCGTCCTGCAAAAAGGGAAGATTCTGCATTTTCTTGTGCTTGAAGACAGGCATCGGCATCTATGTCAATAGCGTCGACAACCGCCTTGCTGCGTTGTGCCAGCATCAGTGCGATCAGTCCGGTTCCTGTCCCGACGTCCA
>OLPK01001566.1_pt1 | contig 13742 bp, 11 predicted proteins | sample 1672261 | NCBI WGS metagenome assembly OLPK01 (sample SAMEA3136665, study PRJEB25190) | human gut metagenome
AGAAAATGAACAACACGATCATTGAGTACATCAATGGTATGGAGGTTGTCAAGGTTTTCAACCGGGAGAGTGAATCTTACGAGAACTTCCGCAAGGATGTAACGGACTATCGGGATTATACCTTGGCATGGTATAAGGCCGCCTGGCCCTGGATGGCGATATACGGAAGTCTGCTGCCCTGCACTGTTATTCTGACTTTGCCTCTTGGGGCATGGTTTGTTCTCTGTGGCATAAGCACTTTACCTGATTTGATTTTAGTCCTCTGCCTTTCCCTCAGCATTGGGATTCCTCTCCTGAAAGCACTGGGCTTTATGGAGACGATTCCGAATCTGAATTATAAGATCACGGCACTTGAACAGATGTTAAATGCGGCACCGCTGCAAGCTGCTGAGGATGATTTCCACGGACAGGATTTTAACATTTCTTACGATCATGTTTCCTTTGCGTATCAAACGACACAGCCTGGCCCAGATGGGAAACCGATAATAGCGGAAAACGAAGTCCTCCACGATATTACCCTTGTGGCAAAAGCAGGACAAAAAACTGCCCTGGTTGGTGAATCCGGTTCTGGCAAGAGCACCCTTGCAAAACTGTTGATCCACTACTATGACCCGCAGAAAGGGAGCATTTCCATTGGCGGGCAGAAACTTTGTGATATGAGCCTGGAGGCATTGAACAGCCGCATTTCCTATGTGGCTCAGGATCAGTACCTGTTTAACACCTCCCTGCTGGAAAATATCCGTCTTGGACGTTTGGATGCTACCGATGAGGAAGTAATGGAGGCGGCGAAGAAAGCCCAGTGTATGGAGTTTCTGGAAAAGCTGCCGCAAGGTATTCACTCCATGGCGGGCGATGCGGGGAAAATGCTTTCCGGGGGGCAGCGCCAGCGAATTTCCCTGGCGCGAGCAATATTGAAGGATGCCCCGATTGTAGTGCTTGACGAGGCCACGGCCTATGCTGATCCAGAAAATGAGGAAAAAATGGAGGCTGCTATTGCGGAGCTGGTGAAGGGAAAAACCTTGGTAGTTATCGCTCACAAACTTCCCGCTATAATGAACGCAGATCAAATATGCGTTATGGATCACGGAAAGATGGTGGCAACCGGAAAACATCAGGAGCTGATTCAAGCTTGCCCAGAATACCAAAAGTTGTGGAAAGCGGCTCAGGACAGCGCCGAGTGGAAAGTATCTACTGCAAAGGAGGGAAGATAAATGTTTGCATTGATTTCAAGAATCCTGAACCTCTCCGGGAGGTATAAAAGCCGTATTCAGGCTGCATTTCTATGTGCATTTGTCGAGTCCATTCTCTCCAAAATGCCGATCTTCATGGCGTTTATTGTCTTTGCCGGGTTTGCTGATAATACGCTGACTGGAAAGACCTGTCTGTTTGTCGGACTTGGATTATTAGCTGTTGTAGTGGTTCAGACAGTGGTTCACTATTTGAGCGACCGTCTGCAAAGTGCCGCTGGATTTATGATCTTTGCTGATAAACGGATGGAGTTGGGAAATCATTTAAGAAAAATGCCGATGGGTTACTTTACATCGGGGAATATTGGCAAAATCAGCTCTGTTCTCAGTACGGATATGGTTTTCATTGAGGAAGTTTCTATGAGTACCATTGGCAACATGATGAGCTATATGCTGTCTACTTTGGTTTTAGCTGTTTTTATGTTCGTACTGGATTGGAGACTTGGGCTGATTGCGGTAATCATTACCTTGCTGGCATCGCTGGTTGCAAAATATATGAATAAGGTTTCCTTCAAGGAGGCTGTCGGGCGTCAAAACCAAAGCGAGAATTTGACGGATGCGGTCTTGTCTTTTGCTGAAGGAATTGGGGTTATCAAAAGTTACAATCTGCTCGGAGAAAAATCTGACGAATTAACGGAAAACTTCAAAAAATCAAGGGATGTCAATACGAAGTTTGAGCAGAAAATGACACCGTGGACCACTGGCTTAAACATTCTCTATGGCGTGGGTATTGCCGCTATCTTCGGTTTATCCGTTTTTTTACATCAGGAAGGCGTACTCTCCCTGGCTTATCTTTTGGGCGTGCTGCTGTTTGTCTTTGATCTCTTTGGGCCTCTGAAAGCTCTTTATGGAGAAGCAACCCGACTGACCGTGATGAATGCCGCATTAGACCGCATTGAAGCTGTTTTGGACGAGCCCGAACTTCCCGATAACGGAAATCAACATATTCTGTCACAGGCACAGCCGGATCAGCCAGAAGTACAATTTAGCGATGTGGCCTTCGCCTATCAGGACAAGGAAGTCCTGCACAACATCAGCTTCTCTATGCAGAAGAATACCATGACCGCACTTGTGGGACCGTCTGGCGGTGGCAAATCCACGATTGCGAACCTTCTGGCGCGGCTGTGGGATGTGAAATCTGGAACGGTAACGGTTCGCGGGACGGATATTCGGGATGTGCCGCTGGCTGAGTTGATGGAACAAATCAGCATGGTATTCCAGCGCGTGTACTTATTCCAAGACACAATTTATAACAATATCAGCATGGGCAAACCTGACGCCACTGAACAGGAAGTCTATGAGGCAGCTAAGAAAGCTCGGTGTTATGACTTTATCATGGCTCTGCCGGATGGATTTCAGACTGTTGTTGGCGAGGGCGGCGCTACTTTGTCCGGCGGCGAGAAACAGCGTATTTCTATTGCCCGCTGTATTCTGAAAGATGCCCCGATTGTAATTTTAGACGAAGCAACAGCCAGTGTCGATACTGATAATGAAAGTTACATTCAGGAGGCAATCAATGAGCTGGTCAAGGGTAAGACATTACTTGTAATTGCACATCGGCTGAATACCATCCGGCAGGCAGATCAGATTTTGGTAATCTCTAATGGACAGATTAGCGAACAGGGAACCCATGATGAGCTTATGGCAAAAGCCGGAATTTATCAGGAATTTGTCAATATCCGAAAAAAATCTGCTGGATGGAGCCTTACATAAGGGAGGAACGGATGAAACTTCATGCGTCAGGCGAGGACTACTTAGAGGCCATACTAATGCTGCAAAAGAAATCCGGCATGGTACGCTCTGTTGATCTTGCCCGACACATGGGCTTTAGCAAACCGAGTATCAGCCATGCAGTAGGTGTCCTGCGGGACGGTGGCTTTCTGACCGTGGATAAAGATGGTTTTCTCCATCTGACAGACATAGGCCGGGAGATTGCCGAGAAAATTTATGAACGGCACCGATTCTTTACGGAGCAGCTTGTCGCTGCCGGTGTCGATCAGGAAACGGCAGAGCAAGACGCCTGCCGGATAGAACACGCAATCAGCGAGGAATCCTTTCAGAAATTGAAAGACGCTTTAAGGAAGGAAGGTGATGACATGGGAAACTAGCGGTACTTGATTTATCGGAGAATGGCCGGCAGATTGGTGAGAAACTTTTTGTTTTGCTTGATGTTGAGCAGAAACGCGAAATGATACAGTTTGTCCTTGAAACAGAACAACAGCAGGGCTTTTCGGCCATCCCATGTACTAACCCGGATTCTTTTGGCGCACGGATAGATACGTCTCAACCTTTAACAGAAATTCGGGAAGGTGATCTGTATTTTTGTCTGGAAGAAAGAGAGGTCGCTGTCCAAGGGAAAAAGGTAGATTTGTCGGTCAGAGAGTTTAATGCCCTTTACTTATTGCTTATGAATCGAAGACGAGTAATGACCTTTGAAACCATAGCCTACCATGTATGGAGTGAGGAATATGTTGAGAACGAACTAACTGCGATTCATAACATAATGAGTCGGCTGCGGCAAAAACTCAAAATATCCCCGGACATTCCAGATTATATTATCAGTGTGCGCGGTGTTGGATATAAATTTGACACAACGCAGCAAAAGAAGTGAAATTACAACATCTTGATTAACTTCTGAGAAAAAGGTGAACGGAGGCTGATTACTATACCCTATATAATGTCCCCAAAGTAACAGATTGGGGGAAGTATAAAAGCAATACCGTTCTAATCTGTTTGTGCTCCCCCAGGTATGGGGGCAGACATGCACATTTGGAAGGTCCAATATTTCTACAGAAACCGACAACGATATAGCCGAAAATCTTTTAGTGCCGCAGCTCAAAACGCTGCGGCGCTTTTTGTATCGACATATTTTTATCCTTTTCCCCAATACTCAACAAAATATTCCTATGAGCGCGTTCCTGAAATAAAACAGGTACGCGCTTTTTTCATATCTGAAAGGCGGACAAGCCTATCTGATTTTTTTCTTGTAGGCGGAACTCCTGGCTGTCGCTCCCCGCCCTCTGATTTCGATTTTGCCTATCAACTCAAAAATTGAAATTGGAGGATAATCTAATGAAAAAGATCAATCTGCGGGATTATTACCCGTTTTATACAACTGATACCATTGTGGAAGTGCCGGACGAAGTGGCTGATTTGCTCCATGAGTATAAGCTGAATGAGGCGGCTTATATTTTGCGTACATACCGGCACAAAGCATATTTTTCGCTGGACTATGATGCCAATGTCGAGCGTGACGCTCTGGTAATTGTCCTGACACCTGCGGATATTTTGGAACGGAAAGAAGAAAATGCCAGGCTGTATCAGGCACTTGCCTCTTTGCCGGAGAAACAGCGGAATCGGATTTATGCGCACTATTTTCTTGGCATGAGCAAATCGGATATTGCAAAAGCGGAGGGCACCCATAAGAGCCGAATTACTCGCTCTATCAATGCCGGCCTGCGAAGTTTGGAAAAGTTTTTGAAAGAACTTTCCTGACAGACGGCAACTTTGCCCCCGAAAATGAAATGAATAATAGAGGGACATATTCGGCAGACAAGTCCAATGGGTGCGGCCATACAGCACATGCTCTGGTCCACCCCAACTATAAAATGTCATAATGGCCGTGCCCTCGTTGCACTTTGACAACCGAATATACGTTGCTATGGGTACGTCATTCTGTGTTCCGAGCGGCAAATGGAGCGGCGCAAAGACAGGCAGCCAGGGAGGTGATGAATCCGGCTGTCCGAGCGATCCACGCAATCCATTGACCCGGCTGTGGCAGGCCGGGCGCGACGACGGCGCAGATCATAATGGTACTTTTTCACAATCTCTCACGGACTTGAAGGGAAGTCCCTGCGGTGTGCGCTTGCTCTGGCAAAGCGGCGGCATCTGCGGGGCTATGATGCGGTAAAGCTGGCCGCAGCCTATGGCAACCCCGCTTTGTGTAGACAGAGCTGCCGGGGGGCGTGGCAAATACGGCAAGCAAAATCGAAATCAGATACAATGGGCCGGACCTGTTTCTATTTATAGGGCGGGTCCGGCTTATTCATGTGGTTTTGATAGACCAGTAATTTCAGGAAGGAGTTGGTATTATGGAGAATATTACTGCTGGCGGAAGCGGTTCATTGGTAGACATTCGGGATGTCACCGTGGATAAGGAGCTTCCCCGCGAGGAACGAATCACTGAATTTGTGCGCCAGATCAAAAACCCTTACCGTTTTAAGTGCGGACGTTTTACCGTCCGGGCCAGCTTTGCCCCTGGCGGTGCCACCCTGGAGGAATGTATCAAGGGTATTTTACGGTGAAGCAAAATTTCTTCCAGAAAAGGGCTGACTTTCCCGTAAGAGCGTGGTACAATAAGAGTCGGAAAAGGAATTGAATACGGCATAACCACACTTCTTGAATTGCGGGGATTTTTCTGCGCAACGAAAGGAGTGTTTTTTTATGCAGGTTTATAAAGCTATTAAGTATATCCGTCTTTCCTATACGGATGACAAGTCGGTGGAAAGTGACAGCGTTGCCAATCAGCGGCGGCTCATTGATGATTTCATTGCCCGGCACCCGGAGATTGAGGTTGTGGCAGAAAAGATTGACGACGGTTACAGCGGTGTCCTCTTTGACCGTCCAGCATTTCAGGAAATGATGCGGATGATCGAACAGGGCGAGGCTAACTGTGTCATTGTAAAAGACCTTTCCCGCCTGGGGCGTGAGTACATAGAGACGGGCCGTTATATGCGTCGGGTATTTCCGGCCTACGGCGTCCGTTTTATCGCCATCAATGACAATGTAGACACGGAAAATGACGCTGCAGATGATCTCACCGTATCGGTAAAAAACATTATGAACGAGGCATACTGCCGGGATATTTCCGTAAAGACCCGGAGTGCCCTGGATGTGAAACGACGCAGCGGTGATTTTGTTGGAGCTTTTACTATTTACGGTTATGTAAAAACTGGCGACAAGCATAAGAGTTTGGAAGTTGACGAGTATGCAGCGGGTGTGGTACGGGATATTTTCAGAAAGCGTCTGGAAGGATTCAGTGCTTCCCATATTGCTGATGAACTGAACCGCATGGGTATTCTCTCTCCGCTGGCTTATAAGAGGAATCACGGGATGCCCCATGCCAAAGGCGGCTATACGGACCGTAAGGATTGTAAATGGTCTGCCACTACCATCATCCGCATTTTGAAGGACGAAACCTATACCGGGACACTGGTGCAGGGAAAACAGACAACGCCCCACTTCAAATTGAAGGAGCGTGAGGATAAGCCTTCATCCGAGTGGATTCGTGTAGAGGGCACCCATGAGGCGATTATCCAGAAACACGATTTTGACCTGATTCAGCGACTTCGCCGGATTGACACCCGGACCTCTCCTAAATCGGATAAGGTATATCTGTTCTCCGGTATTTTGATCTGTGGATGCTGCGGCTGCCGCATGACCCGTAAGACAAACCGCTACAAAGACAAGGAATACCACTACTACTATTGCCCTACGGGCAAAAAGAATGGCTGCGCTTCCTCTGTGATGCTGAAAGAGGACGACTTGATCGAGTGTGTGCAGGACAGCTTAAAGGGCCATATTGAAAATGTGGCTTCTCTGGATTCGCTGTTGTCCAGTATCAGTCAGGAACGGATCAACCGGGAACTGGCCCAGGAATACGCCGGACAGATCAGAGCCAATGAAAAACAGTTGGCACAGATTGAGGGTTTCAAGACGAAGCTCTATGAAAATCTGGTGAGCGGGATTCTTACCAAAGAAGAATATCTATCCTACAAGCGGAAATACAATGCGGACATTGAATTGCTGCAAAAGGCAGTTGCGGAATGGGAGGAACGGCTGACAGATGTATTGGAAAACCGCAGCGAGCGGAACCGCTGGATCAATCACTTCATGCAGTTTTCCACGATGGAGGAAATTGACCGCCGCGCAGTCATGCAGCTTATCCGCAGTATTCGCGTGATTAGCAAGGACGAGCTGCATATTGAATTTAATTATCAGGACGAATACAAAAAAGCGGTTGCCCTGGCAGAGCAGATCGTAGAACAGGCCGCGGAAAGGAAGGTGGGTTAAATGGCAAGAAAGAGCAGAAAAGAAACAGTAATCACGGCTGAGCCAGTACCATCTTTATATGTTCATGTAGCACTGTATATCCGGCTTTCCGTGGAGGATAACAAGAAACGGGGATGTTCGGTGGAAAACCAAAAGCTGGTCCTGAATGATTTTCTTGCTGATAAACCGGATTTTGTCGTCTATGATACCTATATCGACAACGGCATGACGGGCACGAATTTCCATCGTCCGGGCTTTCAACAGATGCTTTCGGATATTGAGGCAGGCTATATCAACTGTGTGATTGTTAAGGACCTATCCCGCCTGGGGCGTAATTCCATTGATACCGGCTATTATATCGAACAGTATTTCTACACGCACAATGTCCGTTTTATTGCGGTTACAGATCAGTTTGATACGGCAGACCCCGGCAATCTTCACGGAGGCATTATGCTTCCGCTGAAAAACATGATAAATGAAGCCTATTCGCTGGATATTGGCCGGAAGATCAAGGCCCAGGCAAGGCAGGCCATGAAAGACGGTGACTATATTGGCGCACGGGCTCCATACGGCTACCGGAAAGACCCGGAGAACTGTCATAAACTGCTGATTGACGAGGCCGCCGCTCCTGTTGTGCAGCAGATTTTCCAGTGGGCTTATGAGCGTGTAGCGTTAAACCGTATTGTGCGTAATCTGAATGAAATGGGGATTCCTGCCCCAAGCCATTATAAAAAGACTACCGGTGAAATTACCAGCCCTGGGCTGATCGGGAGCGGGAAATGGCAGACCCGTACTGTAATGAAGATACTGGAAAGTGAGGTTTATACCGGTGATCTGGTACAGGGCAAGACCAAAATTGTAGACCACCAGCAGGTACAGGCCGGAGACGATAATCTGATCGTTGCAAGGCATACCCATGAGCCTATTATCAGCCATGCGGTTTTTGAGGCGGTACAGGACTATCGGAAACAGGTCTGCGAGCAAAGCAAGGCTGTGCCAAAAAAACCATATACCCCCAATATCTTTAAGGGAAAGGTATTCTGTGCGGATTGCGGCAGGAGTCTCCACCGGCAGCGGGCGGAGCGCAAAAAAGGGCCGGATATTTACTGGTTTCATTGCCTTACCAACAGCCGGGTAGAAAAAGATAGCTGCAAGGGTGTGATGATACAGGAAACGGAGCTGATCGCTACGGTCACATCTGTTTTGGAGAAAGAGCTGACGGTTGCCCTGGGAATGTCTCTCCCCCTCTTTCAGTTGGAGGCAAGGCAAAAACAGGAAAAGGATAAACTCAGGGGCCAGATGTCATCCAAACGGCAGGAAATTGAAAAGAAACGCCGGTTGATCCGCGGCCTATATGAGAACTTTGTACAGGGTGTTTTGACAAGCGAGGAATACTTTGAACTGAAAGCGGATTATGAGGAATCCATCAATACACTGTCCGGTGAGATCACCGAGCTTGAAAGGGATATGGATGCTCTCGACGAACAGTTTGTACGCTACCGGACTATGGAAAAGGATGCAAAGTCACTGGCAAAGGATCACCTGCTTACGGCAGAACTGATTGACCGGCTGATTGAGCGGATCGAGATAGACCACAAACGGGATATTCATGTGACCTTCCGCTTTAAGAGTGAATTTCAGGGAAAGGAAGTGGAGTCATGCGCAAATATGTAATTGCCCTTTATATTCGGTTATCCGTGGAGGATATTAAGACAGAAAGTTTGAGTATTCCGAACCAGCGCCTTATCCTGCGGGAAAAAGCCATGTCGCTGCCGGAATGGGATAATGGCGAGGTTTTGGAGTTTGTCGATAATGGCCATACGGGTACGAATTTTGAACGTCCCGCAGTGCAGGAGCTTTTGACGATGGTGCAGGCAGGAAGTATCGACTGTATCATTGTCAAAGACCTATCCCGGTTTGGACGCAACAGCATTGAGACCGGTTATTTCATCGAGCGGGTGTTTCCGCTCTATCACACCCGGTTTATCTCTGTCAGCGACGATTTTGACACCGTCAATTTCAAAGGAGATACCGGAGGGATTGATGTTGCCTTTAAGTATCTTATCAGCGAGTGCTACAGCCGTGATATGTCCATGAAAACAAAAAGCGCCAAATATGCGAAGATGCGCCGGGGCGAGTACCAGAGCGTTATCTGTCCTTACGGCTACCGCAAAAGCGCAGACGGGCGTATGGAGCCGGACGAAAATGTTGCGGGAAATGTCCGTCTGATATTTGAATGGGCGGCTGAAGGCAATACCGCAGCAGAGATCACCCGCAAGTTGTACGCCCTCCATATTCCCACGCCTGGAGAGTATCGGAGGGATAACGGAAAAGACCATTATAATGTGTCAAGGACACACGGCGTATGGAGCAGTTCAACAGTCCTGCGGATGCTGGAGGATCAGCGGTATATCGGCACCTACATAATCGGCAAACGCAAGGTGCAGGAAATCGGCAGCCGCTGCATGAAGCTCAAAGATGAAAGCGAGTGGTTCAAAATCCCCGACCATCATTCCGCGATTGTCAGCAAGGAATTGTTTGAGCAGGCCAATACTTCTATTAAGCGTTTTTCCCTCCCCAATAAAAAAAGGCGTGACTATCTGCTTCGGGGAAAGGTGTTTTGTGGATGCTGCGATCATGCTATGTCACTCAGAAATGGAGCATGGTTTTATTGCCGTCATTCCGAAGTGTCAGAAAGTTTTCCCTGTCATGGCGTGCGGGTAAAGATGGCTGATCTGGAGCAGGTAGTCTTTGAGACGATCCGGGCGCAGATGTGTCCGGCGTTGGGAATCGACGGCAGTAAAGATAAGCTGGATTTACAGACGGTCCAGCAGGCCGAGCATGAAGATAAGTTGCGGGCTATACAGGACAGCAAACGGCAGCTTTATGAACGGTATGCGCTTGGCGAGATCGATCTGGAAACCTACCGGTCACAGAAAGCAGTATATGACGCGGAACTGGTACAGGCCAAGAATGTCCATGCCGCTATCACAGCGCAGACCAAACAGATACAGAGTGATTATGAGGCGAGGCTGAAACAGCGGGAAATTGTTCAGGAAGTAGGCAGCACCGATGTCCTGACGCAATCGCTGATAGACCGGCTTATCAACAGGGTATATGTTTTTCCTGGGGATCGGATTGAGATAGAATATGTTACGCAGGACTTTTTAGGAACGGAGAAATCTGGAAAGGAAGCATGAGCCATGAATACCGTATGGAACAGCTACGGGCAGCTATTGCAGCTGCCCGAAAAAACTTCAAAAAAGATGCAAATTTTTTTGTCGTGGGCTTGACATACGGGTGTCGAAGCGAGTGAAGCCCGTGGTGCTTTATTGAATCCAAAGGAATGCCCGCTTTTCGCATATGCTTAATAAGAATGTTGTCAAAATTTTGCAGAGAGACGTATGGAGCGACTGCGCGGAGAAAAATTTCCGGGGCATCGCTTACAGGCCTTCCATTTTTCAGATAGTCTATTACAGCCCATCCAACATCTGTGGGAAGTGGTAAAGTTATCGGCTCTCCTGTTTTGACTTGTGTGAAAGACACCAAATGCTGTTCCCAATTAAAATTGGCAGGGCGAAGATTACGTATATCGCTGGTTCTAATGCCGAGTTTTACTGCAATCATTAAAACTGCATAATCGCGTTTCCCTTGTGGACTTTCACGGTCAACAGATGCAAGGATACTTTCGATTTGGCTAAGATCTAATGTTGTAGGAATTCGCGCGGAAGCGGATACTTTTACAATTGGCATCATTTTCAAAGACAAATCTGTTTCCTTGTAGCCGCTATGCGCAAGGTACTGAAAAAAGCGTAAAAGGATACTGTAATGGAGCCTTACAACCGAATTGCTGTAATTGCACGAAACAACTTTGACGTATCGATTTACAATATCTGCTGAAAGTGATTTGTAATCCGTGACTCCAACGCTGAACAAATAATCTGTAAAGCGAAGAAGAACATTTCTGTGGCTGCGCAGCGTATTCTCCCTGCGTCCGTGGAGAGATAGCTTTTGCAAGTAGTTGACCGCACCTTCTTGCAATCCTGCAGGGAACTCTCGATTCAACCTCCGCCGAAGCATAACCGCGTTGAAATGTTGGTAGTCTGACAACAAATCCATTGCACGGTGAACTCGTGAGCATCGCCGTTCTACTGTTCCCGGCTGCACACCGTAGCAATCCAGCATGAACTGCTGAGCCAATTCCGCTGTAAAATATTTCTTTTCATTTTTATTGCAGTACGCTAACAGGTTCCTAAACGTCGAACGAAAGCCTTGAATATAGTTTTCGCTATAGTGCTTTGCAATGATGCAAGGGATAACTCTTTCCACAAGTTCATACACAGTCAGTCGATTTCCATCATCCACAATAACAACCTCCATCATATCTGGAATACTCAAATTATATAGTTATTATGTAGAGAAAAACAGACTGTTTTTATAATTTTTGTCGCTGTACAATTAAAGTTTGGAACGGGGGATACATAATCGCTTTCTTGCCATAAAAAGCGTGATACCGGCTTTGGTGATAGTGATAGTCGCTGCCGTCACGCCCGCGATACCAGCGGTCCTTCAGTTGATCCATACTTGCACCGCTGGGCAGCTTGCGGATTTCTTCCAGAATCGGCTCATCCACCGCCTGACAGTAGCTGTCGATGCGGGCAGGGTTGACTTTAAGTGCTGCAAACAAAATATCCTCTTTGGAATACATGATGGACAGCACATTTTTGAGGCTCTGCGGCGTGTGCTTGCTTGCATCCACATGGACGTGCATTCCGCAGCTGTCGTTTACGATGCCGCCTGCGCGGCGTAAGGAACGGACAACCTCCTGCAGCTTTTCCATTTCGCTGTATTCAAGCTTGGGGGAGTTCAGTTCGACCTTATAGGTCTCCCCGATAAGAACAGACCGCCTGCGGCATTCGGGATGGATACTGCTGTCCCGAACGATTTTCCACACTTTTCCGTCCAAATCTTTGACCCCGTAGGCATCGTAGCCACCACCGGAATGCTCGGCGCGGGTGCCAAATAAGTCGGCCAGCGTTTGGGCCGCCGTGGCGCGGTTTATCCCGGTCAGTTCGATTTCACAGCCAAAATACTGGTCACGGAAATCAAGGGGCAAGCGCCTCACCCCGCAGTTCTGCGTCCATCTTGGCAATGCGCCGCCCGATGGCCTCCACCACATGGACTGTTACACCGTTGCCTGCCTGTTTGTAGGCTTGGTTATCGCTTTGAATGGCAAGCACCGTGTCGATGCGGTCATCCGCCCATCCTTGCAGGCGCAGACATTCGCGCGGTGTCAGGCGGCGGATGCGCCCCTCACACAGAACGCCGTGACGGTCTTTCGTAGTAAGGGTATGCATGGGTGCGCCGGGCTTGCCGGTGCGTTCGGTGTTGCGGGCGAGGTCGGACTTGATGGGATTTTTAACCGGGCGAACTTCAACAGTACCTTGTCGGCAGCCCGTTGTAAGTGTATGCGCAATCTCTTTGCCGACCCGCCCGCGCCGACTGTTGACTGTGGCGTAACTCAGGTCGATGCTGTCACCGACCTGTGCCATCTGGTAGCCGGTCTTGGTGGCGCACTTGATCGGCACTCCCACCTCATACAGCCCGGTTTTGCCACCGAAGCCGCCCGGATTGGCCGCCAATGTGCAGCTTAGTCCTTCGGGGGAGTAGACGCGCTCTCCTTGATGCCCTCCGTGGGTTTGAATAAGAGAACCTCCTGCTGTTTCGAGGAAAGGAAATACTTTTCCTCGACATCGCTCATCAAGATATCCGATAATGTACACGCGGTTTCTTGACTGGGGAACGCCGAAATCTTTGCTGTTAAGACATTGCCATTCCACGCCATACCCCAGTCTGTCCAGCGTATTGAGGATTGTCGCGTAGGTCTCGCCCCGTGAATGGCTAAGCAGACCGGGTACATTTTCCAAGATGAGATACGCAGGGTGTCGGGCCTCAACCAGTCGGGCAATTTCAAAGAACAAAGTTCCTCTGGGGTCGCTAAAGCCCCTTCTTGCCCCGGCCACGCTGAAACTTTGACAAGGAAATCCGCCGCAGAGCAGTTGGAAGTCTGGCATGGTGCTGGGGTCGGCTTTTCGGGCATCTTCAATGAACCACTCTCCCTTCGTGTCAAACAGGGCGTTATAACTGCGGTTGGCGTATTTGTCGATTTCGCAGTGGCCCACGCATTCAAATCCTCCGGCACGGGTCAACCCTTCGCGGAAACCGCCGATGCCGGAGAACATATCTACGAACTTGATCAAGGGCACAACTCCCGATGGGGATGTTTGCCGGATCTGCGAATGTGCTTAATAAGCGCCACTCATCAAAAACAAAGGCAGCCCATCACAGGCTGCACCGAACAAGATTTTTTTACCGCTCACTATGTATAAACCTCCTCGTATTATAAAGTAGTAGTTATTAAAGTCCCTCTCCAAGGACAAAATG
>OLPK01001569.1_pt1 | contig 13690 bp, 8 predicted proteins | sample 1672261 | NCBI WGS metagenome assembly OLPK01 (sample SAMEA3136665, study PRJEB25190) | human gut metagenome
GAATTCGTGGGCGAAGATTTGAAGAGCAACTATGTCATGCTGATGAACGATCCGAGCCGCGACTTCTATAAACTATATGAGATCGACTTTGACCGCCATGCCTATGACGGCAAGAACTGGACATATGTCAACCTTCCGATAGAAGATATCAAAGAGATGGCGATCGCCTCCATCAAGGACAGCACCATGATGTATTTCTCCTGCGACGTGGGCAAATTCTTCGACCGCAACCGCGGAGTGCTCGATGTCAACTATTATGACTACGGCTCGTTGATGGGCACGACTTTCGGTATGGACAAGAAACAACGCATCCAGACATTCGCCAGCGGCTCTTCCCATGCCATGACACTGATGGCGGTAGATTTGGATGCCAACGGCCAACCTAAAAAGTGGATGGTGGAAAACAGTTGGGGACCGGGTGCCAACAACGGCCATCTGATCATGACGGACGAATGGTTCAACGAATACATGTTCCGCTTGGTTGTCAACAAGAAATACATCACCGACAAAGTCCGGGAAGTATTGAAACAGACACCGACACGGTTACCGGCTTGGGACCCGATGTTTGCAGAAGAAGAGTAAAAACAATTGAGAATTGATAATCGACAATTATTTATTGCGGATTTAAATTGTCGATTATCAATTCTCAAATGGTAAGCGCCTTCACCTTCAGAAAGCAAGTCGAATACGAAAAGAACAGGCTATATTTAGAGGATAGCAATCATATTACTATTACAAAACCATGCAACCTATAAACATTTGACCTTTGTCGAATACGTTTTTGACCTTAGTCAAAAGGGCTTTCGACCTTAGTCAAAAACCTTTTCGACCAAGGCCGAAAACTAAAGAAGTTAGCAAAAACGACATAAATATCCATATCATTGCATATTATACAATATCAAATACCACTTTAGGACGAGACAGTTTGTCTGTTGTTTACATTTATGAATAACCTATAATAGGATTTTTAATACACAGTCAACCTATTTCAGGACGAGACCAAACGCCATGTCCGGAAAAAGGTTTGGAAAATTGGGCATAGAAATAGACCGTATAGTCGGCCTTGCCGTCTCCGTTTCCCCAACCGCCTCCATCAGGCGTACATTGCATCCAGCCCTTGATGGTATGGTCGTCCACCACCTCTACGCTCTGAAGTGTCGATGTTCCTCCTACCCGCCGGGCCAGATCGACTTGTATGCGGGCCTCCTTGCTTTCCGGGAAAGTGAAACGAAGCATTCCGCTATGAGGCAAAGCAGTCGCTTCCGCCTGAATCTTATAATCGGAAAGAAAAACAGAGTAATAGCCTGCCGAAGCTTTTTCGGTCGACTTGTCATACCGGGAACGATATCCTTCTTCCGGCTTGTCTTCCGTGCCGGCGAATGTATGCAAATCCCCGATTGTAGGCATCACCAGAAAGTTCCCCAAATCGCCGTACCAGCCGATACCGGACATTTGCGTAAATGCGAATCCTTCGATAGTCGTATGCTCATAACTATAGCCGGGACCGTTGTCGCCTCCGGTAATCGTGTTGGGGCTGACCTGCACCATACCGAAAGGAGCTGTCGCCCCGGGAAACGTTTTTCCAAGTCCATGACTCGCGCCCGCCAGTTCCGTATTCGTTGAAGCTCCTACAAACGGATTTACATAAGAGGACAAAGGACGCCCGTCTGCCTCCTTCTCCACCGTATGGCAGGACAGCAAAGAAAGGGGCAAGAATAGCCCCAACAAAGAATGTCTAATATTCATTATTACCAGATTAAAAAAAGGCGGCATCAAAAGTCGTCATCCGTCATCCCCGGATCAAGTCCGCCATGACAGAACACTTTTGATGCCGCCTCGTTCTACAAAGCTTATAAAGCCAATTCCTTCAATATCCCATCCGTCGCACCCGCATTGCCTTTCACAAACTGGCCGGCACTCTCGCCGGCAGCCTTCAAGACCTCTGCATAGGTCAACAGCTCATCCATCTTGGCAACGAACTCATCTTTCGATGCGACCGAGAATCCTCCGCCCACTTTGATCAAGTCACGGGCCTCCTTGAACTTCTGAAACCGGGGACCGAACAACACCGGAATACCGTAAACCGCCGCCTCCAACGTATTATGGATGCTGGCTCCGAAACCGCCGCCGATATAGGCGATCGTCCCATACCGATAGATGGAAGACAGCAGCCCGAAACTATCCACGATCAAACAATCTTTCCCTTCGAGCAGGCTCTTGTCCTGCATCACATCGGATAAGCGGACAGACGGGCGTTTCAACAACGACTCGATATACATCAGATGTTCCCGGTGAATCTCGTGCGGAGCGATGATCAGCTTCATCTCCGGATGCTCGTTGAAATAAGGGATCAGTATCTCCTCATCCTGCGGCCAGGAACTCCCGGCGATCAGCGTCTGACATCTTTCCCCTACAAACCGTTCGAATTCTGGCAACTCACGCGCCTGATTACGCACGTCCAACACACGGTCGAAACGGGTATCGCCGTAGACCGTCACGTTACGGATACCATATTGCCCAAGCAGTTCCTTCGAACGTTCGTCCTGCACAAACAAATGCGTAAAGCAGTACAGCATCTTTCGGTAAGGAACTCCGAACCATTGAAAGAACAACTGGTCGGGACGGAAGATCGCTGAAATGATATAAACCGGGATTCCCCGCTTCTTCAACTCACGCAAATAGTTTCCCCAAAACTCATACTTGATGAAAACAGCCACAGCAGGATTCGCCAGATTCAGGAACTTCTTTACCCGGTAAGGCGTATCGAAAGGCAGATAGCAAACGATATCCGCCCCGTTATAGTTTTTCCGCACTTCATAGCCTGAGGGAGAAAAGAATGTAAGCAATATCTTATATTCCGGATATTGCGCCTTGACCTTTTCGATCATAGGACGCCCTTGCTCAAACTCTCCCAACGAAGAAGCATGAAACCAGATGTACTTCGCATTCCGGTCTATCTTCTCACGCAAAATGCTATTCGTCTTCCACTGGCCGAAACGCATCAGGCGTGCCTTCCGGTGGAAAGGAGAAATCATAGCGACAATAAAGGCATAGAAATGTATGAGTAAGCTGTACATGATAAAAAGAATTATCAATTGTCAATTGACAATTTATCTATCGCTCTCTGGATGCGGCGGATAGACTCTTCCTTACCCAAGGCTTCCGTTATGTCGAAGATATGCGGACCTTTGCCTTCACCGACAAGGGCCAAACGAGTCGCATTCATTATATTTCCCAAATGGTAGCCTTTGCTTTCGATCCAAGCTTTTACCTCTTCTTCCGTACCTTCGATATCGAACGGTTCACGTGCGCGAAGCACTTCGATCAGTTCGGCAAGCTGGGCGGCACTGTCTTCCTTCCAGCGTTTTTTGCGTGTCTTTTCATCATATTCCGTCGGAGCGATGAAGAAGAACGAGCAAAGATCCCACAAGTCCTTGATAAAGGTGGCACGGTCTTTCATCATGGCTACGACCTTCTCCACATAGGCTGGGTCTGCTTTTACGCCGTGGCTTTCGAGGATCGGCATAAAGAGGGCAGCGGCTTCCTTATTGTCCATAGCCTGGATATAATGATGGTTGAACCATTTTCCCTTTTCATAATCAAATTTGGCTCCGCTCTTGCTGCAACGGCTCAGATCGAAGCTATGGATCAGTTCGTCCATGCTCATTACTTCCTGATCATTACCAGGATTCCATCCCAACAAGGCCAGGAAGTTGACAACCGCTTCGGGCAGGTAACCGCTCTCGCGATAACCAGAAGAAACCTCACCGCTCTTCGGGTCATGCCATTCCAACGGGAACACCGGGAAGCCCAGGCGGTCACCGTCACGCTTGCTCAACTTGCCGTTGCCTTCCGGTTTCAAAAGCAAAGCCAGGTGTGCGAACCGGGGCATCGTGTCTTCCCATCCGAAATAACGGTACAACAGTACGTGAAGCGGGGCACTCGGCAACCATTCTTCACCACGGATCACGTGCGTCACTTCCATCAAATGATCGTCCACGATATTGGCCAGATGGTAAGTGGGCAACTGGTCGGCTGATTTATATAAGACTTTATCGTCCAGGATAGAAGAGTTGATAATTACTTCTCCACGGATCAGGTCGTTCACATGGATGTTCTCATCCGGTTCGATCTTGACACGGACCACATACTGATTGCCAGCATCGATCAATGATTTCACCTCTTCCTCGGAAAGAGTCAGCGAGTTGCGCATCTGCATACGAGTGGATGCATCATATTGGAAATTGGGAATTTCCTTCCGTTTGGCATCCAGCTCTTCGGGGGTATCGAATGCGATATAAGCACAACCGGCGTCCAACAACTGATCGACATACTTCTTGTAAATATCCCTGCGTTCACTCTGACGGTAAGGCCCGTATTCGCCTCCGAAGCCGACACCTTCGTCAAACTTGATCCCCAACCAGGTAAGCGCTTCTATAATATAGGCTTCCGCTCCGGGAACAAAACGCTGCGAGTCGGTATCTTCAATACGGAGAATCAGATCTCCACCATTCTGTTTGGCAAATAGATAATTGTATAAAGCTGTACGAACACCTCCGATATGCAAGGCCCCAGTGGGACTCGGTGCAAATCGGACTCTAACTTTCCTTTGAGTCATAATCTTTCTATGTGATTTATGATTTGTGATTTATGAATTGTGATTTATAACAACGCATAAATCACAATTCATAAATCATAATTCCGTTTACTGCGGCAAAAGTAGCCCTTTTTTTTCTCTTAGTAAACTTTTTTATGTACATTTCGCCTTTCAATACATAAAACAGAACATTATGAAAGCAAATAACTATAGCATACATCCGAGTGTCTATTTTATTGTGGCGGCCTTGTTGATCGCTTACTTCTTTCCGAGGGAAGGAAAATTCCGTTACCAATTCTATGAAGGAAAACCTTGGCGGTACGGGTTGCTTACCGCTCCGAGCGACTTCCCGATCTACAAGACTGATGCGGAAGTACAGGCCGAACGCGACAGCGCTCTCAAAAAGTTCGAGCCTTATTACCGACTGGATACCACAATCGAATCTGAAGAGATAGACAAACTACGCGCCGACTATCAGGGCACGCTGAAGAACCGGGCGACTCCGGCCTATATGCAGTATATCGAAAACAGCTTGCAAAAGCTATACCGGGATGGTATCATTTCTACCCAGGACATGGATGAACTCAAGAAGGAGGAATATCCCCGCATCAACCTGCTCGCGGGCAGCGTAGCGCACCCCCATTACAGTAGCGATTTTTTTACAGTCAAGACGGCGTATGAGTTTATCATCAACAATTGCCCCTCTTATCTGGACAAGTCGGTATTGCAATCTTGCGATATCAACAATTATTTGGTGGAAAATATCACATACGACAAGACGATGTCGGAAAAAGTCAGGGAAGATATCCTGAACAGCATCCCACTGGCCAACGGCATGATACAGGCAGGAGAACGTATCGTCGACCGGGGCGAAATCATCGACAACCATACTTACAATGTGCTCCGTTCCCTTAAGATCGTACACGAGACCAAGTCCGGAGGAGCCCAACGGCAAGGTATCATCATGGGAGGCCAGTTCGTGCTGGTATTCGGTATTCTCTTCTGCTTCTGGCTGTACCTGTGGTCTTTCCGGTTGAAAATCCTGCATAACAGGAGGAATGCGCTTTTCCTCGTACTATGCGTATTCGTGAGCTGCATCCTGACAGAACTTTGCGTGACGTACGGGTTGTTCAATGTCTATATCCTTCCGTTCGCTATCGTGCCGATTGTCGTGCGCACGTTCTTCGACTCGCGCACGGCGCTGTTCACACACCTGATCATCGTGCTGATCTGCTCACTAATGGTGCCTTTCCCGCACGAATTCCTGTTGCTACAGGTGATTGCCGGCATGGTCGTGACATTCAGCTTGAGGGATTTATACGAACGTTCCCAACTGATCCGCTGCGCTTTCTTCATCTTCATGTCCTATGCGCTCTGCTACATCAGCCTGTCCATCTACCAGGAAGCGGACTTCAAGAAGATCAACTGGATGATGATGCTCTATTTCGGCATCAATTTTATCCTGCTGATGTTTACTTACATATTAGTCTATATGCTGGAAAAGACATTCGGCTATGTGTCCAGCATTACGTTGGTCGAACTCTCCAACATCAATACGCCGATCCTAAAAAAGCTGTCCGAAATATCTCCGGGAACCTTCCAACATTCTTTGCAGATGTCGATCTTAGCGTCGGAAGCGGCTGCCGCTATCGGAGCAAACGCGCAGCTCGTACGTACAGGAGCCATGTATCATGATATCGGTAAGATGGCGAATCCGGCATTCTTTACCGAAAACCAAAGCAGTATCAATCCGCACAGCCAGCTATCGTTCGACCAAAGCGCGAAAATCATTATCAATCATGTGAACGACGGTGTCAAGATCGCAGAAAAAGCAATGTTGCCAAAAGCCATCATCGATTTTATCCGTACCCATCACGGACGCGGAAAAGCCAAATACTTCTATAACTCTTTCAAAAACCAGTATCCCGACCGCGAAATAGACGAAGAGGCTTTCACCTATCCGGGGCCGAACCCGTTCTCGAAAGAGACTGCCGTCCTGATGATGGCTGATTCCGTAGAAGCGGCCTCCCGTAGCCTGAAAGAACACACGGAAGAAAACATTCGTGCCTTAGTCGACAAGATCATAGACGGACAGATTGCCGACGGACTGATGCGTAATGCCCCGCTGACGTTCAAGGATGTGGAAACGGTTAAGAATGTCTTTGTGGAAAAACTGAAGATCATGTACCATACACGAATCAGTTATCCGGATTTGAAGAAATAAACTGTACAAGCTCATCCAGTAGCCCAGCGCAAGCATCCTCCAGCAGATCAAGGACCAGCTCGAAACCTTCCGCTCCACTATAGTACGGATCGGGGACATGGTCATACAGCTTGTTCTGGGAATATTCCGTCATCTGATGTATCTTTTCCACGGATTCCAAATCCGGGGCTTTCCGTTTCAGATCGTCTATGTTACGGTTGTCCATTCCGATAATCAGGTCGAAGTCGAAAAAGTCTTCCGTACATACCGGACGGGAGACCGAATCTAACTTATATCCCCTACGGGCCGCATGCGAGCGCATACGCGGATCGGCTTTTTCTCCTGCGTGATACCCAATAATACCGGCAGAATCGATCTTGATCCGGCCATCCAGTCCCGCATCCTGAACCAACTTCTTCATCACGGCCTCAGCCGACGGTGACCGGCAAATATTTCCCAGACACACAAACAATATCTTATATTCTCCTTTCTTCTCTTCCATCATTCTTAATTTACAATTTACACCGGGGGATTAATCCCCCGGCTATTGACTCGGGATTAATTTCTCCTGACAACCGACTCTCAAGCCGGATCTACATCATAGTGCACGATCAACTGCTTAAACGGCAAGTAGCGTTGCATTTCAGTGTGTACCGATTCCAGTATCTCACGTACCGGAGCAATCGCAGCGGCAATCTCTATCTTTAAAACGATTTTCCGGATATGGAGAGTTTGCACACGGGTTATCGGCGGAGTGACCGGACCCAGCACGCGTTCGCCCAAACGACGACGCAGGTTCTCGGCATACAAAACAGATAGTTCCTGCAGGATCGAATCATTCCGACTACGCAAGACTATCACTATCAAACGATAGTAAGGCGGATAACGGAACATGCTCCGCTCACCCAATTGAAGACGTACCATTTCCTTATAGGCGAAACGTTCTACCATCCGGATTAGCGGATGGTCAGGCTGAGAAGTTTGCAGGACAACCGTTCCCCGCTTATCCCGCCTTCCGGCACGGCCGCTCACCTGTACCATCAACTGGAAGGCGCGCTCATGGGCACGAAAATCCGGGAAGTTCATCAGGCTATCGGCATTCAGGATACCGACCACACTGACGTTCCCGAAATCCAGACCTTTCGAGAGCATCTGAGTTCCGATCAATATCTGTGTCTTACCTTTCTCAAAGTCCGCGATGATCCGCTCATAGGCCGTACGGGTACGGGCGGTATCGAAATCCAGACGCTCGACCTTGGCGGAAGGGAAGAGAGTAGCAATCTCTTCCTCCACCATCTCAGTCCCGAACCCCATCGTACGAAGTTCCGGGCTCTGGCATTCCGGGCATTGATGAGGCGACTGGATTTTATATCCGCAATAGTGGCATACCAACTCATTACGAAACTTATGGTATGTCAGGCTGACATCGCAATTGACACAATGGGGAACCCAACCGCACTCCTTGCACTCGATCACCGGAGCGAATCCCCGGCGGTTCTGGAACAGGATCACTTGCTCTCCCTTCCCTAACGCCTCGCTCAACTTTTCTACCAAGACCGGCGAAAAAAGCGTGTCTTTCATGATCTTCTTACGTCTCAACTCCTTGATATCGGCTGTCAGTATTTCCGGCATCAGCCGGTCGCCATAACGGGTAGTCAGTTCCACCAGACCATATTTGCCGGTAGTGGCATTAAAATAAGAATCAATGGAAGGGGTAGCGGAGCCCAACAATGTTTTCGCCCCATGCATACCGGCTAACACCAAGGCTGCATTGCGAGCATGATAACGCGGAGCCGGGTCCTGCTGCTTATAGGTATTCTCATGCTCCTCGTCTATAATAATCAGACCTAGATCCTTGAATGGCAAAAACAAAGAGGAACGAACGCCTAACACTAGCATCGGCTCGCCCGTATGCAGCAAACGGTTCCAGACTTCCACCCGTTCGTTATCAGAAAATTTGGAATGATAAACCAGCAACTTGTCGCCGAACAACTTGGCCAGCCGTTCCGTGATCTGGGTGGTAATGGCAATCTCAGGCAGCATATACAAAACCTGGCGTCCCATCTTCAGCACCTCATCGATCAGCCGCACATAGACTTCCGTCTTTCCACTGGAAGTAACACCGTGCAAGAGACAGACTTCTTTCTCCCGGAAAATAGTATCCGATTTTCTGAATTTCCAGATTCGCAATACTTCCATCTTCCAGTTGTACTACCATATCTGTAATAAGAAGCGTAGATTCATCTGCTAATCTTGTTCCGTCATTTGGTAATACGTCTACAATTCTCACTCTTTGTCCGAGAAGTAACGTGAGTAATTCATTTACTCTCTCCGGTGTATTCTCCGGATTCAGAATTTCTTTTATCATGAAATCATACATGATTTTTATACCTTTCACTCCGGTACAAAAATCCAGAAATTCATTTTGATTTTCCTCTGTCCACTCATAAAATAAATTTTTTAATCTGCTTTTACTTTCAATCTCATTCAACACCTCCTCCCTTGTCCGAATCATCGGGAAATACTGTTGAAGTTTGTTTGTCATAGGCACGTCCTCCTGAATAGATTATAAAATTTTCGTGTTCTCTCAAGTCGGGAATATGTTTCAGACATTTTTAGGTGTGAAACGGTCGAAACTTGATGCCTTTTGGCTTAGAAATACTTAAGAGTTTGTAGAAGTCACTCTTTGAAGTGCATTCAGAATAGCATATTGTTCATATGATTACAAGATTAATTTTCGTAAAAAAAGCGGCAGAATTATCTTCCGCCGCATAGCCCATATCACCATCTATATATTATCTCATCTTAAAACTTCTCCATCTCCCCAATGATCGTTCTGTAAAATTCTTCTTCCGTGCCCTCTTTTCTCACATCATTCATCACATATCCGTCTTTCAGAAATATCACTCTCTTACACCGGCTTGCCATCTGTGGATCATGCGTTACCATCAGAAGGGTCTTCCCTAACTCCTCATTGATTTTCCGGAATTCCTCCGCAACAACTTTTCCGGATTTTGAGTCGAGGTTTCCCGTCGGCTCATCTGCAAATATGATACTCGGATCATTGATCAGCGCCCTGCAGATTGCCACTCTCTGCCGCTCACCGCCGGACAGTTCATAAGGATTCTTTTCCTGAAGATGTTCAATCCCAAACTGCTTTTCCAATGCTTCCGCTTTCTCTTCACATTCTTTCTGTTCCTTTTTATCCAGCAATACCGGAAGCATGATATTTTCTTTTACCGAAAGGCTGTCCATCAGATTAAAATCCTGAAATACAAATCCGATCTTTCTACGTCTGATATCCGTAAGTTCTTCTTTCCACAGCTCATTCGTATTCACACCGTCAAAGATCACATCTCCGTCCGTCTGCTGATCCATAAATCCCAGGATCTTCAGAAGTGTTGTCTTTCCACAGCCGGATTTTCCCATAATTCCGACGTACTCTCCCTGTTCTACATCAAAGTTAATGCCTTTCAGTACCGAAATCGCATCCGCATCATCAATCTCCCCACCGGCTTTTGGAAATTTCTTGATCAGGTTATTTACCTTTAATATTTCTTTCATGCTTTCCTTCTACCTTTCTTATTGTATACTGCTCAATCACCTTTACACCGATGCCCTGCACTACAAGATATATAACTGCAAGGATCAACAGATATCGCAGATAATGTACACAGTCAGCCTTCGTATATTCCCGCATGTTCCATATCTCCCCGGTTAACACCGGCACCATAACAACCGCAACTACTGCCGGGATCCAGAAAAAGATTCCCGTCTCTGTCCGGATCAGCTTTTCTCTTTCTTTCGAGCTCATTCCAATACAGGTTAAGAAATGATTCCGCTTCTTCTTGTCCGTCATCTCAGATTCATATTTCAAGTAAATGACCAGAACGCTTCCCAGCAGAAATGCTCCCATGATAAATATATCTACTACCGTTGTCATAAAGCGTTCGCTTTCAATCTGTTCCATCGTTGTACGTTTGGAATAGCAGGATAATACATCCTTGTCAAATCTTTCATCCTCTTTATGTACCTTCCGAAAAGCCTGGAGCTCTTTTTCTATCTTCTGATAATCTGCATTTTTCACATTCAAAAGGACAAGCTTTGTCGGCCAGTGATGGATCGTCACTCCTTCTTCTGCTTCACCCTCCTCAACCAGATCTCCGGTGATCCAATTATATTTCTTCCAGTCGTCCTGAACCTTTTCAAAATATTCATCCGAAAATACAACCAGATTCTCCTCACTTCCCTGCCGGAATGCACCTGTCAGGATATCCGTCTTTTCCCCCTTTACGGTTCGTGTCGGATAGATCTTTTCCCGATCAAGAAATCCATAAGATTCTATCGGCTGTCCGATGTGCAGGTACGGCTCTTTTCTCGAATTCAGGTAATCCAGTGGATGTGCCTTCGTACTCTTGTCCTGTTGGTAAATAATATAGATTTCCTTTCCGTCAGCAGATAGATTCATTTTTTCACTTTTCTTTCCAAGTGCCTTATTCAGTTCTTTATACGTCGTCTCCGAGATGCCTATATGCTGTCCCTGCGGCATGATCACTGCTCTGGCATCATCCAGCTTTTCCGAATTATCCACATTCGTCACGCGTACCATCGGATACTCCTGGAATTTCACGTCATATTTTTCCTGCAGCTGTTTCCAGAATGTCTTATCCGCTTCCGTTGCCATACATACAAAATCATACGGGAACAGTCCTTCCGGCTTTTGCGCGATCTTCGCTGAGATCATATCTTTTCCAAATAAGAACAATATCAGTACCGGTATAAGACTGATCACGTACACATAACGGAATGTACTCTTGAAACGGTAATAAAACGAATTATATGGGATCAACTTTGCATAATAACTCTTTTTATGCTTCCGCACTTTCAGGAACAATCCAAATCCAAACTTTTCCGCCAGATAAATGCCCAGGAAGATAAATAAAAGTATCCGTAACCCTTCGGCATTCTTCCGCATTCCGAAATTCACTATTCCAAATACCACAATGACCAGGCCAATTGTAAGCCACAGACCGATCCGTTTTTCCGGCATCTTCTCCTTTTCCACATCGCCCAGCTGCATTTTTTTTAGTTCCCTGTACAGGAAGAAATCCCGCAGGATCATCAGTCCAATCCCGGATATTCCGATCATGATAAGACTTGCGATCAAATATGTGAATCCTGTAATCTTCGCCGGCTGTGCTCCCACTCCGGATCTTGCCATGAAGATTCTGCGGATGATACACAGGATCACACTTCCGATGCAGGCTCCCCCGATCAGCATTCCCAGAATTCCAGCCACAATCTCTGCTCCAAGCACTTCATAAAGTGTAGACTTCCGCATTCCCAGAGTCGAAAATATACTGTAATTTCTCATCCGTTTTCTGAAATATGACAACAGATTCGTGATCATCAGCATCAGCGATGCGATCAGACTCACGATCAGGAATTCCAGCAGAATTGCCGTGATTCCATGCCCCGTCAGTATATTTCCTTCTTTATTGAATGGTGCCAGCATCTGTGCCATTCCGACTCCGGAAAATATCAGCGTCGCCGGAAGCAGGTTCATACTTACGTAAACAATAAAATCTCTTTTTGAACTTTTAAAATTCTTCCACAGGGCCGTATAGAATCCTTTCGGATACTTCCCCGAAAATTCCAGATGCTTTTTCTTTTCTTCTTTGTAATTTTTCTCTCTGGCTTTAACTTCTTCCTGTATCTTTTTCTCTTCCTGCCACGAATCAATCAGCTTCGCACCGATCAAATTGATCACCAGAAGCACTACCAGTAAAAATGGATACACCTGTGACAACGGATCTGAAAATACTGCCCCATCTGCCCCAAGAAATGATATCATACATCCTGCGATCAGTGACATGATATCCAGAAGCAGTTTATGGTGATTGCTTAAAGCCAGTATCAGATTCACAATTCCTATCACCTGGATTACCAGTACCATTACCAGTTCACAGATGAACAGCATCAGTATCTGAACCATCATCTGTTCATCTGCACCGTCCAGTACTCCCAAAGGCTTCAGACTTTTCTTTATGTAACTCATCCCATCGCCCGAAGCAGCCAATTTTATCAGATATCCCGGCACATTGCATTTCCATGTCCCCATGTTCATCCACGGAAATAATAGCACTGCCTGGATGATCACCTGCATGATCAGCGTGAATATCTTCATTCGCTTTTCCGTCTTATTCATAACTTTTGCCTCTCATTTTTCATACACGCTTATTATCCGAGATCTAACGTCTCTCTTCATATACGCTTACTATCCAAGATCTAACGTCTCTCTCTTTATACCTGCGCCACCACCGGCTTAAATCCCTCCATTCCGACAACCATCACCGGTGCTCCTGCCGGGATCTCCGTTCCTTTCTCAGATCCCTGTACTCTTACTTTCATATGATGTCCACACAGATATCCTTTTCCCTTCCAGTTGATTCTGGTATCTGCCGTTCCAATCTCCCATAAAAGTCTGGTCTCTCTTCTGCTCTGCAAAAGATTCATAAATCCTCTCAGTACCATATTCAGCAGACATGCGATCAATACACAGCAGAGGATTCCTGCATATCCCTTCACCGGGAAGCTCGGAGCAAAACATAATGCCGAGATAAAAAGTACCAGCCCGCTGTTTGCAACGTAACATCCCTGCCCCCAGTCTCTTCCGACTGCATAGAATAAAGCTTTGCCCGTGTATTTCTCCCAGAAGCTCAATCCGATTCCATAGACAGCCAATCCGATTCCGATATTCCGGTGTATAACTGCCGGAATTTTATTCAGGCCAAGCGCATCATTCCACAACCATAAAAATGCGTTCGGATCTCTTGCGATAAGATAAGAAATGCACACACATACAATTGGTACACATCCCAGTGCCAGCA
>OLPK01001570.1_pt1 | contig 13687 bp, 7 predicted proteins | sample 1672261 | NCBI WGS metagenome assembly OLPK01 (sample SAMEA3136665, study PRJEB25190) | human gut metagenome
TGATCGGTGCAGTCGTAAGTGGTATCTTATTCGGATTGCTTCGCAAACCTAAAAACTAAATATGATTAAAAGGTTGGGAATGCCCAACCTTTTCTTCTTGTACTAGCGAAAAAATCGCCTCATTCGGCGTTGGTATCTTGAGCTGAATTATGATATAATAAGCCTATCGCATATTTTTAGGAGAATAAAAATGGATATTCAACGTGAAAAAGAATTTGTCAGCCAATACCACTATGATGCTCGTAATTTTGAGTGGGAAAAAGAAAATGGCATCCCTGAAACAAAAGTAGATGTAAACTTTCAATTGATCAATCGTGATCAAGAACAAAACACGACTTCTTTGATTGTCATCTTGAGCTACATGATCGTTTTTGACGGTTTTGTGATCAGTGGAACCATCACTCAAATCAACCACTTGTTCGGTCGTTATGTCAATGAACCAAGTGAATTCAGCAAAGACGAAGTGGAAGAATTGGCTCGCCCTTGCTTGAATATGCTCAACCGTTTGACTTATGAAGTCACAGAAATTGCCCTCGATTTACCGGGTATTAATTTGGAGTTTTAATCAATGAAATTAGCAGTGATCACGGATTCGTCTGCCTATTTACCGCAAGACGTGCTCCATCACGACGACTTATTTATTTTAGAGATCCCGATCTATATCGATGGGGAGTCTTATGTTGAAGGGAAGAACCTGACACATGATGAGTTCTACCAAAAGATGGCGGCGTCTAAGGAATTGCCAAAGACTAGCCAGCCGAGTGTGGCAGAGTTAGAAGAAGTCTTATCTGGTTTGACAGCTAAGGGCTATACGCATGCTATCGGTCTTTTCTTGTCATCTGGTATTTCTGGTTTCTACCAAAATATCCAATATTTGAAGGACGAATTTGAAGGCTTGACCGTCGAATTTCCGGACTCAAAAATCACCAGTGCTCCTCTAGGGATGATGGTAGAAGACTGCTTGAAATGGGCTGGTGAAGGCCGTTCCTTCGACGAGATTGTGGCCAATGTCCAACACCAGATTGATGGAACCTCTGCCTATATCATGGTGGATGATTTGAACCACTTGGTTAAAGGTGGTCGTCTGTCAAATGGGGCTGCCATTCTTGGGAACCTCTTGAGCATCAAGCCTATTCTTCATTTTAATGATGAAGGCGTGATTGAGGTCTTTGAGAAAGTCCGGACGGAAAAGAAAGCCATGAAACGCTTGGTAGAGATTGTTGTATCAGATATCGCAGATGGTCATTACCAAGTCTTTGTCATCAATGCCAATGTCCCTGAAAAAGCAGAGGCACTTCGCCAACTACTCATAGAAGAAGGAGTGGAAGGTGACATTCCTTTTGCTACCTTTGGAGGGGTGATTGGGACGCACTTAGGTGACCATAGCTTAGCAGTTGGGTATATCCCTATCGTTTAAGGAGAATTCTATGTCCATTAAAGTCATTATCGCAGGTTTCAAGGGAAGAATGGGACAAGCAGCCTACAAGATGGTTTCTGAAGACCCTGAGCTAGAATTAGCCGGCTTGATCGATCCATTTACTGATGAGACAGAAGTTGCAGGAGTCCCTGTCTTTAACCGCAAAGAAGATCTTGTGGATCTAGAGGCAGATGTTTGGGTCGACTTTACCATGCCCAAGGTCGCTTACGAGAATACTCGCTTTGCAATTGAGAATGGCTTTGCGCCTGTTGTGGGAACGACTGGATTCACTCCTGAGCAGATCCAAGAATTGACAGACCTTTCACGTGAAAAGGGCTTGGGTGGCTTGATCGCGCCGAACTTTGCCATTGGAGCTGTGCTCTTGATGCAATTTGCAGCGCAAGCAGCCAAGTATTTCCCGAATGTAGAAATTATCGAATTGCACCACGATAAGAAAAAAGATGCACCGAGTGGAACAGCGATTAAGACCGCTGAGTTGATCTCTGAGAAGCGCGATAAGATCCAGCAAGGTGCAGCAGATGAAGAAGAGTTGATGCCTGGAGCAAGAGGGGCAGAGTTTGAAGGGATGCGCATCCATTCGGTTCGATTGCCTGGCCTAGTGGCTCATCAAGAGGTGATTTTTGGTAGCCAAGGCGAAGGGGTGACTCTCCGACATGATTCCTATGATCGTGTTTCCTTCATGACAGGAGTAAATCTAGGGATTAAAGAAGTTGTCAAGCGTCATGAGCTTGTCTATGGTTTGGAACACATACTATGAGATTAGAAAAGATGCCTTCTGAGTTTCAGGAGGCTTTACCAATATTAGAGAAGATTAAAGCAGCTGGTTTTGAGGCCTATTTTGTTGGGGGATCTGTCCGAGATGCCCTCTTGGATCGTCCAATTCACGATGTCGATATCGCTTCCTCCTCATACCCAGAAGAGACCAAGGCGATTTTTGATCGCACAGTAGATGTCGGTATCGAACATGGGACCGTCTTGGTCCTTGAAAATGGTCAAGAATATGAAATTACGACCTTCCGGACGGAGGATGTCTATGTAGATTATCGCCGTCCAAGCTCCGTGTCTTTTGTACGCTCGCTAGAAGAAGACCTCAAGCGTCGTGATTTTACGGTCAATGCCTTTGCCTTAAATGAAAAAGGAGAAATTGTTGACCTCTTTCATGGACTAGAAGATTTAGAAAACAAGGTCCTTCGGGCCGTTGGGCTTCCTCATGAACGGTTTAACGAAGATGCGCTCCGGATCATGCGAGGATTTCGTTTTCAAGCCAGTCTCGGCTTTGAATTAGAACCAGCAACCTTTGACGCCATGAAGGAGTGTGCTCCATTACTTGAGAAGATTTCAGTAGAGCGTACCTTCATCGAGTTTGATAAACTCTTGCTTTCTCCATACTGGAGACAGGGCTTGGAGGCTATGCTGGCAAGTGGAGCCTATCACTATCTGCCAGAGATGAAGGATCGCAAAGAAGCGATCGAGCGTTTGTTTGACATAGAGCTGGAATATACCTTTTCAACTTCTGAGCAAGCCTGGGCTGCTTTGGTCTTAGCACTAGAGATTCAAGATATTCCAAAATTCTTTAAGAAATGGAAGACCTCTAGAGAATTCGCCAAGACGGTGGAGCAGATCGTGGAGATTCTAAAGCTCCGAGAAAAAGGCAGTCTAGACAAGCGTGCCTGCTACAAGTATGAGAAACGTTTGTTACTGGTTGCTGAAGAGCTCCGTGAAGCGTATGCCTTGAGTGTGGATTATTTGGCCATTGAGCGTGTCTATGATAGCTTGACCATTCATGATAAGCATGAAGTGGTGGTCAATGGCGGTATGCTGATCAAAGAATATGGTTTTCAACCAGGTCCAGCCTTGGGAGAGATTTTGACAAAGATCGAATATGCCATTGTCGATGGGGAACTGGCCAATGAGAAAGAGACCATCATTGCCTATATCCAGCAAGCAAAAGAGGAGGAAAAATGAGCGATTTTATTGTCGATAAATTAACCAAATCTGTCGGAGATAAGACCGTCTTTCGTGAGATTTCCTTTATCATTCACGACTTGGATCGGATCGGATTGATCGGGGTCAATGGGACTGGAAAGACCACGCTGTTAGATGTGTTGTCAGGTCGCTCTGGCTTTGATGGAGATGTGAGTCCTTTTTCTGCTAAGAGTGATTATACGATTGGTTATTTGACTCAGGAACCAGACTTTGATGATCAAAAGACGGTTCTGGATACGGTGCTATCTAGTGATTTGCGCGAAATGCAGCTCATTCGTGATTATGAATACTTGATGGCGGATTACCGAGAAGAGAATCAAGCCCGTCTTGAAAAGGTCATGGCGGAGATGGATTCGCTCAATGCTTGGGAAATCGAGAGTCAGGTCAAGACAGTCCTTTCTAAGCTTGGAATTGAAGACTTGAACGCCAAAGTTGGAGATCTATCTGGGGGCTTGCGTCGTCGGGTGCAACTGGCACAAGTTTTGCTGTCTCACCACGACCTGCTCTTACTAGATGAGCCAACCAACCACCTGGACATTGATACCATCGAATGGTTGACCAATTTCTTGAAGAACTCTAAGAAAACTGTGCTTTTCATTACCCACGATCGCTATTTCTTGGATAATATCTCGACACGGATCTTTGAGTTGGATCGAGCTAGCTTGATCGAGTATCAGGGCAACTACCAGGATTATGTTCGCTTAAAGGCTGAGCAAGACGAGCGTGATGCAGCCCTTCTTCATAAGAAGCAGCAACTCTATAAGCAGGAGTTGACCTGGATGCGACGACAACCCCAGGCGCGTGCGACCAAGCAACAGGCACGGATCAATCGATTCCATGATCTCAAGCAAGACTTGTCTGGTCAAAGCAACCAGACGGATTTGGAGATGAACTTTGAGACCAGCCGAATCGGAAAGAAAGTCATTGAGTTTAAAGATGTGAGTTTTGCTTTTGAAAACAAGCTAATTTTACAGGATTTTAACCTCTTGGTGCAAAATAAGGACCGCATCGGGATTGTCGGGGATAATGGCGTCGGAAAATCGACTCTACTCAATCTGATCGCCGAGCGACTCCAGCCTCAGTCAGGGCAAGTCATCATCGGAGAAACCGTGAGGGTGGCTTATTTCTCACAACAAATCGATGGTTTGGATGAGAGCAAGCGCGTGATTAATTTCCTCCAGGAAGTTGCTGAGGAAGTGAAGACGACCGTTGGGACGACATCAATTGCAGATCTCTTGGAGCAATTTCTCTTCCCACGTTCCATGCACGGAACCTTGATCGAAAAACTCTCCGGTGGTGAGAAGAAGCGGCTCTTTCTCTTAAAACTCTTGATTGAAAAACCCAATGTGCTTCTCCTCGATGAGCCAACCAATGACTTGGATATCGCAACCTTGACGGTTTTGGAAAACTTCCTTCAAAACTTTGGAGGTCCCGTCATTACCGTTAGCCACGACCGCTATTTCCTAGACAAAGTCGCAAGCAAGATCCTGGCTTTTGAAAACGGGGGAATTCGTGAGTTCTTTGGCAATTATACGGATTATTTAGATGAAAAAGCCTTTGAAGCAGCTCAAACAACGGCCAGTCACAAGGTTGAAAAAGAGAAACCTGTCAAGCCAAAAGAAGAGAAGAAGCGCATGAGCTACATGGAGAAGCAGGAGTGGGCGAGCATTGAAGCAGATATCGAAGCCATTGAAAATCGGATCGCAGAGATTGAAGTGGAGATGAATGAAAACGGCTCTGACTTTGGCAAATTGTCAGCCCTTCAAAAGGAATTGGATCAGGAAAATGAGCGATTGCTTGAGAAGTACGATCGTTATGAATACCTGAGCGAATTAGATGAATAAGGAGGCCCTATGAATCAATTGAACCGGATATCCCTTGGGATTTCAGCCACTATTTTTACCATTATCGGTATTGTCTTGTTTATCAATCCAATTGAGCACATTGGCTCGTTTAGCTGGTTGATTTCCTGTGGTTTCTTTTTAATCTCCCTTTCGCGTTTTTCACGCTATTACAGATTGCGCCAAGCTGGTATCATTCAGCAGCAACAGCTCTTTCACAGTATGGTCGCCTTGGTTTTTGCGGTCTACTTACTACTTTATGGCTACAAGACCTTGCCGATTGTCTTTCCAGTTACCTTAGGAATTTGGCTCATTTACCGTTCGATTTTGAACTTCCGAAAAGCTAATTTCTACTCGAGGAAGGTTGAGGAACTGTCCAAGCGTTATATTTTCTTTGCCTTGCTACAGCTCTTCATCGGCTTATTCTTAATCGTTAGTCCGCTCTCGATTAGCGTCTTTCTATTAAATATTATTGGCTTGATTTTCCTCATTCTAGGATTTCAATCCTTTAGTCTCTTGTTAAAAAGTTAAGAAAAGTTACGTGCAAACCTTTGCGTTTGATAAAAAGTCTGATATAATAGATCTGTAAGTGTTTACAAGTTTGAAAGGAGTTACAGATGTCTAAAAAAATTATTGGGATTGACCTTGGAGGAACTTCAATTAAGTTTGCCATCCTTACTTTGGATGGGGAAGTTCAAGAAAAATGGTCTATTAAAACAAATATCTTGGATGAAGGTAGCCATATCGTAGATGATATGATCGAATCCATCGCGCATCGTTTGAAAATGCTTGGGCTTGATGCTTCTGAGTTCCAAGGAATTGGAATGGGTTCACCTGGTGTCGTTGACCGTGAAAAAGGTACAGTTATCGGTGCCTACAACTTGAACTGGAAGACTCTTCAACCAGTCAAAGAAAAGATCGAAAGTGCCCTTCATATTCCATTCTTTATCGATAATGATGCCAACGTTGCTGCTTTGGGTGAACGTTGGAAAGGGGCTGGTGAAAACCAACCAGATGTTGTCTTCATGACACTTGGTACAGGTGTCGGCGGTGGGATCGTCGCTGAAGGTCGTCTCTTACACGGTGTGCGTGGAGCTGCTGGTGAGCTTGGTCACATCACTGTTGACTTTGATGATCCAATCCAATGTACCTGTGGTAAAAAAGGCTGTCTTGAAACGGTTGCATCTGCAACTGGTATCGTCAACTTGACTCGTCGTTATGCCGATGAGTACGAAGGGGACGCTCAATTGAAAGTCTTGATCGACAACGGAGAAGAAGTAACGGCTAAAACGGTCTTTGACCTGGCAAAAGAAGGCGATGCTCTTGCTTTGATCGTCTACAAGAACTTCTCACGTTATCTTGGACTTGCTGCTGCTAACATTGGTTCAACCTTGAACCCATCTAAGATCGTTATCGGTGGTGGGGTTTCCGCTGCTGGAGACTTCCTCTTGGATGGTGTGCGCAAAGTCTTTGAAGAAAACTCATTCCCACAAGTGCGTGAATCTACTCAATTGGCGCTTGCTACTTTGGGAAATGACGCCGGTGTCATCGGTGCCGCATCCCTTGTATTACAATAAGATGAAATGGAGATCTGGCACGTGCTGGGATCTCCTTTTTTCTTTATCCTGTGATATAATGAAAGCAATAGTAGATTAAAGGAGGAGATATGACAAAAGCAGATACCATTTTTAAAGAGTATATTCGGAAAATCATGGAAGAAGGTGTTTGGTCTGAACAGGCCCGACCTAAATACAAGGATGGTAGAACGGCCAACTCCAAGTACATCACGGGAGCCTTTATGGAGTTTGATCTCTCAAAAGGCGAGTTTCCTATCACCACCCTTCGTCCCATCGCGATTAAATCAGCCATCAAAGAGATGCTCTGGATCTACCAGGATCAGTCGAATAGCTTAGACCTGTTAGAAGACAAGTACAATGTCCACTACTGGAATGACTGGGAAGTAGGGGATAGTCGTACTATTGGTCAACGCTATGGTGCTGTGGTCAAAAAGCATGACATTACCAATAAAATCCTCAAACAATTCGAAGCCAATCCTTGGAATCGCCGCAACATTATCTCGCTTTGGGATTATGATGCCTTTGAGGAGACCGACGGACTCTTGCCATGTGCATTTCAAACCATGTTTGACGTGCGGCGCGTGGATGGGGAAATCTATCTAGATGCGACCCTGACCCAGCGTTCGAATGATATGTTGGTGGCCCACCATATCAATGCCATGCAATATGTTGCTCTTCAGATGATGATTGCCAAGCATTTTGGCTGGAAGGTCGGAAAGTTCTTTTACTTCATTAATAACCTTCATATTTATGATAATCAATTTGAACAGGCTGAAGAGTTACTCCGTCGGGAGCCTTCAGATTGTCAGCCGCACTTGGTTTTGAATGTACCAGATGGAACCAATTTCTTTGACATCAAACCAGAAGATTTTGAGTTGGTCGATTATGATCCAGTGAAGCCACAGTTGAAGTTTGATCTTGCGATTTAGTGATAAATCAAGGTTTTTTGATGCCCTGATCTATGGGTGAAATCCTTTCAGAATTAAAACAATTTCAGCTAAAAATTTTTACTCATTTTTGAGTCAAAATATTTTGAATATCGTTCGGGTTTTGTTAAAATAGATAAGGTTTGTAAAAACTAAACAATTTTAAAAAGAATGTTAATTTATAGATAAATATGGAGGTCCATTAGATGGGGAAAGACTTATTTAATGATCGTATTAGCAGATTCTCAATTCGTAAACTGAATGTGGGTGTTTGCTCAGTACTTTTAGGAACACTTGTCATGGTTGGGACAGCTGCAAGTGCAGCCGCAGAAGAAAAGACAGATACGACAAGTGAAAGTGTAGCAGCAGTTGCAACAGCGTCAGAAGCGCCAGCGACATCAACAGCTACTTCAGCAGCATCAACAGCTGAAACAACTAGTACAGCAGCGACAACCTATGAAGCAAGCCCAGCTGTAACTTCAACAGCAGCTTCAACTAGCGAAGCAAGTAGCACAAGTACAGCAGCATCAGCAACATCAACTGCTGCAGCTACTTCTGAAACACCAAAATTAGAAGCTACTACACCAGTAAACAAGGCAGGAGAAGCAGCTTCAACAACTGCAGATAAAAAAGAGGAAATTGCGGCAGGTGTCGAAGCACCAGCAACTACTAATACACCTTCAACAGAGGAAACAAGAGGCCGCCGTCGTACTCGTCGTGCCCTTGGGGATGCCAATGATCCAAACTTGATCGGAGATGATGTAGAAGATGCAACTTCTACTCCAAAAGTTGAAAAACCTGGCTTTACAACAAATGTTGATGCCAAATCTATGGCTAGCCAAATCTCATGGTTGGACTTTGGAGATGTAGCTAACTGGACAGGAACTACTACAGTATTAGTTCCTAAAAGTGAAGTTAAACCAACTGAGAACTTAGAAGAAAAATTGGCTCTTCAAGTTGGGTCTACCTATACCAAGGAAATCATGCCTGGTTATGTAGTTACTGTAAAAGTCAAATCCTTGAAACCTTTCCAAGCGACTGAAATCTATAAGAAACGGATGGAAAATCAAGGGGCTACAGAAGCTGAAAAAGCAACCTATGATCCAAATGCAAAAAATGGTTATGTAAGTGGAGTCACTTCAAATGCTGCTAAGCAAGCTTTTAACAATGGTGAAGAAGCCAAAATCGTCGCTGATGCCCAAAATAATTGGACTGAAATCAGATTTGAGAATATTGATACGAAAACCAAGAAGACTACCATAAGTTCAGCTTTGAATGGTGGAAATATTGGAGTTCAGTTTGAAATCTCTGCAACCTTCCGTGGCAAGACAGTTAAGCCAGCTATTGTTATGGCTGATGGGGAGTCTGCTAACCCAGGTGAATTAGTTATGTTTACTACCAATGGAGAAGGTTGGCAGCATATTGGAGAATGGAAAAAGTATACCAGACCAAGTACTTCTGAAACATATTCACCACAAGATACTGAAAATCTTTTTGGACCTAATCCTAAATTTAATAATACCAACTTAAACCAACTTCGTAGATCTACTGAAGTTGGACCAGAAAAGAAACCAGTAGCTTGGAAGTATTTTGGAAATCCTGACCAAGTTACAGGTGGTCTAGGAACCGGTATCTTTGGACCAAACATTTCTGCAGGTAATTATACTGTTCCAATCGTTATGACGCGTGGTGCCTCTGAAGTGGGGCTTTATGTCGCTTCAGGTGGTAAACAGTCAGCAATGCTAGGATTCTTCCCAATTGATGAAGGGGACGCTCCTGAGTCATACGGAAAAGCTATGCATACCATTGCAACTGTAGATGGCGTTACTGGAGCTAAAGTAAATCAACCGTATCTTGGTAACGTGAGTCCTGATATGGATGAGAATACGACTCTCGACTGGTTCGGTGATGATAAGGCAACTACGGCCGATGAAGGAATTAACCAATTGCTTCCAGATGAGCTTAAAGGTACAACCAATGAGATGATCAAGATGGACCGTACACGCCCAGGTAACTACAAGCTGTCAGTTCAAGCTCATACAGATGGAGCTTCAGAAGCACATATCTATGGTTGGGTAGACTTTAACCAAAATGGTAAATTCGATGAGGATGAACGCTCAAATCTCGCTACAATCACACAAGATGGCACTGTTGAGTTGACCTTTGCAAATAGCAAGACTTATATCGACCCTAGCGTTAAAGAACTAGGTGCTCGTGTTCGTATTGCCAAGAAAGCTACCGAGATTGAGAGCCCAACTGGTATGGCCTTCTCAGGGGAAGTGGAAGACTTCAGAACTCAAATTACGCACCCACCAAAAGGGGAATTCAAGGAAACAAGTGGTCCTCAAGGGGCGAAGCAAACTGCAACTGTAACCTTTACAGCACGTGGAGAACACAAGTATGAGCTTAATTCTAGTGCCGTTATTGACGAAACGGTAGAACCATACATCGTTGATAAAGATGGCAACCGTGCAACTCTTGATGCGGACGGTTACTATGTCGTTCCAGGACAAGGTAAGTACAAGATTACTGCCAACGGTAAGGACGTAGACGTTGAATTTATCCCAGAAGATAACTTCCTTGGAACAGCTGATGGTATTTCTATCCGTCGTTCAGATAACAACGGTTACGATACTGGTTGGTCAACAAAATTCCCAGATCAAGAAGCAAACATTAATGGTCAGTTGAATACCATGGATGGTCAATACGTTCCAACAGTCACTCCAATTGAAATCGAAGGAGTTGACAAAACTTCGACTGATGTTCAAGGTGCGACTCAAAAAGAAACTCCAACCTTTAACACAACTGAGACTAACTCAAATGGTGACAAGATTGCCGTCACTCCAAGTGCCGAATATCCTGCTAAGTTGGTGGATCCTGCCACAGGTCTCACTACTGATGCGCCATCTGTAACAGTTGAAGGGGAAGGAACTTATACGATTAATCCTTCAACGGGTGAAGTAACCTTCACTCCAGATCCAAGCTTTACTGGTACAGCCAAAGGTGTGGATGTTACATTGTCAGCGCCAGTTGGTCGAAACAAAGAAGGTAAGGTTCAAGAGGAGTACATTAAGACTGCAACAGCTAAGTACACTCCAACTGTCACACCAATCACAGTGACTCCTACAGACAAGGTTTCTGCGGATGTTCAAAACGTTCCTCAAACCCAAACACCAACCTTTGATTTGAGTAATGATAAGACTGCTGAAATCACAAGCAAGAAATTGGTGGATCCCGCAACTGGTCAACCAACTGATGAAACAACTGTGACAGTAGCAGGTGAAGGTAGCTATACTATCGACCCAACGACTGGAGCAGTAACATTTACGCCAGAAAAAGACTTTGTTGGTACTGCAAAAGGAGTAACTGTTCAGGCAACTGCTACCATTACAAATGCCAATGGTAAGACTGCAACCATTACTTCAGATGCAACCTACACACCAACTGTTGTGCCAGCAGTTCCAACTGCAAACCCAGCAACTTCTAAAGATATCCAAGGTGCAACACAAACAGGGACACCAACCTTTGCAGGAAAAACTGTTCAAGTAAATGGTGAAGATAAAGCTATCACCATTAAAGAGAATAGCTACACGCTTTTGGATAATGATGGCAATGAAGTGACAAGTACACCAGCTTATGCTGCTGATGGTACGACTGAAATCGGTACATACACAATTGATCCTACAACTGGTCAAGTAACCTTCACACCGACTGACAAGTCATACACTGGCGCAGTCACACCAGCCAAGGTTCAAGCTGAAAGCTCAAACGGTATCAAGGTGGACACAACTTACACGCCTGAAATCGTTCCAGTAACACCAACAGCAACACCAGCTGAAACAGAAGATATCCAAGGTGCCACTCAAACAGGTAAACCTGAATTCAAAGGTGGAACTGTAACGGTTGATGGCGTTGAAAAGACTGTTGAAATCAATGAAGACGTTCCAGCAAAATTCGACGACGGCTCAACAACTAAGACAGTTGAAGGTGTTGGTACTTACACAGTAGCAGCAGATGGAACTGTGACATTTGTTCCTGAGAAATCATTTGTCGGAACTGCACCAGCAGTAACCGTTGTTCGTGAAGATAAGAACGGAACGAAAGCTTCTGCGACCTACACACCAACAGTATTACCTGTAACCCCAACTGCAACTCCAGCAGAAACAACAGACATTCAAGGTGCAACTCAAAAAGGTAAACTTGAATTCAAGGGTGGAACTGTGACTGTTGATGGCGTTGAGAAGACTGTTGAAATCAACGAAGATGTTCCAGCAACATTTGACGATGGCTCAACGACTAAGACAGTTGATGGTGTTGGTACTTACACAGTAGCAGCAGACGGTACAGTTACATTTGTTCCTGAGAAATCATTCACAGGTAAAGCACCAGCCGTAACGGTTGTTCGTGAAGATAAGAACGGAACTAAGGCGTCTGCAACGTACACACCAACTGTAACTCCAGTAACACCGACTGCGAAACCAGTTGAAACAACTGATATTCAAGGTGCTACACAAACAGGTAAGCCTGTATTTACTGAAGGCGATAGCCGCGTGCCAATGAACGATGATGTTCCAGCCACATTTGACGATGGCTCAACTACGAAGACTGTTGACGGCGTTGGTACTTACACAGTAGCAGCAGACGGAACAGTGACATTCGTACCTGAGAAATCATTTACTGGTACTGCTCCAGCAGTGACGGTTGTTCGCGAAGATAAGAATGGAACTAAGGCGTCTGCAACGTATACACCAACTGTAACTCCTGTCACACCGACAGCGACACCAGTTGAAACAACAGGTAAGCAAGGTCAAACTCAAACAGGTAAGCCTGAATTTACTGAAGGCGACAGCCGAGTACCAATGAACGATGACGTTCCAGCTACTTTCGACGATGGCTCAACTACCAAGACAGTAGATGGTGTTGGTACTTACACAGTAGCAGCCGACGGAACTGTAACCTTTGTTCCTGAAAAATCATTCACAGGTAAAGCACCAGCCGTAACAGTTGTTCGTGAAGATAAGAACGGAACAAAAGCTTCTGCAACTTACACACCAACTGTAACTCCAGTAACTCCAACTGCAACACCAGCTGAATCTACTGGACCTCAAGGTCTTGTTCAAACTGGAACTGTAACCTTCACTGAAGGTGATGAAGTAGCTCCAATTAACAAGGATTCGATTACTCTTCTTGATGAAAATGGTCAACCAGCAGCATCTGTAGTTGCTAAGTCATCAGAAGGTAAAGAAATTGGTACTTTCACAGTTGATAAAGATACAGGTGTAGTTACTTTCACACCGACAGATAAATCTTATTCAGGTGATGTTGTCCCAGTTAAGGTTCAAGCAGCTGATACAAATGGAACTACAGTTGAAACAACTTATACACCGAAGATTACTCCGGTTGTTCCAACTTCTGAAGATGCTACATCGACAGATATTCAAGGTCAAACACAATCTGGTAAACCAACCTTCACAGAAGGTAATCCAAATGTACCGATCGATGAAAATACACCAGCTACCTTCGAAGATGGTTCAACCACTAAGACAGTAGATGGTGAAGGAACTTACACTGTTTCTCCAGATGGAACAGTAACCTTCGTACCAGAAAAATCATTCACTGGAACTGCTTCAGGCGTAACAGTGAAACGCGTGGATAAGAACGGCACTGAAATCACAGCCAAGTACACACCAACTGTGACACCAGTAACTCCAACAGCAACACCAGCTGAATCAACAGATATCCAAGGTGCGACTCAAACTGGTAAACCTGAATTCACTGAAGGCGACAGCCGTGTGCCTATGAACGATGATGTTCCAGCAACCTTCGATGATGGATCAACTACGAAGACTGTAGATGGTGTTGGTACTTACACAGTAGCAGCAGACGGTACAGTAACCTTCGTACCAGAAAAATCATTCG
>OLPK01001577.1_pt1 | contig 13631 bp, 10 predicted proteins | sample 1672261 | NCBI WGS metagenome assembly OLPK01 (sample SAMEA3136665, study PRJEB25190) | human gut metagenome
CCGAGTTGGCGCCCAACATAATGCGCATCACAATGGCCATGCCGGCGATGGCCGCGTCGCCGAACGGATTGGCGGCGATGTTCACGCAGGTCACGGAAATCGAGCCGGCGCCTTGGCGGATCAGCGAGGGCAGGCCGCCGCCAGCCACTTCGCGCATGAGCAGCACATCCGGCTTGCAATTGCGCAGGGACAGTTTCATCACACCGAATTTGCGGCTCATTGTGGTCAGAATCGCGAAACTCACCGTCTGGCAGATGGCGGTGGCGAGGCCGGCACCGAAAATACCCAGGCCGGCCACGAAAATGAATAATGGCGCGAGCAGGAAATTCAGCAGTGCGCCCGACACCAGCCCGATCATGCCGAATGCCGACTGGCCTTGGTATCGCAGCAATCCGTTGAGCGCAAACGAACCGCATACGCAGGGTGCGGCGACCAGCAGCGGTGTCAGATATTGCACGGCGTATGGGGCGATCGTGGAGGTCGAACCCAGCATGACGACCAACGGCCGCAGTATCAGCAGCCCGATCGCGGCAATTACCAAACCGGAAATCACCGCGCCCGCGAAGCCCACGGCCAACAGTCGGGAGGCACGTTCGTTGTTCTGCTTACCAAGTTCGCGACTCATCGAATTGCCCGCGCCGTTGCCGAAGAAGAAGCCGAGCGCCTGCATCACGGTCATGATGGAGAACGCGATGCCGATGGCACCGGACTGCGCGGTGCCGAGCTGGCCAATAAAGAACGTGTCCGTGAGATTGTAGGCAGTGGTCACCAGATTGGAGATGACGGCCGGCAGGCATAGTTTGAGGATCAGCGGTTTGACCGGCTGCCCGGTCATCTGCTGATATTTCGCGTCCGCGCTTGCGCGTCTCATGCCATGAACCTGAACCACGGACGGTTATCCTACTCGCGCCTTGCCCTATGCGAATGCGCGTGACCGCCATACGGGTTAACATGTCATTCTCGGGAGTGAGCCAAAGAAAAGATAAAGCCACAGCCCGTGCCACGCCCACACCGGCTCATGCCATATTCCTAAAAAGCGCCGTGGTAAAGATGTCCGTTGAGCCTTACCCTAAATACCGCCCAGTAATGCTGCTTGGGTTGGCCGCGACCTGTTCCGGCGTTCCGGTGGCGACGATGCGTCCGCCGCTTTCGCCGCCGCCCGGACCCATGTCGATGATCCAGTCCGCATTGGCGATCACGTCAAGGTCATGTTCGATGACCACGACTGTTGCGCCGCTCGCCACAAGCCGGTCGAACACGCCCAGCAGCACACGCACGTCGAGCGGGTGGAGACCGATGGTCGGCTCATCGAACACGAATACCGCGTCCGATTGGGCTTTGCCCATTTCGCTGGCGAGCTTCAACCGCTGGGCTTCGCCGCCCGAAAGCGCCGGCGTCGGTTCGCCGAGTGTCAGATACCCAAGACCCAAATCATGCAAGGTGGTCAGACGTGCGTGGACCTTCTTGAGGTCGTGGGTCACGGCCAATGCCTGATCCACGCTCATTGCCATGAGTTGGGGCAGACTCAGTGAAAGGTGAGATTCTCCCTTAACCGCACGCCGAATCGCGCCGGCTTCAGACGCATACCGGGAACCGCCGCAGTCCGGGCATTCGATGGTCACGTCCGGCAGGAACTGCACGTCGAGTGAGATCGAACCGGTGCCGTCGCACGTGGGGCAACGCAGCCGTCCAGTGTTGTACGAGAAATCGCCGGCCTTCCAGCCGCCCGTCTTGGCCGCATCGCATCGGGCGAAGGCGCGGCGCAGTTCGTCGTGAATATCGGCATAGGTGGCCACGGTGGAGCGCACGTTTGCGCCAATCGGCGTGGCGTCGATGAGATTCGCACGATGGATGCCCTCGGCCTCAAGTTCACGCACATGTTCCGGCAACTGCTCCCCCGCCGCCTGCGCTTTGAGCGCGGGAATCAGCGATTCGAGCACCATCGTGGTTTTACCGGAGCCGGAGACGCCTGTCACCGCCACGAGCCGGCCGCACGGAATATCAACGTCCAGCGACTTGACCGTATGCAACTGGCTGGTTGTCATGCGGATGTGGCCAAGGTCGAACACCTGCGGTTCCGCCACGCGCTCACGGATGCGCGCGCTCACATTATCGGCCAAGAACGGCGCAATACGACTACTTGGATTCGCCGCCACTTCGTCTACCGTGCCTTGCGCGATCACATGCCCGCCTTCGGCGCCGGCAACCGGTCCCATTTCGATGAGATGGCCGGCGGCTTTGAGCACGCGCACGTCATGGTCCACGACCACCACGGAATTGCCGTCCGCCACTAGATCGCGCATCACGCCGAGCAGTCCGTCCACATTCGAGGGGTGCAGCCCGATGGATGGCTCGTCAAGCACATACAGCACGCCAGTGGTGCGGTTGCGCACGGCACGGGCGAGCTGCACACGCTGGCGTTCACCGGTCGAAAGCGTGGCACCGGCGCGGTCAAGCGCCAGATAGCCGAGGCCCAAATCCAACAGTCGGCGGGCCACGTCCAGGAATGATTCGCAGATGTTGGTGGCCATCGGCCGCATGTCGGCGGGCAGAGATTCCGGCACGCCGCGCACCCAATCCACCGCCGCATCCAAGGTCATCGCGCTGGCTTCGGCCAGGTTCAGCCCGCGCACATGCGGGGCCCGGGCTGCGGCGCTCAGTCGGGTACCTCCGCAGTCGGCGCATGGTCCCTCCTTGAGAAATCGAGCCACGCGCTTCAGGCCTTTCTCGTCCTTGGCTTTGGCGAGCGCGTTCTCCACCGTGTATACGGCGTTGAAGTAGGTGAAATCGAGTTCGGCGAAATCGTCGCCTTTCTTCGGCTTGTAAAGAATATGCTTTTTGACGGCCGGCCCGTTGAATACGATGTCACGCTCTTCGGGCGTGAGCTCGCTGAACGGCACGTTGGTGCGTACGCCCATCGCACCGCACACCTGCTTCATAAGGTCCCACATGAGCGAGCCCCATGGCAGCACCGCACCGTCGTCGATACTTTTCGACTCATCCGGCACCAGGGCCGCACGGTTCACTTCGCGCACAATGCCGGTTCCGGAGCAGGTCGGGCAGGCGCCGGCCGAGTTGAAAGCGAGCGATTCGGCTCCGGGCGCGTGGAATTCCTTGCCACAGCCAGCACAGGTGATGGGCAGACCGGCCGCCACGTTCAGCGTCGGCTCGTTGTGCGCCCCGCAATGCGGGCACACGTGCGAGGCGACGCGGGAGAACAGGAGCCGCAGACTGTTGAGCAGTTCGGTCATCGTGCCGAACGTCGAACGGATGCCAGGCACCGTGGGCCGCTGGTGCAGGGCCAGTGCGGCCGGCACGTGCAGTACTTCGTCCACTTGGGCGCGACTGGCCTGGGTCAGGCGGCGTCGCGTGTACGTGGACAGCGCCTCCAAGTAGCGCCGCGAACCTTCCGCATACAGCACGCCGAGCGCCAGCGAGCTCTTGCCCGAACCGGAGACGCCGGCCACGCCCACCAGTTCGCCCAGCGGAATGTCGATGTCGATGTTCTTCAGGTTATGCACGCGCGCCCCGCGCACTTCGATCGCCTGCGGCCGCTGATCGTTGCTCATGCTCAGCACTGCTCCGCCGCCACCCTACTGTCTGACCTATTATCAAGCGTCACGCCGTTACCTCTTTCTCGACCTCGCCCTAGACCGCCGCCGCACGAGCTTCATGGTCTCCAGTATCATCACGACCAACGACGGCAGCCGAGAGGCTTTCGCTACTGAGCACCGCCTCTCGCATGCTGTTCGCCGCGTCATTACCGAGACTATCCGCGTTTAGCATAATGAGTTCACGGACGGCGGGCATAATGGCAATAGAAGTCCGTCCACACCGAAGGAGCCCCGAGGATGGAACTGCGCGTCCTGCGATATTTTCTGGCGGTTGCCGAGGAAGGCAATATCACGTGGGCCGCGCAGTTGCTGCGTATTTCCCAGCCGACGCTCTCCCGTCAGCTCAAACAGTTGGAAGGGGAATTGGGCGTCACGCTGTTTGAACGCGGCAGTCACACCATCACGCTCACCGAGGAAGGCCGGCTGCTGCGCGAACGTGCGCAGACCATCGTTTCGCTGGCGGACAAAACCGAATTCGAATTGAAGCAATCCGGCAATGACCTCAGCGGTGAAATCGCCGTGGGATGCGGCGAAGTGCGCGGCATGACATTGCTGTCCCAGTGCATGGCTGCTTTTCGCGAGCAGCATCCCAACGTGCGATTCCGGGTCACCAGCACCACATCGGACATTATTCAGGAACAGATTGAGCAAGGTCTCATGGACTTCGGCCTGCTTACCGATCCGGTGGATGTCAGCCAATACGAGTTCCTGCGCACCGGCATCACAGAGCACTGGTCAGCGATGGTTCCCGGAAACCACCCGCTGGCGGAACGAGAATCGTTGACCCCGCAGAATCTCAAGGATGTGCCGCTGCTGTTCCCGGTGCGCACGCCCGTACACAATCTGCTACTGAACTGGTTCGGGCAATACGCCGATCAAGGCGGAGCTCAACGCCGGGTATCACACGCCGGAACGTACCCATGAGCTTTTCGAGGAACCGGTGAGCCATCCTGTTGACCCCACGTTCCGGTTGAACGCGCCATTCCGCACCGACTTCGGCCGCAACGAACACGACACACAGGGAGCCGTCAAGCGAGGGCGTGAAGGTGGCGACCACACCGAATACGGCCACGCCGATCGCGCCGCCGCACAGACCGGCAGCTTCGCTAAGGCCGGCCATCGTCTGCACATTTTCACACCGGCGGTGGCCAAACAAATCAATACGTTCGAAAAGGAATACGGTCTGACGCTGTTCGACCGATCACGCAGCGGCGTGCAACTCACCAAAGCCGGCAAGGAGTTCGTCGAGGACGCGCAGATGATCGTGCGCCAATGTGAGGAGAGTCTACGTCGTGCGCAACGGCGCAGCACCGACGGCATCGCCACCGTCCGCCTTGGCGTTTCCATACTGCGCCCCGGCCACCGCATCCTCGACCTATGGCAGCGCGACGCCGGCAAGCACACCGACATCCGCCTCGAACTGGTGTCGATGCCCGACGACTCCGAAGCCATCAACGACATCATCACCCACCTCGGCGAGGACGTCGATCTGATATCCACGGCCTTCGACACCGGCTATTGGAACGACACCTGCAACACCCTCGCCCTCGATTCCGAGCCACTATGCGTGGCCGTGCCACGCAATCACGCACTGGCGAGACATGCACTACTCACATTGAAAGACCTCGAAGGCACACGCATCCGCATTCTCAAACGTCATCGCGGCGCCAACGACACGGCCCGGGACCTGTCAGAACAATGCCCCGCCATCGATTTGATTGACATCGACCACTACGACCTCGACACGTTCAACGACTGCGCCGAATCCGGCGACCTGCTCATCCCCAAACCCACGTGGGCCAGCGCACACCCACAACTCGTCAACGTGGCCGTGGACTGGCCCGAACCGGTCGTCATGCACTACGGACTGCTCTACCCACTCGACGCAAGCCCGGTGATTCACACATTATGGAATTTTTCGCCGCAGACGGAGATCTCGAACCGTGACCGTCCAACGAAACCGCGCCGATGCTCCGGCGTGAAGTGCGGTAATCTCTAAGAAAAGGCCATTGTGTCGAGATGGCGGGGCAACGGGCAGCGTTGCGGATTTGGGCTGAGGCCCCGTCGCTTGCGGTGTTACATATTGTGACGATGAGGAGGGCAGCATGGAGGCCGCAGAGAGCAGGCAGCCGACGATTTTCGATGTCGCTGCGGAGGCCGGCGTCTCCAAGTCCATGGTTTCCCGCGTGATGCGCGGCGAAGGGGGCGTGCGTCAGGAGAAGGTAGACCGTGTGCTCGCCGCGGCGGAGAAGCTCGGATACGTGCCGAGCGCCATGGCCAGCGGGCTCGCCTCGAAGCGCACGAAAACGCTGGGAGTGGTGGTCAGGAACGCGAAGCTGCCTTTCTATGGGTTCCTTCAGGGCGCCATGCAGAAGCGGGCGCGTGAGCGCGGCTATCAGATGGTGTCCATCAGCGGCGTGGAGGAACTGTCCGCGGATGATGCGCGCCAGGCGCTGCGCGATTTGATCGCCCTGCGCGTCGAGGGGCTGATCGTATGCTCCGCCATGCTTGCGGTGGAGGATTTCATGCCGTTCATCGACCGGATCCCGTTCGTGATGGCCGGGCACGAGGACACGACGCGCACCGTGTCCTCGGTGTTTTGCGATGAGGAGGACGGCGGCCGCAGGCTCGCGCAATACGTCCACGACTTCGGGCACCGGGAGGTGGCGGTGTTTCTGGTGCCCAGGGAATACTCGGTCAGCCAGTACGGCCGCGGCATGGCCATGATCGAGCTGCTCGGGCAGCTCGGCATCCGCGTGAAGGTGATGGATATGAAAGGGGCCGAAGAGGTTGGAACGCTGGTGGACGAGGTGCTGTGCCATCCCAGGATCACCGCGTATATGTGCCCGTCCGACGTGGTCATGCTCAATGTGATGGACGAGTTGCGCCGGCGCGACGTTTCCGTGCCGCAGGATGTGTCCGTCACCGGCTATGACGGGTTTGGCCCGCTCGCGTCGCCGTACCTTGGATTCACCACATATCGGCAGCCTTTGGAGGAGATCGGTTCCCGCGCTGTAGATCTGGTGCTCGAGCGTCTGGATGGCGGTGACCACGCCGTGGAGGCGCTGCCAGTAAAGGGGGAATTCATCCACGGGCGCACCGTGGCGCTGCCACGTTGGAAAGACGGGCGATAGACGGGCAATAGGCGGAACGGAAGCCGCATCCCGCGCCGCAATCCCATGCACCCGCGCGTGGTGGCGACGGAGCGATAGCACCCGTCGCCCGAGGATGCATCACAGTGGCAGCAGATCGAGCCCGTTGGCTGCGGCATAGCCTAGGATCCAGGCCATGGGCAGGGTTGCCGCCCATGCGATGAGGATCCTGCGTGCCTCGCCCCAGCGGACCTTGCGCCAGTCGTTCGTCTGGCAGGTGCCGATGAGCGCGCCCGATATGGACTGGGTCATGCTGACCGGGCTTCCCAGCGCCGAGCTGACGAGCACGGCGGCGGAGGCCGCCCACAGGGTGACCCAGATCTGCCGGGAATCCGGCACGATGGTGCCGCGCTGCAGTGCGGCTGCTCCCTTGGGCATGCCGGTGAGCACGCCGGTCAGGAACGTCGCGGCGACGATTGCGGTGATGGCGGCGCTGTGCGTGGCGGTTCCCAAATCGACTCCCATGGCGGTGCCGAACAGGGCGATCATCTTCTGCCCGTCATTGCTGCCATAGGCGATGCAGGTGAGCAGGAATCCGAGGAAGACCATGGTGGTCGAGGACTGCGGGGTTCTGGATTGGAACAGCAGGTAGATGGTGCGGGAGATGGCGAACGCCACCAGAGGCGAAAGTATCGCTATCCCGAGGACGCGCAGCACCAGATGCCATTGGGGATGTCCACCGGCGAAGCCGGCTCCGGAGGATGCTCCGACCAGGGCGAGCGTGATCGAGGTGGGCACGCCGCCTCCGTTGAGCGCCAGCAGGGTGGCCGATGCGGCGACGAGCACCGCCGCCAGCAGGAGCGGACTTTGTCCGCCGGATCCTTCGGAGGGGACCATGGCGACGATGGTTCCTCCGACGCGGCTGTTGGCGGCCGGCAGCAAGGCCACCGCCGTCGCCAGCATCAGGAAGGGGGCCGCCGTGACGCGGCGCGCGGCCTTGAGGTTGATGGCCACCAGGGGAGACCCGTCGTTCCTTCCTCCAAGCAGGCAGAACACCAATGCCAACATGGGAATAACCCACATATCTCACCCTCCTTGCTGAGAACGCTCCCAATACTGTAATTATTGAGTTTATAAATATTAGCACTGAATTCAGCGAACGTTCATCTTTAGCCTGAAAATGGCTGTATATCGTCGATTAGACTTTCTTATGTCGAAAGGATATACTATGAATCACTGGGAGCGCTCCGAAGATGGAGTGACCCCATACAACAACGGATATAGATAGCAGCAAATCAGCAACTCGATACGCCGCGTCCGTCATCGGAACGGCTGCGGCTCACAACCAAAAGACGTAAAAGGGTATTACCCATGGCTCTCGGCAAGGCAATGCCGGAGCCGGAGAAAGAAAGGAAGCGCGAGATGGCGTCATCAACCCATTTGTCGCAATCCCCGCACGGCGCCAAGACGCACGGCGGACGCACGGCGAACGTTCTCGTTGCGAAGAATCGCCTGACCGGTGCGGTCATGCTGGTTCCGGCATTGGCATTGCTGGTCGTGTTCGTGTTCGGCCCGCTGGTGCGCGTAATGATGATGAGCATGCAGGGCACGGACATCTTCGGTTCGCCCTCAGGCTTCATCGGGCTGGAGAACTACAGGACGGTCTTCACGGACCCGGCGTTTGTCAAGGTGCTTATCCAGACGTTCCTCTACGCCGTGCTGGTCGTGGCGGGGCGCATCGCCTTGGGCGTGCTGCTGGCGATTCTGCTGACGAGGCACATCATGGGCATCAAGATACTGCGCGTGGCCATGACCTCGATCGTCAGCGTCTCGGTGGCGGCCGCATCGCTGGGCTTCCTGGCGTTGTTCGGCTCGAGCGGCGTGATCAATTCGATCATCGAGAAACTGGGCATCCGGCCGGTCGGGTTCCTCACCGACGCGAAGTGGGCGTTCTTCACGGTCACCTTGGTGACCATCTGGACCGGTCTCGGATTCGCGCTGATCCTGTTGTGCGCCGCGATCGACGGCGTGGACCAGGAGATCCTGGAGGCCGCGCGCATCGACGGCGCGAACGAAGCCCGCATCCAGTGGTCCATCGTGCTGCCGCTGATCACACCGACGCTGTTCTACATCGCCGTGACCACATGCATCGAGGCCCTGCAGGCGTTCGCCCAGATCAACATCCTGACCAAGGGCGGACCGGGCCAGGCGACCACGACCATCACCTACAACATCTACACCACCGCGTTCAACGCGGGCAGCGCGAATTTCGGCATCGCGTCCGCGCTGGGCATCGTGCTGTTCCTGTTCGTGTTCGTCCTGACATTGCTGCAGTTCCGCTTCCTGGAAGGCAAGGTGAACTACTGATGATCCGCAAGACTTCCCCCGTGAGCCAGGGCCTGTGGGCCGTGCTGGCCCTGATCGTGACCGTGCTGGTCATGCTGCCGGTTCTGTACATCTACGTCGGCGCGTTCTTCTTCGACGCCAACGGCCTGTTCAGGGGCTTCACCCTGGGCAATTTCATGCGCGCCATGTCCCAGATGCCCCTGACCCAGCAGCTGGGCAACAGCATCGTCGTGACCGTCTGCCAGACCGCGGGCCAGATCGTGACCGCGTTCCTCGCCGCCTACGCCATCGTGTTCTGCAATCTGAGGCGGCCCGGAATGTGGATGATGGTCTTCCTCATGAGCATGATGGTGCCTGGCGAGACCACCCTGCTGTCGAACTACCTGAACATCGCCAACTGGGGACTCATGGACACGATCCCGGCGATTTTCCTGCCGTTCCTGGTGCAGGGCTTCACCGTGTTCCTGTTCCGCCAGGCGTTCCGTTCCTTCCCCAAGGAGCTGCGCGAGGCGTCGCTGATCGACGGCGCCGGCCATCTGCGGTTCATGATCGACGTGCTCCTGCCCATCGTCAAGCCGACCATCATCGCCGCGACGATCAACGCCATGGTCGCCGCGTGGAACGGCTACTTCTGGCCCCTGCTCGTGACCAACAAGCCCGAGCACCGCACCATTCAGGTCGGCATCACCCAGCTGAGCGGCACCGACGGCTCCAACATCGGCGTGGTCCTGGCCGGCGCGGCCATCGCGGTCGTCCCGGCGATGATCCTCACGCTCCTGTTCAACCGGTCCCTGCGCGGCATGAGCGTCGCCGGAAGCATCAAGTAGCCCATCCGCCGCCCCTCGCGGGCGGTCCGAGAATCCAACGTCAACCCGGACCGGGGCATCCGGTCCAAAGCACGCATGGCGCCATCCGGGCGCCAACGAACAGATTTTTCTGTCGGAGGCCAGAACGGCCCATCCGGCGCAACAAGAAAGGAAATCACCATGAGGAAGTCAACGCTGCTGAAGGCCGCCGCCATCGCGGTCCTACCCATGCTCGCACTGTCCGCCTGCGGCTCCTCGTCGAACACGAACGCCGATGCGAACGGCGGCGAGCAGAACGTCACGTTCTGGTACTCGAACTCCGGCCCGGCCGTGGACGCCATCAACCAGCTCGTCTCCGAGTTCAACGACGCCAACAAGGGCAAGATCAAGGTCGAGGCCTCCTATCAGGGCTCCTACACGGACGTGCAGCAGAAGTTCTCCGCCGCCGTCCAGGCCAAGTCCACGCCCTCGATCCTGCAGATGAACGACACCTCGACCGGCTACATGATCGACAGCAAGATGACCACCCCGGTCTACAAGTTCGCTGAGGGCGACTCCGACTTCGATACGGCCGACCTGCAGCCGGTCGCGCTGAAGTACTACAGCGACGACAACGGCCTGCTGTCCCTGCCGTTCGCCATCAGCCAGCCCGTGACCTACATCAACAACAAACTCGCCCAGCAGGCCGGCCTGGACGTGTCCAACCCGCCGACCACCTTCGCCGAGGTCGTCGACTGGGCCAACACCATCCATGAGAAGACCGGCGCCTACGGCTTCTCGATGAACATGGTCGACTCGTGGATCCTGGAGGAGCTCTCCGCCAGCCACGGCGAGCTCATCGCCACCCCCGACAACGGACGCGGCGGCAAGGCCGTCACCGGCGTGAACATGACCTCCGCGACCCAGCTCGACATGTTTCAGAAGATCGCCGACATGTTCAAGGACGGCGTCGCGCTCAACCCCGGCACCGATTCCAGTTCGATGACGACCGCCTTCACCTCCAACAAGGTCGGCGTCGTGCTGACCTCCTCCGCCTCCTACACCTCCATGCTGCCCGACAGCTCCTCCAAGAACGTGACCATTGCCCAGTTCCCGCACGACGACGCGAACAAGGACGCCGGCACCCCGATCGGCGGCAACTCGCTGTGGATCGTGGCCGCCGAGCACTCCGAGGCCGAGCAGAAGGCCACCTGGGAGTTCGGCAAGTACATGATGACCCCGCACGCCCAGGCCGTGTTCGCCAAGGCCTCCGGCAACCTGTTCGCCAACACCAAGGCCGCCGACGAGGCCGAAGGCAAGGAGATCCTTCAGGATCCGAACGTCAAGGTCTTCTACGACCAGCTTGCCACCAACCCGTCCACCAGCGTGTCGCTGGGAGCCCGTACCGGCGCCTACCCGTCCATCCGCAAGGACGTGATGGCCTCCTTCAACGAGGTCGTCGGCGGCTCCAAGGATCTCAAGACCGCCATGCAGGAGGCCCAGACCCAGTCCGCCAAGGACATCGCCACCTACAACAAGGCCGCGGGCAAGTGATCCCGCGCCGGTAAACAGTCCCTTTCGCCGTCCCTCCCCGGTTGTCTATACCGGGGCGGGATGGCCCGAATTCCACCCCCCAGACAGCAACAAAGGAGCCGACATGAGCACCAAGACGGCCGCGCCGCGATTCGGCCGCGAACGGTACGCGGACATCAACATCGATCTCAACCGGGCGTGCGACCAATCGCCGTTCGTCATCGCCGCGCACCGCGGCACGCCGCGTGGCGATATCCGCGAGAACACACTCAACGGCGTCATCGCCACCACAAAGGTCAACGCCGACATCGCCGAGATCGACGTGATCCGCTCCACCGACGGCGAATACTTCGCCTTCCACGACGGCACCGAGATGGCCCGCCTGCGCATCACTGACGACATCCTGTCCAAGACCGCCGCCGAGCTCGACGAACTGCGCTACACCGAATATCCCGGCGCCTACTACGGCAACGTCGAGAGGGTCGCGCACATCCTGTCGAACGCGCCGGACATCCTCATCAACATCGATCGCTCCTGGCGCTACTGGAGCACCGGGTTCCTCGACTGGCTCGACCAGTTCCACCTCGAACGCAAGCTCATCCTCAAATGCCCCGTCGCGGAGGGGTTCCAGCAGGCCCTTCACGATCATGAGACCAAATACATGTTCATGGGCATGATCCAGAGCCCCGACGAGCTCGATCTGTTCGTCGGCGACGAGCAGATCAACACCGTCGGCGTGGAACTCGTAGCCACCACCGAGGACACCCCACTCGCCGACCCCGCGGTCTTCCGCACGATCAGCGAGCACGGCCTGTACAGCTTCGTCAACGCCCTCGACCTCGGCAACGGATACTGCGGTCTCAAGGGCATGGACGACACCCGCTCCATCCTCGAAGGACCCCAGCATGGGCGGGGCGCGCTCCTCACCCTCGGCGCCAACGTCATCCAGACCGACTGGCCCGAGAAACTCGACGAGTATCGCCGGGTCATCGCCTGATTCCGGCGGTTCTCCGCGATTTCCCCTCAGCGGCCCCTCTGCGTTTCCGGATCAGCCTGAAACGGCGCCCGTTCCGGGCCGGTCCGGAAACGCAGAGGCCGCTGCCTTCGCCGCGACAATGAACGAAAGAAGGTGCCACAATGCCGTGGTTCAGCGCCAAGAACGCGCTCGCAGAGGATCCTGTCATGGGGCTGCTCCGGGAACAGGTGATGACAACCCGCAAAGGAGTGTCCATCGCGTTGGACGCCGTCGAGGGGCATCTGAGCGTCGATGAATCCAGAAAGAGCGTCAACGATATCGAGCACGAGGGGGACGAGGTCCGTTCCAAGGTCGTTCACGCGTTGGCCAAGGCCTGGACCACGCCGTTGGACCGTGAGGATCTGTTCCGTTTCTCCCGATCCATCGACGACGTGCTCGACAACACCCGCGATTTCATACGCGAGATCCATCTTTGGAAAGGATATGCCGGCGAACACGCCAATGTCGCGTTGACCCACGTGAACGTCGCCCTGCACGATCTGGAACTCGCCGTGACCGCGGAAGGCGCCGACATGCGCCGGTACTGCCTCGAGGCCAGCAAGGAATCCGCCCGCGTGCGGCGCGCCTACGAATCGGGGCTTGCAGCCGTCTACACCGGCGAAATGAGCATGGACACCCTGAAAACCCGAGATCTGCTGCGCCGCGTCGACGTCATAGGCCTGAGGCTTGGGGAGTCCTCCGACGCCATCCTCGACGGGCTCGTCAAACGCGGGCTGTGACTCACCGGAATACCGCAAAGGGAAAGGCGCGAATATGCGCAGGAAACTGATTCTTGATTTGGATACGGGCATCGACGACGCGCTGGCAATCGGATCCATCTTCTCGCGTCACAGACAGTGGGCCATATACAACGGCAGCTTGATGCGTTCTCCATTCACTTCGAGTTGGCGGGGATGCAGAACGTATTCCTCGCCCAATCGTTGGGCATACCTTTTGCGGAATTTGTCGAGCGAAGACACACCGTATCGTTTCGTGGATTTCACTTCGATCGGGCTGATGCGAGGTTTCATCGCGGCATTATCGTATTCCCGAACGATGAGGAAGTCTATCTCCATGGTTTTCGAGGCATCCGTTCTATCCGAGCGCGAGAAGAAATACAGTTTGCGCCCATTAGCCCGGAATTGCTGAGCCACCGCATTCTCCACCAGCATTCCTTCGTTGAGCGAAAGCTTATCGAACAGAATATCCCGGTACACATCATCCGGCGTTGTCTCTCGATCGGCAA
>OLPK01001587.1_pt1 | contig 13555 bp, 12 predicted proteins | sample 1672261 | NCBI WGS metagenome assembly OLPK01 (sample SAMEA3136665, study PRJEB25190) | human gut metagenome
GACCGGAGAAAGCCAATGTCAAGGCGGCATCTTTTCCCTCTACGGACGATTTACCGTACTTCACGGTTCCACTGGTCAAGACACCGGATTTCTCCGGTGTCTTGTCTGTTTCGGCATATAAATAGACCTTTGTTTTCTTATCTACATATTGAAAACCACTGACAGTGTTTCCATCACATTTCAACTCTCCATTCCGACTATTGAACACCAGATAAGCCGGTCCGTCTTTCTCGAACGTAAGGCTATAAACCGCGCTCTGGTGAGATGGAGCATAATCGACCTCGATATTCGCCTCATCCAAATATACCTGATATCGATACGGGACAATCTTTTCCCGATCGTAACTATACTGGATAACAGGTTTCAGACCCGCCTCATCACCCTGATAAGGACTCAGGTTGAAAGCCGAACTACCTCGATGGCTTGTCACGATGAGAGGCAACCCACCCAACCGGTCTCCCGTAAAATCACCACGTTCGGGATAGACGCGCAACATACTGTTAGGCAGATGGACGGTCGGATAAGTCGGCACCAACAGATGGCTGATGTTCCCCATATAAGGGTTAACATATTCTACCGGTTCTTTCGGCAGGTTATCGGCGACCAACCGTTTTCCTTTGACATAATACCTATCGGCAAACATCATGATGGCAACTCCGATCACGACGCCCAATAAAAATTTTCCTGTTTTCTTTAGTATCTCCATTGTTTATTTCTTTTGTTTTTCATTTACTGAAAATGAATATGGAAAATCTTCCGGACTCACTCCTCTGTTCATATTCGGCTCATCTCCCATTTTGATATCCAAGACACCGCCTTTCAGCAGTTCGAAATGTTCCAGATAGTTTTTCGTATAATTCTTTCCGTTAAAAGACATAGACTCGATATAGATATTCTTGTCGCTGTTCTCCGGCGCATTGACAACCAAGCTCTTTCCATTTTCAAAATGCAAAGTGGCTTTCTTAAACAAAGGTGCGCCCAATACATATTGTGTCGTTCCGGGAGCAACCGGATAAAAGCCAAGAGCAGAGAATACATACCAGGCGGAAGTCTGTCCGTTATCTTCGTCACCACAATAGCCATCCGGTGTCGGAGTGTACATACGGTCCATCACCTGACGTAGCCAGATTGGGCTTTCCAAGGCTCACCGGCATAATTGTACAGATAAATCATATGCTGGATCGGCTGGTTGCCATGTGCATAGTTTCCCATATTCATAATCTGCATTTCACGAATCTCATGGATAACCTGTCCATAATAACTATCATCAAATACGGGAGGAACAGCAAATACGGAATCCAGCATAGTGATGAATTCTTTTCGTCCCCCCATCAAATCGATCAATCCCTGCGGATCGTGAAAAACCGACCATGTATAATGCCAGCTATTCCCTTCTGTAAAAGCATCTCCCCATTTCAACGGCGAGAAAGGAGCCATGAAGTTGCCGTCCTTATTCTTTCCGCGCATCAATTTGGTCTCCTTATCAAACAAGTTTTTATAGTTCATTGCACGTTTGGCATACAAATCCAGTTCTTTTTTGGGACGTCCCAGATCTTTTGCAATCTGGTAGATACACCAATCATTATAGGCATATTCCAACGTACGAGCAGCATTCTCGTTAATCTTTACATCATAAGGCACATAGCCCAATTTGTTGTAATATTCATGTCCTAAGCGGCCGGTAGAAGAAACCGTCGGATGTACATTTTCCGTTCCGTGGATCAAACCTTTGTACAATGTTTCGAGATCATCCACCTTTATACCTTTGACGTAAGCATCCACCAAAACCGAAGCGGAATTGTTGCCCACCATACAACCACGATGTCCGGGACTTGCCCATTCGGGGAAGAAACCGCTTTCCTTATAAGCATTGATCAAACCTTCCTGCATTTCTTTCGACATGGTCGGGTACATCAGGTTCAGGAACGGGAACAGACTACGGAAAGTATCCCAGAAACCAGTATCCGTAAACATATAGCCCGGCAATACTTTTCCATTATAAGGACTATAATGTACAACTTTCCCTAAGGCGTCTATTTCATAAAACTTACGGGGAAACAGAAGCGAACGGTACATACAGGAATAGAACGTCCGATACTGGTCCAGAGTTCCACCTTCCACTTCGATCTTACTCAACTCCTTATTCCAAACATCTTTGCCTTTTTGTACCAATGTGTCAAAATTGTCAGAACCCAACTCTTTCAGATTGAGCGAAGCTTGTTCGAAACTGATAAACGAAGAAGCGACCTTTGCATGTACAATCTCGCCTTTCGTCGTCTTAAAACCGATAACGGCACCGACATGGTCGGATTGTTGCTCACGAACACCTTCCTTCAAAGTTGCATCGGCAAAAGTTGCTTCATAAGTGAAAGGTTTATCAAATTCGATAACGAAATAGTTTTTGAAATTATCCGGTACACCACCGCTATTCTTGGTCGTATAACCGATAACCTTGTTTTCTTCAGGGATCACCTTGATATAGGAACCTTTGTCAAACGCATCCACTACGACATAGGAATGTTCGTTTTCCGGGAAAGTGAAACGAAACATGGCAGCACGATCAGTCGGTGTCAGTTCGGTTTTCACATCATGCTCTGCCAGATAGACTTCATAGTAGTACGGTTTTGCTATCTCACTCTTATGAGAGAACCAACTGGCCCGTCTATCCTGATCAAATTCAGGAGTACCGACAACCGGCATGATGGCAAACTGCCCGTAATCATTGATCCAAGGACTTGGCTGATGGGTTTGTTTAAAGCCACGTATTTTATTGGCGGTATAGGTATACCCCCATCCATCCCCCATCTTACCGGTTTGCGGGGTCCAAAAATTCATACCCCATGGACGTGCTATAGCCGGATAGGTGTTACCGGTTGATAGCTCAAACGACGATTGCGTCCCCATTAAAGGATTAACATACTCTACCGGATCAAAAGCACCGTCTGACGCAACGGCAGGCCTTCCCAGGCAGGTTAGCATAGCAATAAGAGCAAAAGCCCATATACTTTTTTTCTTCATTTTTATTTATACGATTAATATTCTACTTACAAAGATAAGTCAAACAACTCCTTAAGTAAAAGCAAGTAATGTGGATTTTTCTCAAAAATCAATAAAAAGGGAGGTTACCCATATATGAACAACCTCCCTTCTGACCAAGACTGCTTTTTAATGAGTCCTGATATCAACTCTATAGTTTGAACTTATACAGTTGCGCCATCACCTTCTGGTATTCATTCTGCAACTGCATATGATTCTGCATACTCTGATAGAGCGTGGTGACGTCTACAAAATATTCGATCATCGAGATTTGTCCCGCTTGGATCGCCTTATTCAACAACGCCAGGTTATTCTGGCTCTCCAGCACTTCGCCATACTCGTCGATGGAAGTCTTCAAGGCTACCGACTGGTTATAGAGTTGGAGCAATTCATTCTCTACCGCCGTCATCGTGCTTTCCAGTTGCAAATCGGTGTAAAGGTTCTGTGCTTTCGCCTGTTTCACATTGTTGCGGTTTGAGAAAAGAGGAATACTGATGCCGACCAAAAAGCCATTGAAACGTTCGCCACCCGAAGATGGGTTCATACGGTAACCCAACTCAAACGAAGGCAGCCCCATCGTCTTGTTGACACTGATTTGTCTCGATGATACGGCCTTCGCACTTTGCAAAGACAACAGACGCCGATCATTCTCCAAGATTTCCTGGCGCAGGTCGGCAAACGAGAGCGGAAGCTCCACAACCTCGTAAGCCGTATCAGTCAACTGAATAGAAATCCCCCCGTTCAGCATTTCTAGTTCCCGCTGTTTATTCACACGGGCCGCTTCGTTCATGCGTACCTCGTTACGGACGTTCAAAAGTTCAAGTTCGATCTTGTTCGTTTCCAAAATATTGGCATCACCCTGTTCCAAGCGTTGCTGATAGAGTGCGGCAAGCTGTTCGGCGCTTTTCCGACGGATATCCAGCAGGTTCTTTTGCTGATTCAGAAAGATCAAGTCCAGGCAAGCTTCTTTGGCTTGCAACAAAATCTGCTGGCGCACTTCTTCGCCCTGTCGGTCGTAGTTTTCGCCCTTCTGCTTGGAGAGCTTGTTCCGTTGCATATATAAAGACGGGAAGTCAAATGATTGCGAAGCGACTAATTCACCGGTGAATCCCATTCCCTCTTTGTTTCCATACAAATGGGAATAAGTAACGGTAGGATCAGGCAGGTTGTTGTCCAGTTTGGCTTCCAACTTTTGTGCCGTCACCATCTGACGGTTTGCCTGCAATTCCTTGTTATTGGTCTCTACACTCCGGAGCACTTCCTCGATGGAAGTTTGCGCCCCGGCCACCAATGCAGAAGAAAGCAATGCTATTGTTAATATGAATCGTTTCATTCTTTATCTTCTTTATTCATTAATAAATAAACAATCGGGATGATGAAGCCGTTCAGGAAAGTGGATGTCAGCAGACCTCCTAAGATAACGGTCGCCATCGGACTTTGTATCTCGTTGCCTGGCAAATCGCCGTTCAGCGCAAGCGGGATTAACGCGAGAGCCGAACTGAGCGCCGTCATCAGGATAGGATTCAAACGGTCCATAGAACCTTGCAGGACGGCTTGTTTCAACGGTACATTCTCTACAGTCCGAAGATGCGTGTAATGGCTGATCAGCAACATACCGTTACGAGTGGCAATACCGAACAGGGAAATGAAACCGATAATAGCCGGAATACTCACTTCTCCCGTTGTCATCAACAAAGCAAACACACCACCCCCGATCAACGCCAACGGTAGGTTCAACAGAATAACCCCGCTCTCTTTCGCATTCTTAAACTCATTATAGAGCAACAGGAAGATCACCAACAGAGACATCAACGAAGTAAGCAGTAACGTACGGCTGGCAGCCTGTTCACTCTCGAACTGCCCGCCATATTCGATATGATAGCCTTCAGGCAACTGGATGGAAGCATCTATCTTCTGCTGTATCTCATTGACGATGCTGCGGAGGTCGCGCTCGGAAACATTACCACTGATCACGATCTTACGCTGCACATTCTCGCGATTGATCGTGTTCGGACCTGTCACGGAACGGATTTCGGCGACATAGCTCAACGGGACTTTCTTACCACCCGCATCGATCATCAGATTACGGATATCCTCCATTGTGGCACGGCTTTCATCCGAAGTCTTTACCGTCAGGTCAAATGTCTTGCCATTGTCATACACCTGGCTGACAGCTTCGCCCCCCAGCATGACATTGACATACTCCTCAAACTCCGGCAACGTGATGCCATATTGTGCCATCAACTCACGCTTCGGTGTAATGGTAAGCTGCGGACGCTCGATCTGTTGTTCCACTTTCAAGTCCACCAGACCGGGGATTCCTTGTATAGCCTCCTTGATCTGGTTACCGACCGTAAACATCAGATTCAAGTCCGTACCGAACAATTTGATTGCGATATTCGCCTCCGTACCGGAGAGCATGGCGTCGATACGATGAGAAATAGGCTGTCCTATTTCGATGTTAGCTCCACTGATGGTAGACAATTTCTCACGGACATCATTCATAACCGCATCGCGGCTACGGTCTTTCAAGACAAACGGAGCTTCGATTTCCGATACGTTTACCCCTAAAGCATGCTCGTCAAGCTCGGCACGTCCGGTCTTGCGGGCAACAGTCTGGATTTCGGGAACCTGCATCAGCAATTCTTCTGCCCGTCGTCCCATCTCATCCGATTCTTCGAGGGAAATGCCCGGAAGAGAGCTTACATTGATCGTAAACGAACCTTCGTTAAATGGCGGCAGGAAGCTACGTCCCAGCGTAAAGAACATTCCCAATGCAACAAGAAACAGGCCAATCGTACACCCTAACACCATATTTTTATGTGCCAATGCTCCATTCAAGGCTTTGCCATACAATTCTTTCAACTTGCGGGCCACCCATGCCTCCTTCTCTACTTTCTTGTCTGTAGACTTCCGGTTCAACAGGTAGCTGCACAACACGGGGGTCAATGTCAACGCCACGACCGTAGAGGCAAACAGCGCAACAATAAAGGCGATCCCCAGCGGCACCAGCATACGCCCTTCCATCCCGCTCAGGAAGAAAAGGGGCACGAAGCTGACCACAATAATGAGCGTCGAATTCAAAATCGGCATACGTACTTCGCGAGATGCATCGAACACGACTTCCAAAATGGAACGTTGCTGATCGGAAGGCAACAAATGATTTTCCCGTATCCGTTTATATACATTCTCCACATCAACAATCGCATCATCGACCAACGAACCGATAGCAATCGCCATTCCTCCCAAACTCATGGTATTAATAGTCAATCCCATATAATGCAATGTCAGTATGGAAACTAACAAGGAAAGAGGCAAGGCAACCAGCGAAATCACCGTTGTACGGATATTCATCAGGAACAGGAACAGAACAATAACAACAAAGAAACTGCCTTCGAACAGACTGTTCTTCACATTATCAATAGAGCTGTCAATAAAGCGGCTCTGACGGAATATGTCGGTCGAAACGTGCACATCAGCAGGCAGGTTCTTCTGCAAGTCCGCCATAATCGCGTCTAACTTTTCCGTCAAGTCGATCGTACTGGTGTTCGGCTGTTTCGTGACCGTAATCAACACGGCAGGTTTCGCCCGTTCGGAAGCAGTTCCAAGCTTCGGACTCTTGCTGCCAATCTTCACTGTTGCGATATTTTCCAATAAAACGGGGAAATCTCCGACAATCTTGACAACTCCCTTTCCGATCTCCTCGGCATTCGCAGTAGAAAGAACACCCCTGATGATGTATTCATTATCATATTCATAAAGGACACCACCATTGGCATTCCGGTTCATGTTGCGGGTAACGGCCAGTACTTCACCCAAGCTTACACCGTAGTGCTTCATGCGGGTGGGATCAAGCAATATCTGGTACTCCTTGATATCGCCACCAATCACGGCAACCTGTGCCACTCCTCCCGTCGAGAGTAATCGCGGACGGATGGTCCAGTCGGCAATCGTACGCAAGTCCATTTGGGTTGTAGGGGCGATTCGTGAACCACTCTTACTATCATCAACCGTCAGCCCGATAATCATCATTTCCCCTAAAATGGAAGACTGCGGGCCCAGCGTCGGTTTCCCGACATTCTCCGGCAGGCTCTCACTGACGACAGCCAACTTTTCGGAAACGATCTGACGGGCCCGGTAAATATCCGTTCCCCAATCGAATTCAACCCACACGACAGAAAAACCTGTCGTAGAAGACGAACGGACACGGCGCACATCCATCGCACCATTCACAGCCGTCTCTACCGGAAAAGTAACCAGACGTTCTACCTCTTCTGGCGCCATACCGTTTGCCTCCGTCATAATGACAACGGTCGGCGCATTCAAATCCGGGAACACATCCACATCTGTATGGAAAGCGGTATACGTACCGGCAATCATCAGCAGCAAGGAACAGATCAATACAACCAACCTGTTATGCAGCGAGTAATATATTATCTTATTCAGCATAATCTTTTTTAATTGTCAATTCATTAATGATTATGTGTATGTGCGGGAATTGCATTAGAAGCAGAAGCCAGCTTGATCTGGTAAGCACCGACCGTCACAACTTCGTCACCTGCATTCAGGCCGCTCAATATCTGGACTTCGGAGCCGTTGTCGGCACCTAATGTCACAGGAACCTTTTTATAGGCTTCTTCATGCACGCGAACAAAGACTGAATAAACACCCTGCTCCTCGATAAGGGCGGAGACAGGTACGCTCAAGACATTCTCCATCGGCTTTGTCAACAAAAAGATCTCCACGAAAGAACCGGGGATAACCGCTCCTTTATTATCGAACTCGAAAGTCACCGGTACATAGAAAGAGTTCATATCGGAAGCCTTTCCATATGATAACAACCGTCCACGCAAATCAGACAATTTATAGAGAGCGTTATCATACGGAGTCATGAAATTAGCGGTTTGGATCATGGGAAGATCGTTGTAATACCTCTCAGACACGTCCGCACGCAATACCAAACGATTGTTTTGCGAGATCGTAGCCAAAGGCTGACCTACGGATACATAATCACCCTCTTTCACTTGGATGTTCTTCAAGTAACCGTTCAAGGGAGAGACTACAGACACGCCTTTCGCCGTCTGTTTTCCCGCTATCGCCTCATAAGCGACCTTGGCGTTCTCGTAATTCAAGCGGGCCTGCTCGAAATCCTTGGCGGATACGATCTTATCGCCTACCAAGGCTTGCATACGCTCGTATTCCTTTTTCGCCGTCTCATAAGCGAATTTAGCCCTTGCCGCCACGTCTCCATCCGAGAGGGCGTTGGAAGCGATACTCAACACGGCCTGTCCCTTGCGTACCGCCGTACCATCCACGAATGGCAAGCTACCAAACGAGATCACGCCGGGGACGGTAGCGACGATCACGGACTCCTCCCCTTGCGCCGCCATTACTCGTCCGCTCGTCTTAATCACATCCGTGAAAGGAGCGGGATTAACCGTTACGGTCTGCAAACCAACGGCCTCGGCTAAGGCTTTCTTAAAGACAATCTCGCCGGGATGGGTACCACCGGCCTCATGTTCATGATCGTGACCTTCGTGGTCGTGATCGTGTCCCTCGTGTTCGTGGTCATGGCCTTCGTGGTCATGATCGTGATCGTGAGCCTCTAATTCATGATTATGCTCATCGTGTCCGGCTTGCGACGCATTTCCCGCACAACCGGCAAACAGGTAAGCGCACATCGCACCTACCAAATATATTTTCTTCATTGTGTAAAAAATCTTGATATCGTTAATAATAAATAGATAGGGGCAAGTCTGTCCTCACCCGCTCTCACAAACGAGGTATCAAGACATAGGAGGGGCACGAAGTCCCGAGGCACTCACTATCCAAGTGTCGTGCAGCGACTCAATGTAGGGGGCGTTCTCGTGATCAAGGAGCTGTCCGCAAAACGCCGGTTCAGGTGGATAAATGTAATCGAATAAGACAAGTAACGGCATCAGATGTATATCCACATCTCCATCCGTAAAGTGAGAAATATGCGTACTGAAATAGGCCAAGTTATGCCCGTCGCAACCGCAATCATGCGTATCTGCGCTTTTATCACCATGCGCTTGCTCCGCGGTCAAGGAATGATAACAGGGCATCCCGTCCCGGTGATGATGGTGAGGGATAACCACAGAAAGCAATGCTAAGATGCCGGCCATCAGCACCACGTATTGTACAATCCTATGTTTCATTTTCTCACGCATGGCACAAAGATAAGGATATTTTTCCGTTTTTTACATGAATGTTGTAAGTTTGCGGTAAATAAAAAGATAGATGAGGTTTGGAGTAAATAAAAAGGTATTATTATATACCGCCGGTTGCGTATGGATTTTCGCCGGTATCAATATCTTACGTATCGGTATCGTCACATGGCTGAACGATACCCATTACTGGTTATTCAAGATCGGGGAAGCGACCATCGTTTTCTTGCTTTTCTTCAATCTGGTCTTCAAACGGCTTTTCTATAAACACTCCGAGCGGATCTCCCGGAAAAACGGGAAGCATTGCCCGTTTTCTTTCTTCGACGTGAAAGGCTGGATCATCATGATCTTCATGATCGCTTTCGGAATCACGATCCGTGCGTTCCATTTACTGCCGAATTCTTTCATTTCCGTATTCTATACGGGATTATCCACGGCGTTGATCATAACGGGATTCTTATTCTTGAGACAAGGAAAAACCGTTGGGAATTGAGAATTGAAAATTAAAGATACAACAATCAATAATTTTCAATTCTCAATTCTCAATTTTCAATTCCCAAGTTTTTCGCAGATCAACTCAGCAGCCTTCTTGCCGCTCATCAGCATACCGCCAAAAATCGGTCCCATCCGGAAGCTACCGCTTACGCCGTTAGCGGCCATACCGGAAACGAATAATCCCGGGTAGATCTCCTTCGTGTTCTCCACCGTCGTCTGCTCACCCAGCTCCACATTCAAGGAACGCTCGCCGATCACGCCTCCGGTCGGTGTATTCAATTGGATATCATTCTTACGGGCTACCACACGGGCAATCTCGCAATCATGCCCCGTACCTTCCAAGACAGCCTTTGCCATGATCGTCAACGGATCCACGTGCATCCCCTCACGGATTACCGGAGCCCAGTTCACTACCACACCGGCTACGGCATCGTTATGAAACACCACGTCCTCTACCGAATAGCAGTTAAAGATCGTAGCGCCCGCCTTCGTCGCCTGATAAATCAAAGCGGAAGTGGTATGTACCGAATCCATGATATACGTGCCGTTAGCACCCTCCTTATAGCTTACGCCCAATTCCTTGATAATCGGCATAGCCTCTTCCTGCACCACGATATCGTTGAACATCATAGCGCCACCCCACATACCTCCACCGGGAGCCAGCTTACGATCAAACAACGCCACCTTCTTACCGGCTTTCGCCAAGAAATAAGCGGCCACGATACCGGAAGGTCCCCCTCCCACGATCGCTACATCCACAGACAAGTTGCTCTTCAACTTCTCGAAGTAAGAGTCAATGATTCCACTTGAAACAATCTGTTCCATCTTAATAACTAATTAAAGTTTAAACATCAGAGAGCACATAGAGGTAACGCCCCCTTTATTTCCTAGTTCTACCTTATTTTCCCTTCGCCGGCATTACCCGGATCAGGTTCGATGGGTATAATCTCAGCCCGTATGACTCGGGCACCCCTATGTGAAAAGTCGGGGGCAAATGTACAAAAAATTAGTATATATGTACTCAACAGAGCCATAAAAGGCAAAAAACGCTCAGACAAACAAAATGTAAAAAGTTTAGTCTTCTTCCGACCAGTCATCAGACCAACCGAATTCTTTATCCCGGAATAATTCAGCTAATCCCGAAATCTGCTTGAACCGAAGTAACTCATTTTTATCCATTCCAATATTACGCATGATCCACTTATCAGACATCCCCGATTTGACCAACTCCGTAACAATCTCCGTCATAAGTTCCAAGTTGTGCATCCCTCGAGCCCTGTTATGGCGAATGGTTGAAGCCATTCGGTTTGAAATATCTTTCTCAATCACCGTTACAGGCAACATTCCTTTCTCACGATCATAAATCCTTTGAGATTGCTTCATAACCAGATAACGATGATAACCATCTACTATCTCATATAAATCATCCTCTTCTAGATAATAACAGACGCAAGGCATCGTATAGCCATCCTCCCAAATGGAAAGTTCCAATAATCGCATTTCCGGTGGTGCCATGATATTAGGGTTATAGCTGTTGGCTACAATTTTTTCTATAGGGACAGCCCTAACACCATATGCCGGACTAACAAAGTTTCCCATGCTTATAAAAATTATATTTGTCCATTACTTCTTTTCTCATATCCCTCTCTCGTTTTGTCTGGGAAAAACCCATATACTTACATGTATGATCGTTTTTCAAAATACAAACACACATACGTTTGTAAGTAGGGATTTCTTTAAACTCGGGTATATTGATATCATCGATATACTCCATCCGTACCGGTTTCTTATCCGTATGGTAAGCGGTACATTCTTCCACAATGATAGGAATATTAGCCGCCCGTAACTTAGCGATAGTCTCCTCACTGAGGCATCCTCCTTTTTCTCTCCAGAATTTACGGCTGACTCTTAACTTATTCAAATAGTTCTCACAAGTTTCTTCGGGTAAGGTATTTAGGAGAAAATACATATATTTCTCCCAAGAGAACCCGGCTGGGCACTTGATAGCCCTCCATCCCATAGCGGAGGTATTCCCATATATACCGGCAAAGCCAACACCATTTACACGTCCAACCATCCGTCCCCACATGTCGGGATCGACAACTTTGTAAATGAACAGTGTGGATATCGCTTGGGATATGAATGGGCTCGCCACACGTTGCCGGGACAAAGGCACCCCTGCTTGATAATACAAATCATACAAATGATTATATGGCCAACCGAACTTTCCATTCGCTATCCAGATATCCTGAGTTTTCCAATCATAAATAGGATATGCGTTATATATAGAATAATTCATCCTGCGAGTCCATTTATAATTAGCTAGTTTTCTGTAATTCTTATCACTATGTATGGCTCGCCACCTATTAAAACTCTCTTGGGTACGGATACCAACAAGGCAACATATACGCCGGCCCATTTTCCGTTGATACAACCAAAAAGGGAACATATTCTGAAAATCATAATCCCACATGTCCTCCTTGAAGAAGTCAAAGTCTTTCGCCCGGAGACATGAATGGGGCATCTCTCGAACCCAGATATCCCGGCACTCCTCGCTCCAAGGTCTCCAATATTGTTGAAACATAGATGTACATGTCTGGACTTTAAAAGGAACACAACAATGATAAATATCAAGGATATCGGAATTAGCGGCATAAACCTTTTCCACATATTCGGTCGTCTGGCTGTATTGAACCTCATAATCCATATGAAATACACCTAGTTTTCGTCCCGGAGCGTATCTACGAATATAATCTACACACAAATTCAACAGTACACCGCTATCCTTTCCGCCGGAAAAAGAGACGTATACGTAATCGAAATAATCAAAAATGATCTTCAATCTTTTCTCTGTCGCCTCGTACACATCCATTCTTCGCATCATGACTCTACCTCCGGTAAATAATGCATTTTATCATAATTTTTCCACTCAACACATGTCTGGAACTTTTTTTGTGAGAACACTTTTACATGACGTTTATGCACAACAGCCATAAGTGAAGCTTGAGATGAAAAATCCTTTATGACTTCTTCAAGAAGTTCACTCAATACCGAAGGATCATCACCACTCACGAAATAATTGTCTATAGAGTAATAGAGATGTCCTTTTTTTACAGGCATAAAACCAACAACAGCCGTTTCATGAAAGGCTATATACCAAACGTGGCTACGAGATGTTTTAAAAGGGTAATTGTTATTTTGTCGCAAAATGGCTGGATTCATGACCAAAGGCGCGACAAGTTCATATAACAATTTGTCCGTTCCCTGCAATGTCATAATTTTCATGGTCTGCACTTAATAATATTACCATGCAAATTTAGGCATTAAATATAGATACCGTAACCACAGAAACACAAAAATGTAATTTACCCTATTTATATTTAGTCACTCGCTCATCATCGATAACGCCTTTCCAATTCATACCAAAAGCGAAATCATACAGATGGCCCTCGCTGTCCGTATAGCATTTCATATCCCGGGGAACATCCTCGAATTGCTCCTCCACGATACGCATATCTGCCGGCATCTACAAAGGCAACAAAGCGGAAGGCTCGGCTTTTCCACTGATGATATCCAAGACCGCTTGGTTTTGTACACCGAAGTTCACCAGAATGGCATCCGGCGATCTCCTCTGTAGATAACTGCCCGGCCAAGCACAGGTGGAAACTAACAAGGCGCCCAACATACCATGGGTCAGCCGAACAGTAATAAAAGGTTTTCGCATACTTTCTTAGTTTTAATAGGTCAATCTCTATTCAATAATGGTTTCTCAAGAATACGATTTATCCGAAATGAGGCGGACGCTTATTCAATCTGCGCTCGATAAAGCTTTTCAT